>TARA_R110002167_G_scaffold122485_1_pt1 | contig 31099 bp, 31 predicted proteins | sample TARA_R110002167 | Tara Oceans TARA_R110002167 (sample SAMEA4398238) | marine metagenome | biome: Polar Biome; feature: [MES] marine water layer (ENVO:01000295) within the mesopelagic zone...; material: water (ENVO:00002006), including particulate matter (ENVO:01000060) such...
AACTGAAGAAAAATGGCATACAACTCTCTATTGATGATTTTGGAACAGGTTATTCATCATTATCTTACCTAAAACGTTTTCCCATAGATAAACTCAAAATAGATCAATCGTTTGTTAAAAACTGCCACACTAATGATGAAGATAAAGCAATCATTAGTACCATTGTCGCCTTGGGGAAAAATCTTAACTTAACCATAATTGCTGAAGGCGTAGAAGAATTAGCTCATGTTGATTTTTTAAAAAGCATTCACTGTGATGAGATCCAAGGTTACTGGTATAGCAAGCCGTTGGAGCAAGATAGACTCATTGCTTTCATGGCAAACGCAGCCATAGAAAATATTAATTAAGGCTTTATCGACGTGAACAAGATAATACATTGATTTTCTTTGGCGATTAAAAGAAATACCTTAAAGCGCTCAATAATACCAAACCTATTAAGTTCGTTCTCTCTCAGCGCTTACCAGCGGTTTGAGAACAACGATCATTTTTTTGAATATAGTTATTCTATATGAAAGAAATTATCGGCGGTTATCGAATCGCTAGCAAGCTCCCCAAGGTTGATTTTAAAAGGCTTACAGGCCGCGTTATTGATTTTGACAATGTTCTCACAGGGATGTGAGTCATTAGAACAACGCAGGAGCAGTTGTCGAGAATAACCATTATCAAAATCAATACCTTGCCTACATGAGTGTAGGTACTTTGGTTCAATCTGGCACTGTGAACCTGTGCCGCTAAACCTTTTAAACTTCAATGACTGGGAAGAAACTTAATAGAATTGGTATAAAAGTAGCAACGATCGTTGGAACACTACTGATGTTAATTAATCATGGTGATATTATTTTTTTCTGGAGAAATTGAACTGCACCATAGATTAAAAATAATGTTGACTTATTTAGTCCCTTATTTAGTTTCGACCTATAGTAGTATTGAGGCTAAACTTGAGCAGTAATTAGTCTGATAATTCAGCATGAAGTCACCTTAAGTTAAAGCGTTTTTTATATCATGACACGCTAACACCATAAATTTCGCCTGATTAACAGCAAGAATTATTTAAGTGTATTTAAGAGCAATATAGTCTTATCTCTCATTTCATCAAGTTCAGCTAATATAGCATCAGCACTTTTCTGATCATTTTCAATCTGCTCCCAATTAAGCTCCCAGGTTACACTGAGTTTATCGGCATTATCAGGTAATGGTGCTGGTAACACTTGTGCTAGATCATGAATAGTTAACACATAGGCCCAGCCCTTTATTGAGTCACCTTGAGTTTCCAGCATGGGGTCGTATCTGCGGTAAAAGACTAATTCTTGTAATTCATTAAGCTTTGATAACACCATAAATGAAGCAAAGCGTTGGTTTCTATTACCTTCCGTTTGCTCATTACGCCATGTGTTATAACCGAGCCCTGTTAATGCCACCACAAGGCTTATTATCGCCACAGCATTTCGTTGAAATTGATTTAATAAATTGGCTTTTTGCATTTTGCAAACTCGGCTTACTCAAATGATTGTTGATGTGAAAATTCTTTTATACGATCAAAAGGCAAATGATCACCCTCATCTTTTCCATAGTACGCTTGATGTACCATACCATTTGAAGTAACTAGAAAATCTGCTGGCATTGTTGTCATGCTGCCTTTAATAGTGGTGGGTATATAACCCTTTGCCATCCCTTGTATCAGTGTTGGCATTCTAAAAAGCATTCCTTTAATAACGCCTAGAACTGAATGCTTAATACCATATTGCTTGTAATACAAATTATCTTCATCAGCTAAAATAGGAAATGGCGCATTATGTCCTTCCGCATGTAGTGTCAAGTTATCGATAGGTGAATCAAAAAGGGCGACAATAGTAAAATCATCCCCTAACTCACCATATCGTTTGACCAGTTCATGCATTCTCATATTACAAAAAGGGCAACTCGCAAAGCGAAAGAACGATAGCATAAAAGGTTTCCCTGCTATGCTATGCATATCAAATATTGTCCCGTCGATTGCAGGTAGAATAATATTTTTAATTTTCATATCATGAGCAATATACATCAATGCTTATGCTTTGGATGCCAGTGCTTTTTGCTCTTTATATAAGGCACGTTCAACCCAATAATCAACACTGACATAACGTCCAGCGCCAATAAACAATAAAGCTAATAACATAATAAAATAAGTAACCGAAAACTCGATACCGTTATTTAGCATTACCACACTGCCTGAAGAAGTAATATAGTCGTAATTGGTGTGCTCTTGCAGTACCTCTTTAACAATCGCCAATTTGTTTGAGGCCTCGATTACTCGTTCATTAGCAAAGGGGGCACTTGGGTCGGTAATCGCTTGCCAGCCGTTGTCCCAGTGAACCGTTCCTGCGGCAACAACCATAGTGAACATCAGTGGAATTGAAAACCACCTTACCGCAAAACCAAAGAAAAGCGCTATCGCACCAAAAAATTCAGTCGCGGTAGCTAAAATGGCCATAAGAAAAGGAAAAGGCAGCCCTAAACCCCATTCAGTATTGCCAAACCATGCAACAATTCCTTCAAAGCCTTCAATTTTTTTAGTGCCTGCCATCCAAAATACAGGAACCAAGTACATTCTCAGCATCAGCGGGGCTAAGAAATCAATTTTTCGGGTTTTGTTTAATAAACTATGAGTTTTTATTAGTAGTGATTTCAATGTCTACTCCTTGTAAAAAACTACTTAACATTGGAAATTATTAAATAGTGATTTTTAGATGAATATTCGTTAATTTAGTTATTTGATGCCACTCAATTAAAAAGGTTACAACTTTTTTGAAAAAACAAACTTCTGCCAATGTAGCTCTAGATAGTGAAAAAAAACTTATTGAGGGGCTATTGAAAAATGACAATTTGGCCTATGAAACATTGGTGCGCCAATACAGCTCGAAAATGTATGCCGTTGCCCGACGATTTTTTGGCACCGATGATGACGCGCAAGAATGTTTACAAAAAGCCTTTATTCAAGTATTTAAGAATATTCCATCTTTTAAGAAGGATTCTAGTTTAGCTACATGGCTACATCGCATTACTGTCAACGAGGCATTAATGATGATCAGACGGCGAAAAAGACAAAACACCACATCATTTGAGGATTTTACCCAACATTATAACGAGTATGGAGAGCGAACAGCATTTAGTGATAGTAACAACAATGAATTAGGCTGCAGTTTAGCGAATAATATTGAAACTGTATTTGAAAAAAATGAAACAAAACTATCGCTAAATGAAATTATTTATCAACTCCCAGAAAAATATTGTAACGTTTTACTGCTTAGAGACATCCAAGAAATGAATACCAAAGAAACAGCAAAAATATTGTCTATATCTGAAGTGTCAGTAAAAACACAGTTACACCGGGCCAGATTGCTGCTAAAAGCAATTTTAGAGCAACATGACAAAGCAAACTCAGAAAATAATTGGAAGGTGAATTAAAGTGCTGATGATTAGACGGTTGATGACTAAATATGTGCCAGGCATGTTAACTTGTAAAGAAGTTGATAGCTTCTTATATGACTTTCATGAAGGCAAATTAACCTATGTTGAAAAAATTAAGTTTAAACTACATTTGAGTATGTGCCCTGAATGTCAGGCTTATGTTAAAAGTTATAAAAATGCCATTCGCATGTCTCAATCAGCTTTTATAAAGCAAGATCCAATTGAAAAGATACCTGAAGAATTGATTGAAGTGATTTTGAAAAGTCGCACTAAAAAGTAGTTTTATGCTAAAAAAGTCGGAAGTAAAATAAAATGATCGCAAGTCAGTTGAAAATAATTGAACAAGGTATTTCATATCTTGAGTCGGTATCAAAAGCAGATTATACCGCTATCATATCACCGAATTTCATCAGTTCAACAGGCTCTCACATGAGACATATAATTGATCATTATCAAGCCATTATTTCAGGTCTAAACAAGGAACTGATTGACTATAATGTTAGAAGTCGTGGCAGCCAGTTTGAGTTATCACCAAGACTAGCCATTGGCAAATTAAATGAAATAACTGAGTGGATTGAGCAGCTTACAGAAGATAAACTTAATAAATTAATCACGCTCGCCACAGAGGTGTCTATCAGTAAGCAAAACATTCAACACGTGCAGACTTCTGTTGCCAGAGAACTGGTTTTTGCTAGCAGTCATGCGGTACATCATTACGCCATGATAGCTCAAATTTCTTTTGCACAACAAAACTCACAACCTCAGTCATTTGGCTTAGCCCCGGCTACCGCTACCTTTCTCAGACAATCAAGTAATCAAACCAACATCAAACAAAAAGGTTGTTGATAGCTTAGTGTATACCTTAAGTTATTTACTTACTGATATTGGCTATGAGTTATTTTTCAATCGTGATGAACAGCGCTCACGGTTACCCGCTATTTCACCTAAGTTTAATCAAGCTAGAAGCGCTATTTATCCAGTAAATCCTCAGGGTGAAAATACTTGGCTTGCGGTCAATCAACAAGGTTTGACGCTGACATTATTAAATGATTATCAAGCGCCGCTTAAAAACAATCCTCATATTGTAAGAACAAGTAAACTGAATTAGCATCATGATCATTAATAGTCAGGAAATTGAATACCGCAATTTTTATCGTGATTTTATTCAGTCTAAAAAACCAATATTAATTAAAAGTGCCTTCAAGCCCAATACCTTAAACAAAATAGTTACTGACAAAAAAGACAAGATAAAACCTTTGTACTCACGTGGTGCAGCGCCGTTTCTTTATACTTACTTTGACGACAGTACCATTCGTAACTATGTATTTAATCTCCCTATTATTAAGTGTTTATTAGATAACCCAAATACTCAATTTAGAGAAAAAATGCGTTTGTGGCATCATAATAAAGGCAATATATCCTATTTTCACTACGATCAAAGGAGTACTGATTTATTAAATATATGTTTAAGTGGCTCTAAGCAGTGGTTATTCCTTCCCCCTGATGCGCCATTAAAGTGCTGGCCTTTTTATAACATTGCCTTACCTTTTCAAAGAAAGAAGAAGAAGCAAGCCATTTCACTCATTATGGAGCAGGGAGATCTAATTTACATTCCTCGAAATTGGTTTCATCAATTAATGACATTGGAACATAACACCAAAAATATTAATCTTATTTTTAATGACTTAACCGATAACCAAATGGCCACGAGAGAAAGAGAACTCACATCAATTAAGCGCTTATTCATTCCAAATTACATTTATGGCGATAATATCGCCATGCTAAATAATACTATTGATTCAGTGCCTATATTAAAAACATTGGCACGTCTATTCAGAGAATTATTACCTATTTTTATATTTATTTTCATAACTATTATTTTTTATCTATACAGGCAGTTACTTTAGGCACTATAGCCATTAACACTATAATATTAAAACAGATTAGCTAACATTAGTCTGATGGTAAAAGTGACTATTCTTACCTTTCAAATAACCTTATACCAAGTCTATTAAGTTTGTTCCCACTCAGAGCTTAGAGGCTGTCACCTATAACTCTTACAAAGTCATAATTAATCTTATTCAAAATGGTTAATAAAAAAATAAATAAAAAAAAGTGTAAGAACTAGCGTGTCTACTACGACTACTAAGATGAACGCGCTGTTTAAGTGAACACCGCCATTTAATTAACAGTATAAAATCTATTTAAGGTATATATTTATGAAAACTTCATTAATCACTAGTTTGGTATTAAGTTCATCTATCGCATTGACTTCTGGCTCTGCAATGGCCTACGACAATCCATTTTCAGCTAATGCACTTGACTCAGGCTACCAACTTGCCCAAGTAGATACCAAGGCTCAAGAAGGTAAATGTGGTGAAGGTAAGTGCGGCGAAAGTAAAGGTAATGCCGAAAGTAAAAAAGCTAAAGAAGGTAAGTGCGGTGAAGGTAAGTGCGGCGAGAGTAAGCGCAGTACCGAAAGTAAAAAAACCAAAGAAGGTAAATGTGGTGAAGGTAAGTGCGGTGAAAGTAAGCGTGTTAGCTAAGTGATAACAAACTTGATTTAGGTCTAGAGAGGTACATTTATTCTCTCTAGACATTTTTTAAAACATTAATAAGGTCGACTTATGAAAAAACTTCAAGGTGCAGGTTTGAGCTTTCGCAGAGAAATGTTAAGTGATCTAAAGCAATTAGATACACCTGATGTTGACTTTTTTGAGCTAGCACCTGAGAACTGGTTGAACATAGGTGGCCAATATCAAAAAGATCTACGTTCATTTACTGAGCGATATCCGTTTATTTGTCATGGTCTGTCTTTGTCTCTAGGCGGCACTGAGCCACTCGATATAGACTTGTTAGGCCAAATCAAACAATTTATCAATAAACACAATATTGCATTTTATACTGAGCACTTGTCTTGGTGTACTGATGACGGACATTTGTATGATTTACTGCCAATTCCCTTTACGGAACAGGCTATTCAGTGGGTTGTAAGCCGTATACAGCAAAGCCAAGAATTATTAGGTATGCAAATTGGTATAGAGAACGCTTCCTACTATATAAGCCCGCCAAATGGGGAAATGTCTGAAGAAGAATTTATTTGTGAAATTGTAAAGCGCTCTGGCTGCTTTTTACATTTAGATGTTAATAATATTTATGTGAATAGCCAAAATTTCGACTTCAACCCTTATCACTATCTTGAAGCTTTGCCGCTACAAAAAGTCGGTTATATTCATGTTGCAGGTCACTTTACTGAGTCTGACGGGCTTATTATTGATAGTCATGGTGCTAAAGTAATAGACCCAGTTTGGCAACTCCTTAGCCACAGTTATTCATTAATTTCTGATGTGAAGACACCTACCTGCTTAGAGCGTGACTTTAATTATCCAGGTATGAATGACTTAATGAATGAAATAGAAATTATTAAGCAGCTACAACATCAAGCATTAACCAAACGTAACGGGATCATCTATGACAGTGCCAAACGAGCTTAGAGCATTCCAATTATCGCTTGGAAAATATTTACGTTTTCCCAGTACAGAAGCTTTACCTTTTGGTATTAATGCTCGACGAGCTAGGGTGTACGAAGAACTGTTGTTTAATAATGTTAGTGGTTTTATCAACACCTGCTTCCCAGTATCAAAAAGTTTAACAACTTCAGCGGTATGGACAACCATTAGCCGTGCCTTTTTTAAAGATTGGCGTGCAAGATCACCCTTTTTCAAGGATATACCTGAAGAGTTTTTACAGTACCTTCAGCAAAGCTCCACTTTGGATGATTTACCTGCTTGGTTTTTTGAGCTGGCCCATTATGAATGGGTCGAACTATACATTGACACTGCAGACACACAACCAATAGCTCCGCAAGCAGGGGAAATCACCCTTAATCAGCCATTATTGCCGTTAATTTATCAGTGGCCCGTTCATCAAATTTGTAAAGCATTTCAGCCAGAATCACCACAAGAAACTTGTTTAATTGTTTACCGAGATATAGATAATGAAACAAGGTTTATTGAAACAAATTCGGCCACTATCTTGCTGTTACAAATGCTAGCCGCGAAACCTTTATCTCAAGCAACACTCTATGAGAACTTAGCAACAGCATTTAATCGTCCATGTGATGAGAAATTTAAAGGTTTTTGTCAGTCGATAGTGAAAGAGCTGTCTCAACAACAGGTTATTTTATAAGACCATAAGCAACTAACTTAAGAGAGTTTTCATAAAAAATTGCAGCTTGTTTACTGGCGTTAATGAGCATTCAGCTCGTGCGCAATAGCCTCCCTTCACTGAAGCGTTATTGCACTAACATCAGAAAAATGGTGGCGACTATTCAATTGACATCTTTGCGACTGGTTGCCCAACATGTAAAAAATCACGGCGCACTAACCAAAATTTGACTCCCCCTCAAAAAGTAAAATTAAGCTACTTGTTGTTAATTGCAACCAGCAGAATAATTAAATTTATAACGGTTAGATAGGAACTAATAGCAAGTCTATTAGATTTGTTCCCACTCAGCGCTTTGAGAACAATGATCATTTTGTGAATATAGTTCTATATGAAGGAAATCAACGGCGGTTATCGAATCGCTGGTAAGCTCCCCAAGGTTGATTTTAAAAGCCTTACAGGCCACGTTATTGATGTCGACAAGGTTATCACAAGGATGTGAGTCATTAGAACAACGCAGGAGCAGTTGTCGAGAATAACCATTACCTTCAATCAATGCCTTGCCGCTAAACCTTTTCAACTTCACTGAACGGGAACAAACTTAGTAGCATTGGTATAAAACCCTATTCATCGAACTCATTTTCATCTTTACTGTTATTACCTCGGACATAATCGAGACTAATATGTCGAATACTCTCCATCTGTTTGCCAAAATTACGGCACGCTGAGCACATAGCAGTATGCATTGTTAGTGTTGTTTTTTCCTTCAAAGTCAACTTACGCTCCTGGGCATCGGATAAAAGTCGTGTTGCTTGTTTGCAATTCATCATTGCTACTACTCCTGTTTAAACCATTTATTCTCTAAGCATTCTCTTAGGCGAACTCTTGCTCGATAGAGCATAACGTGCAGATTGCTAGTAGAAATATCCAACGTACTACAAATTTCAGTACTTTCAAGTTCAAGGAACTCTCGCATCATGAAAAGTTGAGCCAAGTTTTCAGGTAAACCTGCCAAACATGTTTCGAATACTCTCCAGAAATGTTCGTCTTTCACCGACTCCATAGGTGCTGTCCACCCAATAGGTCGTTCTTCTAAATGCCAAAAACCACGCTCATTAAATAAAGTATCTGATATATCATCTGAGTCGTCATCAGAAAATTCACTGATGTTTATTTCTCTTTTTCGCTTGCGTAATATATCGATGATTTTATTCTTTAGAATAGCGAAAACCCATGTTTTGAAAGCTGATTTTCGACCAAAAGATGCTCTGTTTTTGTGTGCTGCTATCAAAGCTTCTTGCACAGCATCTTCTGCTAGCCCTTCATCTTTTAATTGTAATGACGCAAACTTATGCATATCTCGCCTTACTTTATTCATAAATTCTGCATCGTCAAATTTATTTTTTATAGTTGCAAAGTTTTGCCTTTCTGAATCATTTATTACCATTAACCGCGCACCTTTATAGCTCATTTTTTACAGCGCTATATAATGGAGCGCAATATTATATAAAGAAAGTTACCATCGTTTACAATCAAGAGGTTCTAACTCCTTAAACTCTCTAATACTTTAAATTAGACGGATGAAAGGTAAGTTTCTTACAAAACAGTTACTCTTGATAGTGTTTTTTACTTGTTTATAAGTACATCTAAATAACGATATTCAATAATAATTAGCTTAAGATTATAGGTTTTATTAATAGCCCCCAACCTATTTGCCGTAATTTAGGTACTTGTTTTTATCATTGCCAAGATAAAGCGTTAATAATTTATCAGGGGCGCTAGGTAAATCAACACTGAGCAGTAAACCCGGTGTATGATTGAAGTTTAAATCAATGCCCGTACAGTGAAATTTAGCACCCAATTTATGATACTGCTTCAATAATACTGGAATATCTTTGTTGTCTTGTTCAATGCCCATGACCAATGCTGATAATTGACTCAGTTCTAGTGGCTCAGCGTTAATAAAATCTTTTACTTCAGGATGAAGTTGCCCATCAAACCTTGCTTTAGCCTTAACGCCACTGCCCGTTGTTACCATAACTTCATTCATCAAGGCCACTGAACGTGGGTCATATAATTTACTTAGAGATACCGTACCATACAAGGTTCTATATCGAGGATTTTGGCCAACAAAAGCGCCTATGCCTTTCCATAATAATAGCAAGCCATGAAAACTGTTCTGGTGCGCTTCTACGATAAATGATCGTCCCATTTCTAAACAGGGCTGTTGTTGATTAATAAATTTAGCCTGAAAGTGAAACATTTGTGAGAGATAGAGTTGAGATACACCACCATTTTTTTGCAATAAATCTGTTTGACCAATTCGATACGCGCCAATAATTTCTTCCTCTTTATGATCGAAGATGAATAAGTGCATATAAGTCGCATCAAATTTATCAGTATCACAAGATTCACCACTACCTTCATTTAGTTTTCGAAAGGTAATTTCTCGCAAACGGGCAATTTCTTGCACACAAACAGGTATTTGATGCTGATAACCGTAATACACAGAAAAAGATTTAAAATCTAATAGGTGTTGCTTACTTGGTAAGTGAGATAACTCAGCTATGATTACTGAACTGTTTGCCGGTGGAATAATGTCTCTAAATGAGCTTGTTTCATCATTTTTTTGCCAGGGCCTAAAGTAATTTTCATCATTTAAATAACATTGCAGTCGAACAAAATCATTCATTTTTTCAATATCACCAAATTGTTTGAGTTGTTTAGGTTGAATTAAATTGTTTGTTTTTAAGCTGATATGATGCTGCTGTAATTTCAACATTTCACGCGCCAGCATTAATAAACGAAAGCGATAATAAATTCGGCCCATTCGATGAAATAGCTTACTATTAGTGCCAGATATGAACACAGGTAAAATGGGGGTTGCTGTTTTAGTGGCAATTTTAACGGCCAACCGATTCCAATCACCATCTGTTATTCGTTGTTTATCGGAATGATAAAAAGACACTCTTCCTGCAGGAAAAATAACTAATAATCCTTCATGTTTGATATGTCTAAAACACTGCTTAATTGCTGAGTTATTTATTGCTACTTGAGGTTTTAAGGGGTTGGCAAAAATAAAGTAATCATCAATTTCTTTAAACATTTTTAGACCGACATTGGCCATTATTTTAGTATCTGAGCGTAATGAAGTAAGTAAGTGCGCAATAATAACCCCCTCAATCATACCGTAAGGATGATTACATACCACAATGCATCGTCCAGTAAGAGGAGTTTTAGCTATAATACTTTCACCACCAGAGATTTGAACGCCTAATGCTGCTAGCAACTGCATCGAAAATTTTTGTTTGTCCAACCCCGATAATTGACAAGATAGGTATATCTTTCGTAATTTTGTTATGCCCAATAATCTATCAAGCAAGGGGCCAAGTACCTTCAGAAAAGCACCCGATAAGTTATTAGATGCTATAGAGGATATTCGTAAATCTGAAAGTGATTTTTCATGATTATTCATAATAAAATCATTACCATAACGATATAAATTAAACTAAGTATGTTTTGAGTTATTAAAGAATAACATCATAAAAACATCTTTTAGGCTCGCATTAAGCAACCAAGAGCTAAAGCTATTTTTTTGCTTTTTAGCCGAACGTGCTACTTTTTTAGCATTTTTTATAGAGGCGTTAGATTGCTGTTTTTTTTGCTGGGTTTTGATAGAAATTTGATGACGACGCTCTTGAGCTGCATTAGCGCGCTCAGTAAAGCTACTTCTAGCCTCAGAACTCATAGTTGATAGTATACTGCCGCTACTACCCGCTTTACCTTTCACTTTAGTTCTAGGTCTTGGCGTACTACACATATTAACCCCCGATACATTAGATGTTATTAAATTTAAAATCAGCATGCATGTTTTTCATGCTTTAGTTTTAGATGTCAAAAAAACCTTATAAGTTACAAAAATTGGCAAATAAAAACACATTATTGATAAACACTTTAATTATCAGATAAATACTAAAGACTGTTCATTGATAAATTTTTCAATAATTGGATTTAGATTTAAAGCTGTGGTGTGAAAGTCTTGATCAAGATAACCCAGCCTACTAATTAAAATTTTGTTGGTGTTGCAAAGTTATCGCCAACCGAGGTACAAGACGCCAAAAACAAAGTTATTAATAACTTAAATTATTTTAAGCAACATAGTTCATCCTTTTTAGTTGTCTTGGCAACACACAACCATCAAATAGTCATCGATAACTCTTTTATCTTCCTCATTGAGATTTAAACTTTCCACCCCCAAGTTTTACTTTTTTTATATTTAAAAACTAAGAAAGATATTCTGGTCAAGCGACATAGTACACATTTATGAAAGAAGTGCTCGAAAATGGATTTTGGCTAGTTTAGCTAACTGTTATTTTGCTATAGGAAGTGAAGTAAATGCCGAGCATTATGAAGAAAGTTTCTTAGCAGAAGATCTTGCTGATTGGGAGCAATACACTTTTAATTAAGGAAAAATTACAGCCCAAAAAGCGTTTGAAAAATTAGAGGCCTTGAGAAACTAGTAGCGTATTTTATTGGCTTGTAAATTTTAACAACTACCTTCGGATAAAATTTTAAAAAAGTGGAAACTCGATCAGAGTTTCCACTTTCCAACCTTATTTAGAATTTAAAAAATGTCGAAAAACAATAAAGTTTGTAACCTTGGGGTGATCGCTTCGCCCCTTTATTGTCCTGCGACAAAAAAATGTACGACCATAATAAAGTTTGATAAAAAACACTGTGATTTTAACCCAATTAAAAGCTAATGTCTGATATTTTCAATCTCCATAAATACTAATTTATTATAATAAAGTTTGATAATTTTATATCATATAAAATTCTATAGTGCGTATCCGACGAACCGATCATAAAGCATTTAAGGCCGTAGAACTTCTAATGAAGTTTGATCTTTCCCCGAGTTGGTAGATCTTGGAAAATAACATGTGGCTGCGCCATTCAATTACATTTCGTACCGCCATCCAATTACATATAGTTTTGCCACTAAATATATCAATAATTCCATAAAGCGACTCTTCGTTGATTATACTCAATGGCGGTTTGGAGCCTAAAGCTGCCCTTTTGATTTAAATAATCACATCCATTTACATTTAAAATTTCGTCTAACTTTTTGCGTGCCGTTAGGACTAAAATACCAAAAACGGACATTGGAACCATTCAAGTACCAAGTAAATTTAGAGTATTAATTCTAAGGCGGTTTCGCCCCCAAAGCGAGGTTGATTGATGAAAAATAAAGTATCTTTATCTGGATATTAAAAAAGATAGCTATGGCTAATATTATACACTGGTGTAGTTGATAAAAACTTATTGGATATCGCGCAGTACTTATTATTAGATACTCCCTCAAGGTATAAACACAATTGATATATTCTATCCACACTTTACTTTACGGTGGCTTTCAACCACCGTTTTAGTTATTGAGGGTTCAGAAGGTATTAGATCTTTAATTGCTAAGAATTAATCTAAACAAGTATATAAACTTACTGACAAGACAATGGCTTAATTAAATTTCCTTGAGACATCACTACAATATCCCCACAAACATCATTTTCACAACTTTGTACTCCTAATTCGGCATCCACTAATTGTGTAATCACTTTTTGAGGAGTAGCCGTTTTTTCAAATTCAATACTCTCTTCTTCCGTCACTTTATATAGCTTATATTCGATATTTTCTCTGGCATGTCCAAGGGCTCCCCACGTGTACTTGAGCAAATCACAAGTATTCATATAGTTATCCATTTCATTTAACCATGATGTTTGTGCTTCATTATCATACCCTTGATAACGATGCTCTTTTGAATAAGTTTTATTCGTAGTTACGCTTTCTAATGCGCTCATTAATTTCCCCATATTAACAGCGCCTGCACCACAACCTAATTGCCCACATAATGAAGAATCAACGTAAGGTGTACCATTAGCTTTCATCATTGCTTCAACTTCTGCGGGAGTTAATTCCGGGTATTTCAATAACAAGTTCCCTACGCCTGCCGCGGCATTAGGCGTTGCCATCGAAGTACCTGATCCTTGAAAATACAAACTTTGTTGTTCAATAAATTCATCACTTCTTAACATCCAAACAGATTCACCTGCAGACATAATGTCCACATAATCACCAAAGTTTGAAAAGCTCGCTTTATCGCCACTCATATCTGTTGCACCTACTGTAATAATATTATTACACGAAGCAGGAGATATCTCTTTAGCATCGGTATATTCATTACCTGCAGCAACTAATACAACTACACCGTTTTCGCGTGCTTTATCATAGACAGCTTGTGTAGAAGAATTACAAACTCCTGCCCCTCCTAATGATAAATTCATCACATCAACTTTTTGGCTAATATCAGGCACACCCGGTACGTTCTCACCGGACATCCATGCCACTGCATCAAGAATACCTGAATTATTACCGCTACCAAAACAGTCGAGTACGCGCGCATAAACTAAATCAACCTGGGTTGAATCCATAGCGCCAACAATACCTAAACCATTATTCGATGTGGCGGCAATTAAGCTCGCTACTGATAAACCATGACCGTTATGGCATAAACTTTCATCTTCTAAAATAGAAACATCATCAGGGTTGTCATCACGTTCTTCATCGGTGAGTAATCGCTCGTCATCATATGTGACTAAAAAATCGTACCCTTCTACTCTGTCGGTTATGTCCTCGTGTTTAGCAGAGCCAGAGTCCACAATACCTATTCGAATGTTTCTACCTAAGTTATTAACCACTTGTTCACGCATTGACAAGAAGTCTTGACCATATAAATTCACTTTACTGTAAGCGTAAAGTTGTTTTTGCTCTTCAAAATATGGGTCATTAAAACTTTGTTGAGATACTTGAGTATCTAGCTCTACATGCTTGAAATCACCTGACTTTAACATTAACTGAATTAATTGTTGCACTGCAACAGGGCTCTGCGCAGTCACTCTTATCAAGTCTGAGCCTAATGCCATTGAACGGACATGATTAAAGCTAACATTATACTTTTGCTTTAAACGCATTAACGTCTGGCTACCTAGCTCAGGGCTGACATTTGAAGTTAGATTATACTTCTCTTTAAAATCGGCAATAAATTGTTGAATACTTTGTCTGCTTTCTGCACTGCTACTTTCACTACTTTTTTGCGCTTTAACATAGCGCTCAAGTACACGGGTAGTTTCGGGTGTTGATAATAGCGATTGGTGAATTTTATTGTCGTTAAATTTAACGATTAATGAAAATACTTGCGTTTTACTTGGTTTTATCTCCATTGGTTTCTTCGGTGATAATGTTGAAACGTTAGCAAGCGTTACTGGTGATATAACCCCAACCAACATAGCTAATAATGTAAAATATTTATTCATAGTGACGTCCTATTCTATTCATTTTTATTGGGCAATTAATGTGTCGTTACTTTTATCGCTTGCGAGAAAGATTTTTCGATTACTGCCTGCATAAATTTATATTCTGGTTTAAATACCCAGTTACCTTCAACATAATCGCCATAAGTGCTGTTACCCGCAAAACGACTATATTTAAAAAATTCATCATCATATTCATTAATACTATCTTCAAAGGTAAGTGCAGGTAATAAGCCTTGAGACAAAGTGGCTAACTCATTAACATAATTTATATTGTCTTTACCAAAGGACAATGTCGCATTATCAATTCGATCTTCAATTGTTAACATATAAGCATTAATTTCACCTTCGTCCTGCATGCTTCCTGATGTGATTCCGTACTCCAAGTTATACAAAGTATTCTTAGCAATAATATAGTCAAAGTTATCATTAATTTCAGTAGCTCTTACTAAACGCATTGCTTCAGCTGCAGAAATCATATTGAGGTTTTCTAATACTTGGGCATAAAATTCAGCAACATAAATATATTCATGTAATGCTGACATTTTATTCTGCATGCGTTGTGCAAACGCTAAGGCATTATTTTGTAATTCAGCAAAGACAATACTACTGACAAAATTAAAACTAGCTTGTCCACCATAATTACCATCTTTGTACTCGAGTAATATGCCAAAATGCTCACTTAACGGAACACTATGATTATTAATAGTGATGGTTTGTGCTTCAGTATCTAAAATAACATCAAATTGCGTTTCGTCACCATGCCAATGTTTATAGCCAGTCACTACAACATTTTCAGGTTTGTCATCGGTAATAACATAAGGGAATGTTTTCGTTGTGCCTTCTGGGACATAACCACGGTTTTCATCCAAACCTTCGAAACTAAACAGCGGAAAACCATTAGGGCGTTGCGTTAATATTAAAGTGAAATTTTTAACCACCGTTGAATGGCTATCTTCTACCGTAAGTTCAAGATCGAAATAAGCCGTATAGCCAAAACCTGGCGTTTGTTTAGCATCAATCGTTAAGAGTTTATTATCAAAGTCGGTATGATAACCATTAATATAATCTAAAACAGCATCAGGGTTATTTTCAGTGCCTTCTAATTTAGATAAATACCAGCGGTTTTCAATATTGTCTGGGTCAGTAATAATCACAGGTATTTCATTTACCATATCACCATAAATCACCAGTACATTATTTTCATCAAGCCCTGCTAATGTAATATCTGGGGGGGTATTATGGTCAATAATATTTACTGTTTGACTAGCACTACCTTCGGCACCATTAGAGTCTATTGTTGTATAAGTAAATGTTGCAGTACCTAACGCTTTACCTACAAGTTTAATTTTACCTGCCTCAAGCGTAGCGCTTAATAAGCTATCATCACTTACCGTTATTTCTGAAGACACAACAGAAACACCATCAGCTAATTCCACGTTATATTCAACATACTTACTATTATTGATCCCAACTTCGTCCACATTATCTATTGTAACGATGGGGCCAGGAGTCTCGAGTACATTAACATTAACAGTAATGTCTGAGGTGTTATTATTTGAATCTGTCACCGTATATATATACGATGTTTGACCCACCGTGACGCCCGTCATTTCAACTTGTTGATTCACTAATTCAACACGTAAAATAGACTCATCAGTAGACGAAACACTTTCACTTTTAAAGGTAGCACTCTCATCGTAAGCCACTTGATATGACAGATTAACGGTTTGATTAATGGCAACTTGCGCTGTGCTATCCATAGAAATGATAGGCGCAGGAATAAGCCCTGAAATATCCACAATACTAATGCTCGCAATTGCAGTGCTAGATTTACTTCCATCACTCACTTTTGCAGTTATATTTACAGTTTGGTCACCTGAAACATCTTGAGCCGTTAATGAAATAACACCAGATTCATAACTTACTGATAATATGTCAGAATTTGAGGATGACACACTTACAGTTAAGCTGCTACTGTCAGTTTCAGCATCACTTACGGTAACATCAATTGAACCGCTATTTAATTCATCCACAGCTAATGAACTCACTGATAACGAAATACTTGGAGCATTATTTACAGGGGGGGGGGTTGAAGAACCTCCTCCACTTTCACCGCCACCGCCACCGCCACAAGCAGTTAAAAAACTACAAACCAAAAGCGTATTAAGCCACTTTATTTTATTTATCATTATTTACATCCATTGCAAGTGTTGTCATTTAAACAGAATAACTTTCTATAAAAAATAATAATAACTACGTAGTTAATATTAATAACCGTAATTATTTTTTAATTTTATATTTTTTCATACAAAGCAAAGTTAGCATCTTGAGCCTACCCTGCTTTACCAAAAGGCAATTGTTTAGCAAAGCCCATGCTTTTTAAAATAAGATAGGTAATATAATTTACACAATAATGCAGAGCGAAAATCAACATAAAGATAAGATCGCCTATAGGGCTATGACTTCGAGATAGCTCTTCACGATAAGCACTTGAGTTTCCATGAAACTTCCTATCTTCTTCACTTATTTTATGTCTTAGCCTTGATTGATTATCTGCATTTTTCTGCATATTTACAGTAGACTTATCCAAAAGGTTTGATGATATTTTTCCAACAACGTCGAACATATATCGAAATAATACACTTTTAGCTTCCTCACTCGTTTTATAGATAATTGAGAACTTCATCAGTTTGTTATAAATAACAATAAAACCAATAACATAACAAGCCATCATAGTCATTGGTAGATAAGCATTTTCTTCGGGGAGTTCACCAAACGTTTTAATGAGTAGAACAATATAAAAGCCTATAGCAGCACCATAAGCAAGCATAGGCACACTATAAATAAATGACAATTTAACAGCCAAGCTTCTAAAGCTATTTTCTACTACACTGTTTTCGGCTTCATCACTTTCACCACTCTCATCACCGACGAGTTTCTTTTTGAAAAATAAACGCGTAATTATTACTTTAATAATACACAACAAGGCAAATTGCGGTAATACATATAGATAAAAAGAAAGGTTGGTTAGCCATGAAAAATAATCCAAGAAAACCGTTGGCATCCACCAGTTTAAAGAGGTAATACTATGGAAGCAAAAAGAAGCTAATTCATAAAAATTTTCGGTAAAAGCAAGTAAATAAGACTCAAGCCAGAGCTGCCATCTAGTATCACCATAAGTTTGCTGGCTAACAAAGAAGGTAATAACCAATGATAAATCAAATAAAAGTTTATAAATTACTATTGAAATGATAGTTGATAACGTTTGTGAACTTTTCTTATTACTCATATGTTTTTCCTTATTAGAATATAGCCTTTAATTCGCGCGAGGTAGTTTGAAAGTATTGTGTTAATTAGTTCTTTAGCATCTTAAAATTGTTTAACGTAATAAAATCATCACCATATTCAAACGCCGCAACGCCATGTCTAATATCTCAATAACATATAAAACCAGCATATCCCTAGAAATGTTACTATCATGAGTAATGAGATAGGAGAATAGACCTTCTATCAGGTGGAACACTTCAAAAAGGCCCAAAAAAACAAATGAGGCTGCAGTCAAAACACAACTAATAACTGCAACAATAAGTATTAAGCGGCTTTACCATAAAACCGACTCAAAAATTTTTTCCATACGTACGTACCACTATGAACGATTATTTGCATACATTAACAGCTTATGTTGCTATTTAAAATAAAGTTTAATGGCAAATTTTATCTTTAGGTTACCTACTCTATGCCTAATCTGAATTTGTATTTAGTAAGCGCAAGAAGTACTTTTATTATTAATTTTTCGAGCTATCTTATAGTTAACTTAAGTGTCAGCTCATGCTTGGCCTTAATACTTACCTTTATTAAAAAGAATGCTTATTTTTTTATTATTTCACTGAATTATTTAAATTTGTGTATCTCGGTTTTGAAAGAAACACTTTCGAAAAATGCCTCTGATGTCAGCTATCCTTGAAGACAAAAGACATAAAAGTGAAGAGAATTATTCCCAGAATAAGGACCGCCGTGTGGTCTGGCATGACCTGAACGGTATTGATGATTGCTCTATTTCCGCTTATGGCTAAGAGAAGCATTATTCTCTTACATTATTTTTTGCAGCGCTGAGCTGACAAAAACAAGCTGACTTATGAATGACTAAAGAGAGAGTTGAAGCTCCCTCTTTTTTGTCTTTTTGTCTTTTTGTCTGCATTATTTAGCATTTTTAAACCAAAAATTCTTTTAGGAACAAGGTATTGATGCTAAATTGGCTATCCAAATATTTTGTTACATATTACGGTCATCTCTAAATATAAGTAGGTGCTGTCAAAATTAATGAATGGAGTCGAATATGAATATATCATCAAAGATACACGTATTATTTGTCATTTCTAGCTTAGCATTAACTGCTTGTTCATCCGCCCCGCAAAAAGCTACAGGGTCTGTTGATCTAATTAAAACAAGACTACCTCAAACTACTGCTTCAACAAACAAACTAAACACCACTAATAAAATGCAAAAAGAATGTGCAGGTGTAGCTGAAGGTCATAAAAATTATTACCATTGTGCGGAAAGAGAAAAGAATGCAAACAAAGCTTTAGAGCGAGAAGAACGAGTCGTTTTAAAAAAATCGAAAGAAGGTTAATTGTCGATGAAACAATTGTTTAGCAAAGTCTCTTCACATATGACCGTTATCAGTTTATTAGGTGCGTTTACCATATACGTTGGTTTAGAACTTGCCTTTAATTTGTTGCTTATCGAAATCTACTCTAAACCTTTAGAGTTGTTGTTTGGTGAATACAAATTAGCGACAGAGCGACTCGAACTATTTGGCCGCACCCTGTCAAGTTTTGGTATAGCACTTGTCCTTACCCCGATGATATTAAAAATATTCTTCGAAAAGCCTGTAAGTGAAAGCCAAAGTTTAAATCCCGTAAACACTACTAAAAAATGGACTGGTAAAATATGTGTATTTTTTTTGACATGGTTGGCGCTAATTCCACTTCAGCGTGTACTTGTGGATGGCTGGGTTCACGCCACTTCAAATGAATCGAAACTGAGTGCAGTAAGAGCTATCGTCTATAAAGAGGGGTATTTAGCAGACCGAATAGCAATTGAAAGCTTTGATGAATTTAACGTTATTGCACAAGATCCTGAGCGACGCGATCTTGTTGTTGCATTAATTCCATCACTTGCCTATTTCTCAAAAAGCTTCAATGGCTTAATCAAGCAAAATACAGAGTCGATTGCTGACATTTATTTAACTAATGAACAAAAGTCAAGATTTGAACGTGATGGTTTGCCTCGTTTACGCCAGTTTGATGCAAGATTTAAGGCTGAGTATGATAAGTATCGTGAGGCCAATAATAACTATCAAACAGCCCTGGCCAAGCTGGATGATAAACAAGGTATTGTTGCTGAAGCTAACAGCTTATTAGAAGGGCTTAATAAACATATCAACAATCAGTGGGATCTATACGTCACTTTTTACGAGAGCGCCTATGACTCTTTTGACTATCTAGCTAAAGAAAAGTGGGTTCAAGAGGCTCATCACAAATTTAAAGATCAATACGAGAGTAAGAAGTGTAACTCAGCATGTATAGAGCAAGTTACACAAGCTCACGCTGATTATCTAAATAAACTTGAATACCAGAACGGTCGGTTGCTCGGTATTTTTGTCAAACCAAGTGACATTATTTGGGGAACATTTGGCACTAAAGAGCGCTTAGAGATCATGTTTAGGGATGGTCGAAGAAATTGGCTGCGTGGGGCTTATCGAGTAGGAGATGCAGAAACACTTGAGCAGTTCGCAGCCAGTGACAACGCACGAAAAGTAGCTATATCCTACTTTAAAGATAAAGAGGTAATATTACCTGAAAACTGGCAATTGTCGGATATAAAGGCCATCGAAAACGAAATTACGAAAAAGTACCAACGTATCGCTGATTCAGTTTGGAAAACATATGCGTCAGATTCTGCATTTGGCACTACAGAGCCAGGGCTTGGCAGAGTGGCGTTTGCAACACATCGTTCTGTTTTAAGGCACGCTAGAGAGTCGCTGGGTCAATATTACATTTCTGACTTTTCACTTGGTTTACCCGAAAAAATATATATCGAAAAGTGGTTAGCACAACAGAATAATATTTCGTTTATTCGCATGGTGACTTCTACCGCTGCGACCGCTGCGTTCTCTCCGGGTGGTGTTTTATACAACGTTGGTAATGATGCTGTTAAGCTTTCAGTAATACCACCGTTTAGTATAGGCCTTAGCTTCCTAGCCATCTTTGTCTTATTTATAAAGTTGGTTTTACATTTTGGCAGAGAAAGAATTGGCCCTGCATCCATTGTTATGATTGCTGGTGGTCTGCTAATTGTTTTTCCCACAGTAAAGTCGATATATTCTGAGCATTCTTATCACGCAATAATGTCTCAGTTTGCGCAAGATTTTAACAAAGATGATGACCTTGAAAAGTTAAAAACTCACGTTTTTGGTGCTGTATTGGATTTAGAAAATGCCCTCTTTAGTAATTATAGGGAGATGGACTATATCGGAGATGTTGCTAAAGCTTTTGGTATACGCTCCGGTAAAAGAGCATCTGAGACACATGATTTAGTGCTAGCGATACGTTCATACGATGATTCTATTTATCAAATGCTTGATTGGTTGCCAGAGAAGTTCAATACAGGAGAAGTGGTTGAGCCATTTGATGCCAATGTTACGTTACTTAAGCGTGACCACAGTATTGGTGCATTTTTAGGTTTATATTTCCAAGGTGAAAAGGTGAAAGGCGTTCGAATGCCTAACTTTTTGGCTGATTCGGATATGGGGCTACTGTTAGATCAAAAACTTTTTTATTCTGCTGATTATGGCTCAGCAGTGAAGAGCTTTATCGATAACTATAACGACCCTAGTTATTTGCTTGGGATATCAGATGGCAGTGTTTTAAAAACATCAGCGATATCAAAATTAGAGAAGTTGATGACTAGCTACCTTAATAAAAATAAAACATTTGCTGGCTCATTAAAGGTGTTAAAAGACTCGGGGCACGCTAATTTAGTTCTGTGGCAACCAAGTATTGGCGCAAACTACCGCTGCTTTACTTTACCTTCAATTACATCAGACAAGTTGAGTGAGGCGTTAATCAGAAATAATGTCGGCTTTAAAGAACTACCTAACTGCCAAGGGTTTTTATAATGTTTTCAAATTTAATTAGTAATACAAAAGATTATATGCAAGAGCGCTTTGCTGAGATGTTTTGGTTAATTGTGTTCTTTATTGCTATCGCTTTTTTACTTACATACTTCCAATCTCAGCAAGAAGCACAACTGATAGAAGCACAACAAACCATAGAACGAATTAAATTAAAATTATCTTTAGTGATGGAGCAATAACATGTCGAACACAGATACAAATAACAAATCTATTTTTTCATTTTTATCTTTTAAAATTAATGTATTTGAATTGGCTATTTTAGGGCTTGCCGTTTACCTCGCTTTTTCAGCTCACCAAGCGAATGTGCAAAATAGCAAAAAGATTAATCAGCTACTGGTTAAGTATGAAGAAACGCTTGATGCTGCCATTGCTGGCGACCCAACTACACTTAAAGCGTATCGAGATAACTTGCATCGTGCGGTTGAAGATTTATCGCCTGAGGAAAGAAAAATTTTAGAGTCAGTACTTGCCTTGTCTACTTCTGGTTCGAACAAGTGATGAACTAATTTCTAACAATAAAAAAGGAGCATCTATTTGTGCTCCTTTTTTGTTAAATGTGTGTGGCTTATTGGCCTATCGCTCAAAAATGTTTCAATTAGCTCTTCCACCTCTTCTTCCAGGGCGAAATTCAACTTTATTGTAAATTTAACTAAATAACAACTCCATCCTGAAATCAAAAATTGCAAATTTTCACTTAAACCTTTTCCACAAATGGCACTTTCCAGCAGTTGAAGAAACGATTCCCATTCGTCAGCTTAAGGTGGACAGCAGCCCTTCGTAAATATCCCGATTTAAACTGCTTGGAGCTTAAGCCAACCCCACAAATAAGCAGAAAACTCTAGTTAAAATCATCTTAGATTGATCATGATTTCATAAAAGTTCGATGTCCGCTTTAGGTTCTGAACTGCCGTTAGTAACTCAAAAGCTAACTTCCGCTTTTAGCTGACAGAAGTCATAAGGTGGCTTTGATACTCGTAACCAACTTACTATAGAATCTATCTAACTTTGTGCCCCAAAGCGCCATAGAACCTAAAAACTTTAGTATATAGAAAAGCATGTAAATTGGTCTTCCCAGAACGTCCGACTATATTCAGTATTCATAAGCAAACGTGCATATTCGCTTTTCACGTTTCAAGTTAAAAATTTTGATGAGTTTCATTGTATAAATTAAGGCCGCTTAGTCGGATCACCTGTCGTTAGTGAAACAAACACCAATGTCAGCTACGCGTAAAATGAACTTAGTTTATTAGTGGCAGACCCAATGCAATTGAGTGACCACACTAAATGTTATTTGGTGGCCGTTTTAGAAGTTAATGCTGGAATTTTTAATGTAATGGGGTGGCATAACTCATGTAATTGTCCAGATCTTCCTTTGGTACAACGAGTATTACTGTTTTATACTATAAATACATCAGCCGAATGGAGCATTACGATGATACAACAAGTAAAAAATGATGAAGATTTAGCGTCAGCGCTTACTCAAATTGATGAACTTTGGGCTGATGACAAAGGTACAACAAAAGGTGATTTATTGGAATTATTAATCAGCTTAGTCCAAGAGTATGAAGACTCGTTACTCGTTGAAGAACGCAAGTATCAACCGGAAGTTCATGTAAGAGTTAATGACCTATAATTTTATACATTTGTGTGAGGAGATAAGATGAGTACAAAAGAGTGGATTTATCAAAGCGAAGATGAATTGTGTAAATTTGGCATATATCAAGAGCTAACGCTGGAGGATGATAACAATAACCCTGCAACCATCAGTGTCAAAAACCCTAGTGACTTTTCTTTAGATTATTATACTAATGCAAAACATAAAGCCATAGGCGAACTTACAGCTAAAATTCCGGCTGAGCAATTCGATAAGATTGCCATTGCATGGTGTAAACATAGAAATCTGACTGGTGCACTAGGCGGTCCGGTAGGTATAGAATATGGAAGCAAAGATTGTGAATATGAGTAGAGTTCTTTTACAGGGTCTCACAAATCACAACCTAAAGCCTTATTTATTTGTTTCTTAAGGCTAATGACCCATTTTTCAGCATATTCACTTTCGCTTAATAACTCTCCATTTTTTCTAGTTTTGGGATGATTACAAGATTTAAAAACATTAGCTCTTTCCCATATATAGTCATGTTGCCATTGAGCGGCACTATCAGAAAAATGCTGAATAATTTCTTTAAAGTTAGTATTAGCATCATCTTTAAGTCCAAGTAATAATGTTCCTCCTCCCTTAGGAGGTAATAAGCTTGATGTGTCTGCTTCTAATATAATAACTTTTGCTTCACATATATCTAGAATAGCAATGAAAAACCTAAGCCTTTGTTTATCCTTCGTATTAAATATCACTTTGCTGTTATTTAATGGGACAGGAAATACTCCACACTTAATAGACTTAAGCTTTATTCCTTTTAATTTGCCCAATTCATTAATCACCTTTTCAAACATCAAAAACTTCGATGGCTGTTCTTCTGCCTCATCAAAAGTATCACTATATTGGTTTATAACAGGATCAAATTCTTGACCATTTCCTCCGCTTTCAGGCATACCAACACCAGCTTTTTCTGGCTCCGGACTTTTCTTATCTTTGAATACCGGTGTTGGTTCGTCAGCCTCCTTACCATCAGATAGAAATACGCCTTGAATACCTGAAACATAAAATGAAAAACCTTTTACTCTTTGAGTGTGTAGCCTTCGACCAAAACCAGGAATTTCGCCCATATCAAGTTCTGGATCTATATCATCACTAGGGATTGTACGAGGTTTACCTTCTCCAGTAACGGCTAATTCATCTTTTTTCTTTTTTTTCGGATGAACAACTTCAACACTTAAATATTTTTTATTTACGTGCGCATCTAAAATATTTTCAACTCTTTGTACTTCTAAAACTTTAAGGTTTTCATTGTTAATAACAGACAATTCAAATTTCCAACCAGTTAGGTCAGGAGGTGTAAACTTAAAGTCAATAGAATTAGAGTTTTCTTGAAAACATTGATAAATAGAAAAAAAGCTAACTCTAGCTTCAGGATCTAAAAAAAGCCAAGCGATGTGATCCACAGCTTGTTGAGTGCGTACATAACTTTCGGGATACCTAGTTGAATCAGGGAAGCTAATGGTAACAGGTGATATTGATTTATCTACAAATGCCAACCCTGCTAAGCCATTGGCTGTATAAGCGGCATGAACTAAATGCCTATTGTGAAAGAAAATAGTTCTAGCTAGCTCAAACCCGGAAAAGGAAATTAGCCCTTTATTGGTTTCATAATAATACAGGTAATGATTAGATGATTTATCTATGTTTTTAAGCTGTGAAATAGTAGCTATAATTCTTTCGTATTTAACTTCATTCCTCACTTCTTTACCTGAAAAAGTCCTACCTGGTGCTGCAAGATTTGCCATTTCAATAGGTAACGAGGATCTATACCCATTTTTCCATTCTAATGCGACGTACAGACGTTTGCTTTTAAATAAATTTTTTGACAGAAAGACACCGTGAACTTTCTTTAATTCAACATTTTTAGGAAGGTATTTTAAAGCGGGAAAATTTTTCGAAATCCATTCTGAGGATAAGTTTGACAGCTTCTCTATTCCGCTTTTGATTAAGTCCGGCAATGCGTTCAATTTCATAAGGTTGGGGTAAAGGCTTCATCAAGTTAATATGATTAACCATAATAGCCAGAACTCGACGGATTTGGTACTCATCAATTGACTCCTTATATTTAATGAAGAAATCTCGACACAGTGGTAATTTATCTAAATGACTAGCAACCCCCCAAGACACATTAGTTTTGCCTATAAACCAAGTCTGCGTCATTCTCGGTAGGCCCAAGTTTTCATAGCTTTTATTTCGGATCAAAATTAGCTTCCTAACTAACTCTACATCTCGTTTACTCCAATTAATTTGGCGTCCCTCATCATTACGGACACGATCAGGTAAATACTTTTTTAGCCAAGTATTATCAAAACGAAAAAGCCAAGAATATATTCTCGCTCCTTCAGGTGTAGCCCGAATATCTTTTAATACTCCAAACTGAGAGCACATTGCTAACCAACTCGCACGATATTCGTCAACTCTCTCTAAAGCTTTTTTATTAGTATAAACCTTCTTCTGACAACTCTTTATAGTTATTAAAGATGCTTCCTTTATCGCATTAAAAATTGAATACGAAGGTAATATTGCCATCATGCAAACAGCATGATGTAGAGCGGTGTAATGCCTCCTTTGCTTACGAAAAAAGGCCAGTAACCAATTGTTTTCTGCTTTAATGCTTAAACCATGCTGCTCTAAAAACTTACTCCCCCAAAAACTCTCAACTAATATTCTAATTTTTGTATGATCAGCTCGTTGTCCGATTAATAAACCAAGTTCGCTAATACAATTTCGATAAAATATTGTCCATTGGACAGGAGAAACGTATGGGGTTTTAGTCTCTAATAACTTTTGCATGATAACAGCAAGTTTTGTTAACTTGTCATCTGATCCTAAATGCATCAATGTTATTTTTTTATTTGGTAAAATCTGAGATGCATTACAGAAACGATGTCTCCTATCAGGAAGTAATTTGAAAGGACTATTCTGTAAATAACAAAGATGCTTTGAACAAACAAGCACCCCGGGAAGTTGAAACGACCTACGCCAATAAGAATAGGCTAAATATTTATAATCTTCAGTTAAACACTCTGGGCAAAATCGGTAATAGCGAGGCCAATTAATATTTGAAGCATTAATGCCAATACTTGTCATCACATTTGGCTTATCACTAAATATCAATTCATTTTCGACAGTCTTAATTCTTGCTGGTTCTATGAAAGACTGAAAGAAAGGTAGTATAGAGTGGCGGTGAATTACATCACGGTCACTAACTAACCAAATATTATTCACCTTACAAAGTAATGCTTGGATATGACCTTGTAATAAGGGAGAAGGAACAATATTCCTAGAGCCAAAAAGCATCTCTAATGCAACTTTATCATCCTGTAACCCTTGTCTTGCAACAAAACGAGCTAATATGCTAACGAGTAACTCGTCATCATGCGCCACAGGAAACTGCATAATCATAATGACTCCTCGAATCTAAAAGTAATTTAGGTTTTGATTTATAATTTGTAGGTTCATGGCACCAACACCGGCCTGGATTCTCATCTCAATCCACTTAGCCCCAGCGCTATAGTTTCTTGCTTAAAGCGACCAAATATATTGACCACCTTTTCATAAGAAGTCGTTAAATAGTGCTCATCAGCGACAACATTAATTTCACCGAAATCCACAGAGCTAATACCACTTTCAAAGCCATCAATCCTAAGTTCAACGTTAGGCTTTAATGATTTACTCTTATCGAAAACAACATCCCCTTTTTGATTACTATCTAAGTCGTCAACAACTTCAGTCTTCATTTTTTCAAACTTAACAACGTCAGCCTCAAAAGGCACATCTTGCTTAACGCGATAGGCATATTCCAACAGCTTAGGCTCAGCGGGCATATACATAACCGCTTCTTGATTCTTTGAGCCAGTCATCCTAAGGATTCGCCCTAAGATCTGCCTAAAGTGCATTTCAGTCTTGATGTTCGTGAGATGGCAGCAAATCTGTAAACGCGGGATATTCGTTCCTTCGCTGATCATACCTACAGAGATTATCCACTTACTCTTGGCATGTCTGAACTGTTGAATAATACTCGTTGGGTCATTTTCCCTATAAGTCACAACTATCGAATCTTCGTTAAAATACGACTTCATCAACATCGATATTTTGTTTGCATGATCTACCGATGAAGCAACAACCAAGCCAGCAGCATCAGGGTTAACTCGCCTAATTTTAGATAACTTCTTATGTGCAGAAGATACTACAAACTTTATAACCGCTTCATTCTCAATAATCTCCTGATAAGGAATAATTGACTGCGAAAGCAAAGCTTTAAAACTATTAAAGGTTTTAGTTTCTTTAATATCAACAACCGAAATATTATTATTATCGATAGCAACTATCTGAGGAATACGACAAACATCATCTCCAATAGCCTCAGAAAGCCCATAAATGTAATCACAAGAAATTTTATTACTAGGATGTAGGTAATTAGAAAGAACGATAGGAGCGGTATCAGAGCGCCAAGGAGTGCCCGTTAATGCCAATGTTAATTTAGCTTTATCTTGAATATTAAGAATTATCTGTTCGCCCCATGCATTGGCATTATCAATGTTAGAGCCAGAGCAATGGTGTATTTCATCAAATATAACAAACACCCGATAGCGCTCAAACAACTGCCAAAAGCTTGAATCAAGGTACTGTAAATTTTGATAAGTGAGTGATCTGCCTTTAGCACCAATCAAACCATCAAAACGCTCTTGTGTTCTTAGGTGCAAACTTTCACTGAAGTCTTTTGCCACAATGGAAGAAGGGGAAAAGCAAACAACTAAATCCACTAAGTCACTTTTTAACAACTGATCAGCTAACTCCGAAGCCATCATCGTTTTACCTGCGCCTGGTGTTGCTAAGGCTAAAAAATGGCTATAGCCATCTCGATATTGCGTTAGTGCTAAATCAATACACTCCGCTTGCCATTGTCTTAATTTCATATCTTCTCTACAGATTTATCTTGCTCAAGTAAGCCTTCAATAGCTCTTATCTTCCCTAGTATTCTCGTATTATTATCTCTAGCTTTATTAAACTGAGGTTGTATTTCTTCAACCAATTCAGGAAATTCCGAATATAGTTCCTTGTAAGCTTCCGACTCACCAATATTCAATAACAACTCAGCCTTATAGTGGTTTAATTTAGCAATTAGATTTTTCTGTTTTTCTTCTTTAAAATACTTTGCTGTAGATTTATTTGCTTGTAGGGCTTCAAGATACTCAGGATCAAATAACTCTGTTTTACTAAAACGCGTAGAACCTTTTCTACCAGTGCTTTTTTTATTTAACCAACCTTTCTTTACTAACTTGAGCAGCTCCGCATAAAGCTTTCTTCTTACTACAGTAGGATCTAAAGATGGGTCATTGCTTAAGGTGATATAAGAAGACCTGACATCGCTGGTTGTGAAGTTATCAAAGTTTGGCGCTTTAATTATTTGTGCCACAAAAACGTCTATTTTCAAGATAACCTCTAAGTTAATGCTGTATTGCTCCGTTAGCGGAGCAATTTTAGGCTTTTTATTTGTGACAATCAAGCTCCGATAGCGGAGCAAGTGATGTTATGAATATTATTGGAATAAATATTAAGCGAATTAGAGAAGACAAAAAGTGGACACAAGAAGTTCTAGTCGCTAAATGTCATCTAGCTCAATGGAAAATTACTCGAAGTACGTTGGCTAAAATCGAGTCCAATGTTAGAAGAGTTACAGATATAGAAGTTAAGCTATTTTCACAAGTGCTTAAAATATCAATTAATGAGCTATTCATTGACGATGGATGTTCCAATTGCAAGTTTTGATCAAAATCACTTTTAATGCATAGACATGAACAAGACTTACATGTGGATATGCAATGCATATCTATGCGTTATAAGTTAGAATAAATATATTGAAAGATTGCGTTTTTGAGCGTCATTTATGGAAAAGTGACTAGGAGTGTATTATGGCTAGTGGGAAATTATTGAGATTACTTGTTCAATCCGGTGCTTCAGGTGACCCTACTGCGTTTAGAAGTGCTACAGAGCAATTAATAAAAGAAGAAAGGCAAAAGCAGCATAATTTATTAGCCAATGATCTAGAGCGTATCCTATACGGTGATCGCTCCACTCCAAGTGCTACAGCACACAATATTTTGCCTGAAGCTCCCTTTGATAAAGAAAGTGGTGTTGCATTAATAGATATTAAGCAAGCAAATCGCTCTATTGATGAACTTGTTTTAGCGAAAAATACTTTAGAAGTAATCGAAAATGTGCTTGAAGAGTATCGACGTGAAGATATTCTAAGAAGCTATGGCATGATGCCCGCTGAAAAAGTTCTTTTTTTTGGTCCTCCTGGTTGCGGTAAAACACTTTCTGCAGAAGCTATTGCTTATGAATTAAATCGCCCACTTGCTATTGTTAGGTTAGATTCCTTAGTGTCATCATTCCTAGGGGAAACTGCCGCAAACCTCAGAAAGATATTTGATTTTATTGCAAAACACAGGCTAGTTGTTCTTTTTGATGAATTCGATGCACTAGGAAAAGAGCGAGATGATGGTTCTGAACACGGTGAACTTAGACGAGTTGTAAATGCTGTGCTTCAAATGATGGATTCATATGATGGTAAAAGCATAATTATTGCCGCTACTAATCACGAACAGATTCTTGATAGTGCCATTTGGCGTCGTTTTGATGAATTAGTGGAATTTCCTGTACTTAATAAAGATCAGCTCCAAAACTTACTACAACTTAAGCTACGCGGTGTAAGAAGAGAATTTGATTTAGACAGCCCTGAGCTTCATTCAATATTTGATGACAAATCACCCGCAATAATTGAACGTATAATCAGACGTGCTGTTAAGCGGATGATTCTAAAACAAAAAGAGTTTTTAACTGTAAAAATGTTACAGCATGCTTTTGAATTGGAAAACAGAGTTAGATAATTTTAATAAACAAAGGAATGTAATATGGCGGGTGTATATCCTCATCTTTCTTTTTCAAAGGAAGTACCATTAACCCCTAGAAGATCTCGTAACGGATTCGGTTCAAAAGTTAAATGTGATAACCCAAAAGAACACGGTCGAAACTTACAAAAACAAGTAGTGTCTTTTCAGGAAAGCATTTCATCGCAAGTTGGTGGAAATGCATCTCGAAACATTATTCAAATCAAACTGTCTGAAAAAATGAGCTTCGAAGATATCACTAAACATGGTATTTCGATCATTGGTCAGCAAGATGAAACTGTATATCTTGCATTTGCTGATGAACAACGTAAGCGTCCGGCAAAGAGCATCTAAACAATATGCCGAGTTCAAG
>TARA_R110002167_G_scaffold77612_1_pt1 | contig 30931 bp, 28 predicted proteins | sample TARA_R110002167 | Tara Oceans TARA_R110002167 (sample SAMEA4398238) | marine metagenome | biome: Polar Biome; feature: [MES] marine water layer (ENVO:01000295) within the mesopelagic zone...; material: water (ENVO:00002006), including particulate matter (ENVO:01000060) such as......
TGCCCTCGCAAGGGGGTGCCCTGCAGGCGATAGGCCTAAATCTTCCATAGATCAGCATCAATCGCACCCATTCGCTTGCAAGCAAGCTCCTACCGTCAGTAGCTTCTACCACTATATTGGGATAGTTCTCTGATTGTAGGAGCCCATGCCCTCGCAAGGGGGTGCCCTGCAGGCGATAGGCCTAAATCTTCCATAGATCAGCATCAATCGCACCCATTCGCTTGCAAGCAAGCTCCTACCGTCAGTAGCTTCTACCACTATATTGGGATAGTTCTCTGATTGTAGGAGCCCATGCCCTCGCAAGGGGGTGCCCTGCAGGCGATAGGCCTAAATCTTCCACAGATCTTCGTCAATCGGACCATTCGCTTGCAAGCAAGCTCCTACCATCAGTAGTTTCTATAAGGGTTGAACAACATCAAGCCTGCCCAACAAATGAGCGCTGATCTAGGTCGTAAGCACAGAACAAGAGGGGCAATGTGGGGTGCTTCGATGCAGGACCATGAGCCGCCCGGACGGCGGCGACTGAGCCTACATGGATGTATTCACGGCGTGTCCAGCAGCGAAGTACGCCGCAGTGCCACTCGCGCTACGGAGCACTAATGTACGCAAGACCTAAACATATCTACAAAACCAGAGGGGCAATGCGGGGTGCTTTGATACAGGACCAAGAGCCGCCCGGCCTACGGAGCACTAACAAATATTTTTAATGCTTCGGTCGCAGGCGTTTGATGACGGCACTTGAGGTAAGGATCACTCGATCTTCTACGCTCAATACCGCGCGCACGAACACCAGAGAGCCACCGCGACGGGTGACCTCGGCGACGCCGCAAACTAAGTCCCCTGCCACCGCAGGACCGACGAACTCGTTATTACAGGTAACGGTTGCCACACTTTCTTCCTTGCCCTCATTCGCCGCTATGCACAAAGTGTAATCCGCAAACGCCATCAACAGCCCACCGTGGGCAGAGTCATGGCTGTTGCAATGCTGCGCCTGCACACGAAAGGCACTGTGAATCACGCCCTGCTCGATGCGGAAGAAGAAGGGACCGATGCGATCCTCGGCAGTGTCTCCCGCCCAATGTCGGTACTGTGTCGGTACGTCATAATCTTGTGGGTTCATGGCGACTCTAGTCCTCGTCATCATCGTCGGTGGCGACATCTACTACCGCGCCGGCAACCTTAAAGGGCACCTTCGCAACTTCCAGGGTCACATCAACCGCGGTACCTACTACCGTGCCAAGACAGGCGCTCAGCATCAGGCTCAGCAGGGCGAGTGTTAGCACTCTGGGTATACGCATACTTATTTCCTCGTGGATGCAAATAGCGGCTTTATCCGGTCAAGCCCTTCACCGCTGCGGACCATCTCGGCAAACTCGTCACCTAGTGCCGCACTGGCGCTTAGTACAGTCTGCCAATACGCTGCACGGGTGTCGAAATCCATCGTCTCGAAATCTTTACGGTCCGGTATCTTGCCATAGGGTAGCTGACTAACAAAATCACGCGATGGAGCCAGCACCAAAACATTGTGGAAGTGTTCGGGCCTTGGCCTACGCCAAGGTAGGGATTTGTCGAACCAACCTGGAATGAAATGCGAATAGAAATGCGGGTAGAGCACTAGCCCCTCGCCGCTTTGAAAGGGTAGGTCGAAATGATAGTCGGTGATGCCGCCGTCCCTGTATACGCCATCGGGAGCGCCAGGAATATCGCGAACGCCCTCCAATACTAGCGGAATAGAACCGCTGGCCAGCAAAGCCTTGCGCACATTAGAAGTACGCAGGCGTACAAACTCTGTGGCAAACTCTTCTAACTCGCCCACGCTCTTGGTCAGTGGACCGCCATGAAACACTATGCGCTGAAAACTCAAGCCGAGTAGACGCCGACTAAGAAGATTCGTCAACGCGCTAACACCTAACCCCGCCATTAGTGTCGAGCGACGCTCGGAGGCAAGCAATCCACGCCCACGGTCGGCGACGATATTCACTCGCACAAAGTTGTGCTCCGCAATCTCCTGCGCCCCGTTCTCCCCTAAGACGATGTCTACTAATGCCGCCGCCTCACGACTAATCTCCGCAACCGTTGGTGTCGCCGAATAGCGTTGACCCGAATAGTGTTTTGCCAAGCGGTCAAGCCCAGCGACGGGGTCGTGCAGGCCCAAACAGCTAAGGCGCCAGGCTCCCGCTGAGGAGCCAAGTGTGACAAGTGGAGTCTGACGATTGGCGAAAAACTCACCGAACAAGTAGCGGTCAAGACCATAGAGTACAAACCATTTCGGTCCGCCAGAGGCCCCTACGATAGTGTTAAAACTCGCGGCCTTCACCCCTTCCCTTTGCACCTGTGCTAGGGCGGTGGGCCCCGCATAGACTTCCAGTGCGCCCATTGCTCTTAGTTCCTTGTCCTGCGATCGAATTCGAAGGACTGACAGATATCGATGAATTGTTTAGCGCCTGTAGAGAGCGTCCGGCGCTTACGATAATACAGACCGAAGGTGAGGTCGATATCAGAGAAGCTTAGCCCCTCTAGCTGCACGAAGTTTGCACATACGGCATTGGTCCGCAGGACTCGCTCGTCGACATAGCACATGCCGATATTCTTCGAGACCATGTTAAGACGTAGTGAAAGGTTGCTGATCTCCCATATAGTGCCGAATTCATTGCGCAGCTTCTCGATAGCGGGCCGCACATCGGGATCTTCAAGATGGGACACCATCAACGGTATCTCCTGTAGGATTCCCTCCGGGTCGGCGAGCAAACGCGCTAAAGCAGGATGATGTTTACTAATCACCAATTTGCGCCGCTCTCTGAACAGGGTGACGGTCTCCAACAGACTAGGCATCTGGTGTTGAAAGGGACCAAAACCCAGCTCGAGAGTATCCGCCAACACTCCTTGAATGATTTTACGGCTCGGCATCACGTCGACCTTGAGTCGCGTCAGGGGGTTACTGTCGCAATAGTCCTCTAACAATTCATTGCCGAATAATTGACTCACCGAGCCACTCATCGCGATCTCGAGAGTGGAAGCCACCCCCTGACGAATGTCTGCGATATCGGTGAGCACCTCGTGCTCCTCGTGCATCACCACATTCGCATAGGCCAGCAGGCGCTGCCCCGACTCGGTCAAGGCGATCGGTTTGCCACGTTCGATCAGCAAGGTGTCTAGCTTGCGCTCAAGGTTGGCAATGGCCTGGCTAACCGCGGATTGGGTGACAAACAGCTTGTCTGCCGCACTCTTGAAGCCGCCGGTGTCGCAGACAGTCTTGAACACGCGTACTTCCTGCGTTTCTAGATGCGTCGATATAATCATGGTGCTGCGCTTGGACTCGAAAGGGGAATTCGGTGTATTAGAAGTGCTTAATCATGTATTAGCAATGCTAATTTTACGCTTATTTTAGCGATTTCTATAATACGCGCCACCAAAACTTCGAATACGGCGCAGCGCATAGCTCTTCCTGCTGCCGCAAACGGCCGCGACAGCCCTGTCGCGCTAGCCAAGCCCCCTATCACATCATTAAAGAAGGTAAGACCATGTCAGATCAGTACTCAAAAGGCTTAGAGGGCGTTATCGCCGATGAAACTAGTATCTGTAATGTGGAAGGCGATGTCGGCCGACTCAGTTACCGCGGCTACCCAATCGAAGAGCTCGTGACCTTAAGTTTTACGCGAGTCATGTGGCTGGTACTGTTCGGCGAGTTGCCTACTGATGCGCAAGAGACGAGCCTAGAGAACTTCTTGAAGATCAACGGCGCAGTCGCCACTAACGAACTAGACACTCTCAACAGCCTGCCGCGCGACCTGCATTCGATGCGCATGTTGCAGTCGATGATCCCCCTACTCGACACCAAGCCTGTCGGTCCGAAGGAGCTGCCTTTTGACAACGATGAAGGCTACAACGGCCTCGCCGTCGTGGCGAAGATCCCAACACTGCTCTCTGCCTTCTACCGACTACAGAACAACGACGCAATACCCGCCTACAACGGCAGCAAGGGCTACCTCGACAATTTCCTGTCGATGTTCCTGGGCCAAGATGCTAATCCAGAGCACGTACGCTATCTGGAGCAATTACAGATCCTGCAACTCGAGCACAGCTTCAACGCCGGCACATTCACCTGCCGCGTCACCGCTAGCACCTTAGCGCCAGTCGAATCCGCTCTGTCCTCTGCAGTTGGTGCACTCTACGGCAAGCTGCACGGCGGCGCCGACGAAGCGGCACTTAACGAGGCCATCAAGGTAGGTTCCCCGCAGAAGGCGAAAGCCTATGTTCAAGACCTACTCGCCAATAAGGGGCGCCTGATGGGCATGGGCCACCGCGAGTATAAGAAGCTAGATCCACGCGCTGCCATCCTTAAGCCAATGGCCGAAGGATTGTGTAAAGGGACTGAGTACGAGAACGTCTTCCTCACGCTGAAAGAAATAGAGAAGGAATTCAATGCGGAGATGCAGAAGAAGGGCAAGGAAGTCTGGGCGAACCTAGAGTTCTATAAGGGCCCTGTAAATCTCGCCATTGGAATACCCGCACCCTACTTCACCGCAGGCTTCGCAATGTCCCGCAGTGTCGGCTGGCTCGCGCACTTCCTTGAGTCCCGCGTCGACAATCGCATCATGCGTCCAAGTGCCCTCTATGTGGGCCCTGCCATCCGCTCGCTTTAGCACCCTGCTCAGGGCTCACACGCCTAGGGTCTGCTATACTGCAGGCCCAGCGTAGGTCGCAGCGAGTCCGGTATGCAACAGCTTTTCACAACCCCAGCGCGTAAGCGCTTGGTGCTACTCGGCGGGGGACATAGCCACCTCGCCGTGCTGATGTATCTGGCCAAGAATCCCCTACCAGGCCTAGACATTACCCTGATCTCCAGAGACATCGAAACCCCCTATTCCGGCGCCTTGCCGGCCTACATCACCGGCAGCTATGGTGAGGACGAGCTGCACATCGACTTGCGTCCACTCGCCGTGATGGCAGGTGCCCGAATCATCCAAACGCAGGTCGAGCACCTCGATCTTGACGCGAGAAAAATCCATTGCCCTGGACGACCGCCCGTCTGCTTCGACTTCATCTCTATCAACATCGGGTCGCGACCCGACACTAGCCGCATACCCGGTGCACAGCAGCACGGCCTGGCAGTAAAGCCTATCGACGCCTTCCTTAGCCAGTGGCAAAAGATTCGCGATACGGCACAGCTGGCTTTAAGTGAGTCCCGGCACTATGCAATCACCATCGTGGGCGGTGGACCTGCGAGTGTCGAGATGGCCTGTGCGTTTAGACAGGCGATTCTTGCCGACGGCAAAGCTAACAACAGCGCTCTGCAGCTGAGCATTATCACTAGCTCCGACGCAATCTTGAGCGGCCATTCCAAAAAAGCCCAAGCGCTTGCTGCTGCAAGCCTCGCAAAGAAGGGCATTAGCGTGCGCAGTAGCTGCGCGGTCACCGCTATCGAGCAGACACAGATTCATCTGCACAGCCCTACAGGGCAAGAAGTAATGCAAACCGATTGCTGCGTTATAGCCACCGGCGCCAGTCCAGCGAAATGGCTTGCAGACACCGGCTTAGCGCTTGACGAACAGGGCTTCTTACAGGTCGATCAAACGCTTCAATCAACGAGCCATTCCTGGGTATTTGCGGCGGGTGACATTGCCTCAATCGTTGACCACCCTCGACCGAAATCAGGTGTCTACGCCGTCCGGCAAGGGCTGCCATTGGCCAAGAACCTACGTCGCTTCGCGCTTGGCAAACGCCTGCACAAATACCGACCTCAGAAACAGGCATTGGCGCTGCTGAGTCTGGGCGACGGCAGTGCGATCGCTTCCCGTGGGCGCTTCGCCCTGCACGGTCGCTGGGTGGCGCGCTGGAAGGACATGATCGACCGCGCATTCGTCAGCAAATACTCCAAGCTACCCGACCCAGGCATTGCAGCAGTCAAACATTCCGGCCAGATCTTAAGTGAAAAGCCCGCCCCTATACTGCGCTGCGCCGGCTGCGCGGCGAAGCTGCCCAGTAGCAGCTTGAGCAGAGTGCTGGGAGATCTGCATAGCTGTAGTCACAAAGACATAGAGTCCTCACTGGGCAGTGTTGAGGACACCTCGATCATAAGGCTGGAGGATCAGCGGGTGCTCCTGCAGAGCGTGGATCATCTGCGCGCCTTCATCAATGACCCATACCTGTTCGCGCGCATCGCAACGAACCATAGCCTTAGTGATATCCATGCCATGGGGGCAACGGCACACTCGGCGCTGGCCATCGTCAATCTACCTCATGGCGCCACCGAGATAATGGAAGAGCAACTGCTGCAGGTGATGACAGGCTGCACCGAGGTGCTCAATGTCCACAACACAGCCTTAATGGGCGGCCACACGAGTGAGGCGGAGTCGCTAAGCTTCGGGCTTAGCGTGAACGGCTTTGCCGACCCGGAACAACTGCTACGCAAGACAGGCATGCAAGCGGGTGACCTGTTGATTCTGAGCAAGGCACTTGGCACCGGCACCTTGTTCGCGGCGGATATGCGTTACCGCGCCCGACACCGCTGGATCGCCAATGCTCTTGCGCAGATGCAACGCTCCAATCAGATGGCCGCCCACTTGTTCTTACAGTATGGCGCCAGCGCCTGCACCGATGTCACGGGCTTTGGCTTGCTAGGACACTTAGGCGAGATGATCCTGCCCCACGGTTGCGAGGTGAGTGTGCAACTCGGCGCCTTGCCCTCATTAGACGGCGCGCTAAGTTGCTTCGAGCAGGGGATATTTAGCTCTCTTCACGCGGACAACGCGGAGCAGGCGACACTCCTGCGCAATGAGGCAGACTTTGCCCAGCATCCACACTTTCCTCTATTGTTTGACCCGCAGACGGCAGGAGGCCTCCTATGCAGCGTAGCGCCAGAGAAGGCCGCCGCCTGCGTACAGCAATTGCACGACAGTGGCTATGCAGACGCCGCGTGCATCGGTAGAGTCATCAGTACCGGCCAGCCTAGTGCTAGCGTGCTGTTAGAGGACTAATGGCAGGTAGGAAATTGGCTCTACATCTGTGCATACGGTATAGTCGCACTTCATCCAAAGCTGCCCTTTTATTTGGGCATATGAATCGGAATTCGAGTAGATCATTATGAAGACACGCTTACCCGCCCTGTTCAGCATCGCCCTGTTCACCGTGCTCAGCAGCCTTTCCCTGCCGAGTTTCGCGCAGGCTCGAGCGTCAGCAGTCATCGATTCGGAACTGGCGCAGACCCACTATCGTCGCGGCAACACCTATAACAATATGGAGCGCTACGAAGAGGCGATAGAGGAGTACCAGCTGTCGATCACTGCAGACCCTAATTTCGCGGACTCCGTGCGCAATCTCGCCAACATCTTCTATTTCCAGGAACGCTATGAGGAAACCATTCCCTTGTTGCAGCGTTTCATCACTCTGCAGAAAGAGACAACCGCCGGCAAGATCGCCGCGTACAACACGCTAGGTCAGTTATTGCGCGATGCACAGCGCTTTGATGAGGCCATCGAGATCGACGAATTGGCAATACAACACGACCCCGAGAACAGCTCTCAGGTGTATGTGATGGCGAATACTTATTTCAATGCAGGTCGCACGGACGATGCAGTGCGCATCTACAAGAAGGCCCTTACCGTCTCTCCGAACGATGCCTTTATACACCGCTCCCTAGGCCGCATGCTCGAAGATGTGGGCCAACTGCAGGAGGCCTTGCTAGAGTACCGTGCAGCAGCGGAGCTGAACCCGGATTCGCAGTTCTACCGCGACCTAGTGATGGGGCTAGAGACTCGCCTCGCTCAATAAGATCGAGCGCTGTTCAGAGCTTAATTTACTCAGCTCGGTGACCTTGGCGTAGAAGCGCGCCAGGTCACCCTCGGACTCTCTTAACAGGCCCGCGAAGCTAGGCACTAGATCGTTATACGAGGCCACAGTACCTAGCTGGGCATTGTTCAATGGTCCCGCGAACCAGCGATCGTAACCTCTATAGTCCCACTCCTCGCGAAAGCTCCTATACTCCACACGCAATGCCTCCTGCACGAGCGCCTTCTCCGCGCGCATCGCCTCCTCGTCCAAAGACCCTGCGTACAATGCATTGAGTTTCTCGCGGTATCGACTCACCAACGCGACGAAGGCTATGTCGATGAGCGCCTCTCGCTCCAACTGGGCCATTAGCCCCGGCTGCGGATGTAGCTGCAACCAGCGGCGCAGTCCCTCTTTTTCGACGAAGGTGGCAAAACTCTCATTAAAGGTAGTGTCGCCCGGCAGATACACGAGCCTATGGGCTAGCTCGTGAAATAGCAGAGACAGCAGAGCATGATCGGAACGGTGCAACACGGCACTGGTGAGGGGATCATCGAACCAGCCTAGCGTGGAATAGGCATCTACCCCGCCACTATAGACATCGAGTCGCTCACGTTCCAGCGAGTCTGCGAATTCGCGCGCGCTACGTTCAGAGAAGTAGCCGCGATAAGATACGCAACCGGCAATGGGGTAGCACCAGGTCTGTGGTTGAGTTGAGAACTCTGGCGCCGCGAAGACATTCCACACCACGAAGGGACGGTTCAGCTCCACATAGCTTAGGTAGCTGCTACCGGGGTCTAGTAATAACTGCTCTTCGGCGAATTCTCTAGCCTCTAAAAAGAGAGCGAGCTTACTGCGAGTCTCTTGGGCAAGGCTCTCATCCCCTAACAAAGATTGAATCTCTTTGCGGCCGAGTAATAGCGATAACTGGCCCTGGGCAGCCTGACCGTAGTAGGAGATAGTCTCGCAGGAGACAAGCACAGTGAGTATTAGTGTCGCGAGTAATGCCCGGGATAGGAGCCTTGCTAGCGTGACTCCCCCGACTCTCATTCGGCTACAGCTATCTCGATCTCGAATAGATCGGCCCAAAGTTTACCCGTAACGAATAGCCGCCCACTACCTGCGCTAGCCTCTGGGTCCGCGCTGGGGATCCATGCGATACCGTTGAGAACCCCATCGCTTCCGCCAACAGTGGTCTCGTCGATGAGTCCATTGAGATCGACCACGCTATTGATATTGCCGCTGGCAGGGTCTATTCGCACAATCTCGTTCGTCATCCAGACGTTCGCCCAGACCTCGCCGTTGATGTACTCCAACTCGTTGAGATTACGAATGGGGCGCCCCTGTAGCGTGACCTCTACCGTACGCGATACCTGAAAAGTCTCGGGGTCTATAAACTGCAAAGTGGCACTGCCATCGCTCAGAATCAATTGTTCGCCATCGAAAGTAAGGCCCCATCCCTCGGTAGGGTGATAATGGGAGGTGATCGTCTCGAAGCTATTGAGATCATGCACAAACACGATATTGGATTGCCAGGTGAGCTGAAAAATTCGCTCGCCTACTATGCTGATGCCCTCTCCGAAATAACGACTCGCGAGGCGCTTACTCTGCAGCACCTGTCCATCTTCAAGATTGATTTTGCTCAGTGTTGAGCGGCCATTCTTGCCAGTGCCTTCGTATAAGAAACCGTCATGGAACTCTAAGCCCTGAGTGAACGAGGCCGTATTATGGGGATAGCGGGCCACAATCTGATAATCATAGATCGGCACCTCTGCCACGACGGGCAGTGAGAAAAGTAGCAACGCAATTACATTTAAAAACGATTTCACGATCAATGCCTATTCAGGTGGAGCTAGTTGCGCAAGCTTCGCATTGCGCTGTTGAAGCCCTAAATTACGCTAGCGACGAGGCGCAATCAAGATACCCGCGAAAGAAGCCCACCTTTATATCGCTAGCCAATTCAGCGCACAAACCGCATCAATCACCATAAAGGCACAAATTCTCGCACTACGCTAGGAACGTATCATAGACTTCTTTCTGAAGGAGCAAGCCATCGGGGTCCGCGGCCGTTTTCAACTCGCAGAACTTGTTAGACCACTCAGAGGTTCTCGTGCGTATCGGCGGATTTTTTGCCTCCATGCAGTCGATCACAACCGCAGCCACCTCGTCGCAACTTTGATAGGCAGAGTCTCCACGTGCTTGTGCGCCTCCAATATACTTCTGGATAATCGGCAGGTATTCATCCTGCAACATGCCACCAGAGGCCTGCACATGGGCAAGGGCCGCATTCGCGAACTCCGAACGAATGCCACCGGGCTCTACACTTGTGAAGTTAATGCCGAAAGTAGGCTGGACGTAGCAGGCTAGCGACTCTGTATACCCTTCCACCGCGAACTTCGAAGCGCAATACACCTCGTTGAAGGGCTGCCCCACTAAGCCACCAACAGAGGAGATATTGATGATGTGTCCAGAGCGTGCCTCGCGCATATGCCCAATGACCGCCTTGGTTGTGCGCACCACCCCCATGAAGTTGACGTTCATGATCCAGGCTATATCCTCCTCGCTCGCCTGCTCTGTTGAGCGCACGAAACCCGACCCGGCGTTGTTGATCAACACATCGATACGCCCTTCTTTTGTGAAAATCTTCTCAAGACAGATATTCACGCTCGCAGTGTCGGCGACATCGAGAGGAAGTACTTCCAGCGTTACCTGCGCGGCGGCGGCCGCCTCGTCTAACGCGGCTCTCTTACTAGTATTACGCATGGTGGCGTAGACCTTATGCCCCTTCTGTGCGGCCTGTACGGCGATTGCGATGCCGAGTCCTGCGGAACAACCTGTGATCACAACGATTTTTGACATAGCTCTCTCCGGTAGTGAGTTGCGCGCGTTGCACGGCATTGTTTAGCCGCACTTTCTAGGATGACAGTATGCATGTTAGAGTGCGCTCTAAGTCAAGCTTTCCCGCCTACTACAAATGAGCGTACCCCATGAGCCAACTAAGTGTTTCCGAAGCCGTCGCCGAGACGGGCCTTAGTGCGCATACCCTGCGTTATTATGAGAAAGAAATGCTGCTGTACGAGGTTCCGCGCGACAGTGGGGGCCGACGCTTTTACACACGCGAGCTAATCGCGGCAATCAAGTTCATCAGCGCGTTACGAGCCACAGGCATGTCGATTCATGGCATCAAAGACTATATCGACCTGTATCGACGCGGCGAACACACTGCGCAGCAGCGCATGGGACTGTTGCAGTCTCATGAAGAAGCGGTGCAGGCCCAACTCAAAACAACACGCGCTAGCTTGAATATGATTCAACGCAAAATTGCGCTCTATCAATCACAACTCGACGCGGCTGCCCCGAACAAGCAACGCGCATAAGGACACTAAAATGAGTGAGAATTGCTTATTCTGTAAGATCGCAGCGGGCGAGATTCCATCAACTGAAGTCTATAGCGACGAACATATTGTCGCGTTTCGCGACATCAGCCCAGCGGCACCGCAGCACATCCTGTTGATTCCCCGCAAACACATCCAAAGTGTGGCGGCCCTTGCAGAGCAAGACGGCGAACTCATGGGAAAACTGCTGCTCACGGCGAAGAAAATCGCGGTCGACTTGGGGGTAGCTCAGTCCGGGTATCGCTGCGTTCTGAACACGGGGGAAGATGGAGGACAGACAGTTCATCATCTGCATTTACACCTACTGGCGGGCCGTCAGATGAGTTGGCCGCCGGGCTAAGAAAGCCCTTGCGCAGACGCGAGTTCTTGCAGGCTTTCTCGGCTCGCACTATAGACTCCTCGTTCCGTAATCAAGGCACTTACCAAGCGCGCAGGCGTGACATCGAAACCGAAATTATTCACTGCACTGTGACTCGTCATCACCTGCACACGCGTCAGCTCACCCTGCGCGTTGAGCCCCTGCATATGGGAGACCTCTTCGCCATGGCGCTGTTCGATGGGGATCTCCCGCACGCCATCGGCAAGAGTGAAGTCGATCGTAGACACCGGGAGCGCCACATAGAAAGGCACCCCGTTATCGAAGGCCGCCAAGGCCTTTAGATAGGTGCCAATCTTATTGCACACATCGCCATTCGCGGTAGTACGATCGCTGCCGACGATGCACAAATCCACCTCGCCGTGCTGCATCAGATGACCGCCCGCATTATCGACAATGACAGTATGCGCAATGCCTTCCTGCTGTAATTCCCAAGCCGTTAAGAACGCGCCCTGATTGCGCGGCCGAGTCTCGTCCACCCATATGTGCACTGGTATGCCTTTGGCATGTGCCTTATAAATTGGTGCTAGCGCGGTTCCCCAGTCGACCGTGGCAAGCCAACCGGCATTGCAATGGGTGAGGATATTGAGGCAATGCGCGTCAGGATCTAGCGCGAGTTTCGCCTGCCATGCTTGTTCTAGTAAAACGCAGCCGTGGTCGCCAATTGCGCTACAGGCCTCGGTATCCTCGTCCGCCAAGCGTTGAGCAAGCTCCAGCGCCACGGCGACACGTTCGGATTGCGGCGTAGCCTCCAACTGCGCGGTTACACGCTCCAGCGCCCAGCGCAGGTTCACCGCCGTAGGACGGGTCGCCAACAAGTGCTCATAGATCAATGCAAGGCTATGCTCGCCCCCGCGTAGCGCTAGGTAGACCCCGAAGGCCGCCGTTACGCCAATCAATGGAGCGCCGCGCACCTGCATGCTCGTAATCGCATGGCAGGCTTGGTCGAGGCTTGTCAGTGCTAGGGTCTCGAAATGGTGTGGCAGGCGAGTCTGGTCGATAATGCGTACGCACTGCTCTTGCGCATCGAAAGCTATGGTCCTATATGCCTGCCCATCTACGCGCATGGCTTCACCTCAAATGACCCTGTCATTGCCGCCGTCCACCGCGACTTGCGCGCCGGTAGTGCAGGCGAATGCCGAACCCGCCATCGCAACGGCCAATGTGGCCACATCGTTTGCACTAACAGATTTGCCCAACACATTCTGTTTCTTATAGTCGTCGACACTGAGCTTATAGTGCGCGGCGCGCTGCGCTAATACCTCATCGGTCCAGATCCCCGTATCGAACACAGCATTCGGGTGAATGGTATTGACCCGGATGCCTTGCCCCCCAAGCTCGAGTGCAGCCACTCTCGCCAGCTGCGCTAAGCCCGCCTTAGCCACGGAGTAGGCGCCCGCCCCAGGCCCCGGCGCTGGCACATTCTTCGAGCCTATAAAAATAACGGAGGGTTCGAGACCATTGGCGAGGTAAGGGCTGCAGTTGCGCAACAGGCGCATATGGGAGCTGAGGTTCAAGGTCAGTGAGTGCTCCCACACGGTATCGTTCATCTCGCTCAATGCAAGGCTCGGCGGGAAGCTACCGGCATTGCTAACTAGGATGTCGATGCCACCGAAATGCGCTATGCCTTGCTGTATAGCTTGTCTCATTTGCTGCTCGTCGGTGACATCCGCTTGCACTCCAAACACCTGCGCAGAGTCCCAGGCCTGAAGCACTGTCGCGCTAATATCCAATGCAATTACTGCGGCGCCCTGCGCCTTGAAACTCTCCACACAAGCCTTCCCTATTCCGGAGGCTGCGCCAGTGACCAGCACTACCCTACCCTCGAACTGCGAGCGCGACTGCGCACGCTTGAGCTTGGCCTGCTCCAACTCCCAATATTCTAAGTCGAACTGATCTTGCCCAGACAATGCGGTCCAAGCTCCTAGTTTTTCGCCCCACTGAATCGCCTTCACCGTGTGCGCACTGATATCAGCCACAATATTCAAACGCTTCGACTCAAACGCGAAATAGAGCATACCCTTGCCTTGCCAGACTCCGGTGCGCGGCAATAGATCTAGACAGGTATGGAAGTCCGCCGCATGACGGTCGAAATAGGCTTGGTAACGCTCGCCGAATTGCTCCAGCCCAGCGCTCGGATCGGCATCGAATAAGGCCGAGAAGGGTTTAGTATGAATGCTGTGGTCAGGGGTCAGCGGTCCCCGCGTTGCGACCTGCTCGACATTACTCAGCGTGGCAAAACCAACGGCCTCCTCACTGAAGTTCCAGCGGAGCAACAGTGGCCGACCCAGCAGCCTCGCCCCCTGCTGCCTCAGCTTTGCAAGCTCTTGAAACTCCTCCACTGCTGGCGTGTACTGCGCTGTCGCCACTTGCTCCCACGCGCCTTGCCGGCGCAGATAATCCTCAGCCCTAGACACCAGCTCTATCATGTTCTCGTAGCTAGTCTTGCAATCGTCGTCGAAGGTGATAATCCCGTGATGCAATAACACGATGCCTCGCAAACGCGACCAATCTACGTCTCGGGTTGCCTCACACACCTGCTTAGCGAGGATAAAGCCGGGCATGACATAGGGCAGCACCAATACTTCATCGCCGTAGATCTCCTGCAGCGCGGACTCACCGTTGGGGCTATTGCTGATCGCGACCACGGCGTCGGCATGAGTATGATCGACGTAACGCAGTGGCACTAAGGCATGCAGAATGGCCTCGACCGAGGGGGTTGGTGCCGCAGGATCAAGCAAGGCTAGGCGCAATTCCCGCATCATGTCGGTATCACTTAAGGACTGGAGCTCTGCCAAGGCCTGCAGATGCTGCAATCTAACGGGCGCGAAGCCACCTGCTGCGATGCTCTGCAGGTCCCAGCCCGAACCTTTAACATAGAGCACTTGCTCTATCTCTCCAAAGACATTGCGCTGCTCTCCCTTCACGGAGGTATTGCCGCCGCCATGGAGCACGAGGTCGGCATCGCGGCCAAGTAGCTGGGAGCTATAGACGCGCAGCCCAAGGTGGCTATCGCTGGCGAAGCGCTCTGCATCCTCTGCATTCCATTGACTCAACATAGGCCCCTCTTCTCAGATTACTGTCTTAGAAATGAAAAACGCACCCGAGGGTGCGTTTTTGTTGCCAGATCCTTACGAATCAATGGCTTGTCACAAATCGAAAGCTTAGGGCTCTACGATGGAGATACTAGCGATACCGGCCTGACGGGCAGAATCCATAACCAAAACCAGAGTGTTCACGCTTGAGCGAACATGAGGCTTGACGATAACGGAGGCTGCTGGATTTTCGGCCTTCAGACGGTCGATGTTAGAGCGAATCTGGCTTTCCTGAATCGGGCGTGGCTCGCCGTTCAGAATGATGTCGTTGTTAGCGCCGAGCTCGATAAGGATGTTTTTCTTATCGTCATCTTGCTCAGGAGGCGTTTCATTGTTCTCGTTACTCGCCGCATCGATGGCAGTTTCGGAAAGGAATGTTGCCGTTACTACGAAGAAAATCAATAGGATAAACACCACGTCCAACATTGGGGTGAGGTCAACATTGCTCTCGTCGTTTTTTCTTGTGCCTGCGAGTTTTCTCATTACTGTCTACCTTAACGTGATTCTAGTGATCGCTTCTTGAAAATCAGGGGCTGATCAACGCTTCTGGATGCCTATTGAGGCTGCTTGAAGGCCCAAGTATACCCGATAATAGTCTGACCACAATACCCGCAATACACCGATAATCGACCTTCTTTGCAGGCATTGCCACGCACCGAAAGTGGGCGCAAGGCAGGTTTGACGTCTCTCACTCCCCCAGCCAGAGACGTCTAAGCCATCACTGCAGCGAAGAGATCGTAAACTGAACCAGTTCAGCGAGATTCTTTGCAGTCTTGCCATCGCGGGAGTTCACACGTAGGCCATATAGAGAGTTCATCAATGCATCGGCAGCGAACTCGGCGCTAACACCCTTCTTCACCTTGCCGTCCTTGTCAGCCTCTTTGAGGCGCTTGACTAAGGCTTTGCGAACTACAGCAAAAGATGCGCGAACGATCTTCTGGATATCTTTGTCGTAATTAATGCTCTCGCAGAAAGAGTTAACAAGTAGGCAACCCATGGCGCGCTGCTTATTGCTCACTGACAACACGGTCAAGTCGAAGTACTTCTCTATTGCAGCCCAAGGTGCCAAGTCTGCATTATTTAAAGAGGCGTCCAAGTCTTTTGCAATTTGCTTGTTGTACTGATCCAAACAAGCCTTGAAAAATGTGTCCTTATCACCGAATGAATTATACAACGTACCACGATTGATGCCGGTTACATCTAATAGCTTCTGTACGGAACTGGCTTCGAATCCTTCGCGCCAAAATTGCTCCATTGCATTGTTCAATACATCGTTGTACTCAAACTCAACTGGTCTTGCCATAATAAATGCTCAGTCTCTTAATCTAGGTAATTGAGGAATGATCGACTATGTTGACCGTCAATCAGCAGGGGGTTTAGTCGGGCGGCATTGTAGTATAGGCAGCAGTTTTTTACATCTATTGATACAAAATACTACATTTGTGTCGCTGCCCATTCGCACAATGAGACAGCAGATATCACATAATGAATTAAGCCAGTATAGCCGACACGCTAAACTCCTGAAAAACCTAACGATATCGTAAATAGTTCAGACTGAGCGATTCTGGAATCTGCTGCTTTTTCGATCACACTGTCACGCGAGGCAGACTAGAAAGAACATCCGTTCTATTTTGAGATTTAACAGAACTGACAATCACAGCCCTGCAGCAGTTACTATCAAGCCAATCAAGCCACCTAACACACCGCCCCAAACCACCAACCAGCCGAGATGCTTCTTGATCATCGTCTGCACGATCTCCTTGACTAGCTGCGGGGTTAACTCCTCGAGCCGGCGCTCAACGATGTGCTCGATACGCGTATACAGACTCGCCTTGCCCTCGCCCGCGTTGGCAAGCCCTTCGGCCATAGAGGCGCGGAAGGCATCGGAATCTACTACGGCACGAAAGTAATCACGCATCTTCGTGACAAAGGGTTCTTTCAGTGACTTCAAGGCATCACGACCGCCCAGCATGCCTAGCATGCCGCCAAACGAAGATGCCATGATGACATCGAGCAAAGACTCGAACGCTTTCTCCAGATCTAGCTTGTCGATTAATTTGAGCAGTTCGCCGTCGAGACTATGGGAAATGCCACCCGACTCTTTGAAAAACTTCTCTATATTCTCCGGGCTAAAGAACTGCTGCATGATGAGTTTGCGAATACCATTCTTGAACTCCTCGAAATGCAGGGGTACTACTCCAGAGCCATAGAATCCTGGCACGCGCTCGAAAAGCATGTGAATGGCTAACCAATTGGTGACACTGCCGGACAAGGCGAACAGCCCCATAGTCAACAACCAATGGGCGCCCTCGAAAGGCAGCAAGCCAGCTAGCACTAGCCCTAGCGCCACAATATTCGTAACTAAACTCTTATCAATATTCACATTCGAACCTAATTTGCTGTGCGCGAGGCGCGCATAATAAGGGAAAACAGAAGGCCTATTCAACAACACGGGGGCTGCTACAGGCGGCGGTGGCTTTGTACCGGCATCTTAGCGCGAAGCTCGTGCAGTGCGTCTAAGTCGATCTGCGCGCAGGCGAAACCCTCGCCTTTGTCGACTTGCGCCAATACCCGACCCCACGGATCGACGATCATAGAATGGCCGAAGGTCTCGCGTTTCGCATTGTGCACGCCACCATGATTAGCGGCTAACACATAGCATTGATTCTCTATCGCGCGAGCTCTTAGCAGCACTTCCCAATGCGCCTCGCCCGTCACCTTTGTGAAAGCCGAGGGCACTGTCAGTATTTCTGCTCCTCCGCCGAGTAGGCGGCGATAAAGCTCAGGGAAGCGCAAATCGTAGCAGATGCTCAGGCCGAGGCGCCCCATGGGAGTATCGGCCCAAACTACTTGATCACCAGCCTCGAAGCTCTCGGACTCCGAGTACTGGGCTTGCTTATCCTCCACCTGCACATCGAATAGATGCATCTTGTCGTAGCGGGCAATTACCTCGCCCGCTGGGTCGTAGACCAGACTCGCAGGGCGCACTCGACCATCGTTAATGGTCTGCACCTCAGTCTCTCCAGATCGCAGCGGGCGAGTCACCATCGGCATAGTGCCCGCGACCAGAAACACTTGCTTCCTTATTGCCTGCTCACGCAGGAAACCTTGCAGTAGGGCCGTGCCATCGCCCTCGCGCTCGGCAAACTGACTTAGTGGTCCGCCGTCGAGGACCGCGAAATTCTCCGGGAGCAAGATCAACTTCGCACCCGCTGCCGCTGCCTTCCCGATAAGCGCCTCTGTCGCACGAAGATTGCGCTGAACATCTTCTGCGCTGACTAGCTGCACTACCGCTACAGTGTGTTTCCTCAAAGTGAGACTCCTCTTAGTTGCTGCCGGCGGGCGCAGCGGCCCCATTGCTCGCGGGCGCGCTCTGTCCGTTCGTCGCTGGCACGGCTCGGCCTCCAGGCGGTGCCGCAGGAGCGCCGGGAGTCCCAAATACTTGGTTGAGGCGTGGCTCTAAGCCATCCCATGGACCTTTAAGGGTGTATTGAGCACTGGTGAGGCTATCTACTTGGTCACCGAAAATCTGATCGAACAGGAACACGCCTACAGCCACTTGCCAGTTAATGAGATTATTCAATACCGCGATGCCACTCATCCACGGAATATTGTCGCTCAAGGGCAGAGTGATATAGAGATTGCCATCGATCGTCTGCTGGGCTAAATCGAGCTGCCCACTGACTTGAAATAGACTAGCTGGTCCGATGATCTGAAGACGGTCCACGATATCCACAATGCCGTCGTTGATTCTCAGGGAACCATTGATCTGTTCATAGGATAAACCGCGCCTGAGCAAATCATCGCTAAACCGCAGGCGCCGCACCAAGGCATCGAAATTGATGATACTGATCAGCTTGAGCGCCCCATTGGCTGCACCTGCACTGCTCTGTAGGAAGCGCCCTTCGAAGACCTTCAAGTCGACATCGCCACTGAGAGACTCTACCGCGAAGAACGCGGGGCTTCCGACCCAATCGACGCTGGTAATAAACTCTGCACTACTACTCTCAAGGCTTGGCGCGTAGCCGAAATTGCTCAATACCGTGGCGAGATTGCCTGCCTCTAGGACAGAATTAAAATAACTATGGTGATCACTGCCATCGTAGGTCCACATGAAGCGGCCCTCCTCGCCCTGTTTACCGGCGCGCACTCCTCGCGTTTCGACCAGCAGATTGCTGAATACAGCCCCACTCGGATTAGGTTCGATCGTAAACTGCCAGTTGCCGTAGTCCGCATCGCCTCGCTGCACATTCGCCGCGCGGAAATTCATATAGGGAAAATCCCGCGGATCGACATCGGCGAGAATATCGACGCGCTCTTGCTCCAACCAGTAAGCGTCGTCTGCTTGCGGCGGACCAATAAGCGTTAGATCGAAGCTGCTCGCCAAACTGTCGCCTTCCTCCGGCTCCGGTGGTGCCGGGAAAACTAGACGGTTGAAATTGACGTCTAGGGGCTCATCGCTCGCATAGGGAACCTGCACCTCGCCCTCGACGGTAGTGCTGGCTAGCGACAGCTTCCAGTATTGCGCCTCGCTAGCAATCTGAACATTCAAATCTTTGGCGTTCTGCCCAAAGGCATAGGCATCCGCTATAGTGACATCCACCGCGTTGATGGCATTGCGTAGGCTCGAGAAATTGCCGCTACTAGAGCTTGCAGCGCCTACTGTAGCCGTCTCGCGCAAGGCCGCCATCCACTCTTCGTAGTCGAACCGCTGCAAGGTGCCGAGCACATCGAGGCCCGGCGCATTGGCATTCAGGCGCCTAACACTCACACCCTCATTCTGCTTGCCAAGGAAGACTAAACCACTACGAATCTGCCCATCGCTCAGGCCAATATTGACCGAAGTGATATCCCCCAAGGTGACGCGCAGATCTTCTCGGGTATCGAGGAAGTCGATAGTCATGTGCATTGGCATCGCGGCATCGGCGAGTTTCTTGAAGGGCGCTGGATAGTTCATCTCTACGCCCTCTAACTTGCTGTCTATCGTAAGTCTGCGCCGCGGCGCCGTCGCAGCAGCTTGAGCGGCTGACTCGGCGGGTTGCGCAATCTCGAGAAGCGCCATGTAATCCATTTTGCCGCTAGTACGGCCCAACATATCCACTACAAACCCACTCTGCTTAGGCCAAGCCCGTAGAGCAGTAACCTCGACGGCACCCTCGATCTCCACACGGGTATTGGTGGTGCGCGCGCCATCAACACTGCTGAGCAGGCTCATCGAGATTGGCTCGTCGAAAAGCGTGGCGGTGACACCCTCGCCCGTCAGCCCAGTACTGCTGTTGTACTGTAGCGCGCCATTTACAGTGTCGAAACGCAGCTCAAACTCCGGAATATAGAGCGTGTCATCGCGTAGCTGCAGAGCCACATCGACCACGGGCGTCGACCCCGCGATGCCCAAAGGAATGCGCAGATCTAAGGCCAGATCGACTTCGCCCTGCCCCTGCCAATCTGCTATATAGTTTCCAAACCCGCGGGTGACCGGCGTCTGCTGTAGATAGCCTAGGGCTTGCTGCGTATCACCAGAGCCTTTTCCAGTGACCGTCAGCCAGTTGCCTGACCCCGTTTCATTCGGCCGAATCGCCGCGACTGTCGAATCAAAACCTATGCCGAATGATTGCCCCGTGCTCACTTGGATGTCGACGTTGCGATCGCCGATAATCACGTGTCCATTTAGACTATCTAGCGCTGGCCACTGCGGGTCGAAGCGCAGCGTGCCATTCTCCACATTGAACACCATCTGCAGGGTCCGGTCGTTAGGCTTACTGCTGGGCAGCACAGAGCCTCGGTAAATCAAACCACTATTGACGGCGGTACCATCGAGGATTGCGCCGTCAAGCCAGGTCATGAGGCTGCGCAGGCCTTCCTTCACCTCCGGTGCGTTAGGCAGGTAGATCGCTTTCTGACTGATGTCGCCGCGACTAATTCCGACCATTAATTCCAGATTCGCAACGGTGTCTTCGTCCATGACCTTCTTGGTAAATAGCGAAAACTGTGCTCGCCCTGTAACAGCCTCGGACTCCGCCACGATCACGCTACTACTAAGAGTGAGCAACATGCCTTCTGTCACATCGAGATCGACACTCACCCGCCCGTTGATACGGTCGTAGACCCAAACATCGTTGAACATGGTCGGCAATTGAAACATCAGGCGGCGAGACTCGACATCGGCAAAACCACTTAGGCGTCGTTGTCGAGTATCGAAGTTCAGCTCGGTGTAGCCATCGATACCCCATATGGCTGGCACCCCGCCACGGGCGTTCATCGCGACATCGTTCAGATTGGCGACCAAGCGCATCGCTGCATTGTCGCTAGGCTCATCGCTTAGCGACCATTCCAGATCTAAGTTCTCGAGCTCGCCACGCGGGTTGTGGCCGAGTAGCTGAGCATTACCTTCTTCCGGTAGTAAATTCGATGCCCCCAGCATTCCGGTAACGATACCGAGATTTAGGCGATCGGCCTTTAAATTGAAATACTCCCCTGCCGAGAAGTCTGCGTAAATATTACTCTCGCTCCACTGCGACTCGTTCCAACTAAAACCGAATTTCTCTAACCACAGCTCCCAGGCCTGGTCAGCCCCCGTGCGCTGCACATAAAACTGCGCCCCCAAGTCTTCGACTAGATAGGGCTGCGGCAAGCTCAGGCCAAGCCGCGACAAGTTGATATTGCCCTGTGCCGAGCGCAACTGACCATCGCTAATCGATACCCATATCTCAGCATTGCCCTCAAGCGTGGTGAGGCTAGCGCTGTCGCTGAAATCGCGAGAGACGATTTCGGAATAATCGGTATCGGGTAGTAGCACATAGAGCAGCCCTTGCAGCTCAGCAACACTTTGACCGCTAAGCTCCGCGGCGATGCTCAAGGGGCCGATTACATCACTTTGCCAAACATCGAGATGCAGATAGTGCTGTTCGTTGCGATTCTGCACACGCAGGCGACTGCGCTCGAAACTGCGAGTCTGGCCACTGGCTCGGCGCAGAGTGAGTTGGAGATTACTAAGTGTCAGGTCGCTCACGCGTGAAATTAAGTCCAAGGCCTGATCAGCGTCGAGAGCGACGGAAGGGTCAGACTCGAAACCGAACAACTGCCAACGACCGTCCGCGTCCTCTTCAAGAGTGAAGGCGGGTTTCTCTATGTCGATTGAGGCAAGTAACAAACGCCGCTGCAAGAGGCTGGCCCAAGCATTGAGCTCTAGGGTGAGGGTGTCCACTTCCACAAGGCGCTCTTCGCCACCGGGCTGCGGGTTTGCGATCGCCACGTCGTGTAGGGTAATGATGGGGTTGAAACGGTTCCAACCACCCTCGATGCTAGCGAAGCGAAGCGGTTGGCCAAGACTCTCTGAGAGCCGGGTCTCGATTTCCCCATGATAATTACCGACATAGGGCAGCAACTGCCGCCCGAGACTGACATAGACCGCCAAGGTCAACAGGAGGATGAGGGACGCTGTGAGTAGCAGCGAAACAGTCTTTTTCAGTAGTGTCAGGATCATGGCGGCTTCGGCCCGAGGCCAGAGGCGTTGTGGGCTCTAGATGCAAAGCCCTAAAACAACACGACATCAAATTGCTCTTGAGTATACATTGGTTCCACCTCAAACCTGACCGACTTGCCGATTAATTCTTCCAAATCGGCCAGAGTGCTGGATTCCTCGTCGAGTAGCCTGTCGACGACTGTCTGCGACGCCATGACCAGAATCACGTCGTTCTCGTACACCCTTGCCACACGTAAAATCTCGCGGAAAATCTCGTAGCAAATTGTCTCGGGAGTCTTGAGCCGGCCCCTGCCCTCGCACACCGGACAGGCGCTACACAGTATTTGTCCTAGGCTCTCTCGCGTGCGCTTGCGGGTCATTTCGACTAGGCCGAGCTCGGACATAACACTCACCGAGGTGCGGGCATGGTCTTTCTCTAAGGCCTTGGTCAGAGTGCGCATAACTTGGCGCTGATGTTCTGGGTCCACCATGTCGATGAAATCCAGAATGATGATGCCACCGAGATTGCGAATTCGAAGCTGGCGCGCTATCGCGGTGGCCGCCTCCAGGTTCGTCTTTAGGATTGTCTCCGCGTGGTTCTTACTGCCCAAATACGCGCCGGTATTGACGTCCACCGTGGTCATCGCCTCGGTTTGATCGATGATCAGGTCGCCACCAGACTTGAGCTTGACCTCGCGGCCAAGCGCCTTGTCGATCTCATCATCGATGCTGTAGAGATCGAAGATAGGGCGCTCACCAGCGTAACATTCCACGCTATTGCGGAACTCCGGTATGAAGTCTTGGATAAACTGCGATATTTCTTCGAAGGCGCTGCGCGTGTCGATACGAATTTTCTCGATGTCCGGTGTTATGAGATCGCGCATCGCACGCATGTAAAGCGGTACCTCCCGGTACAGAATGTGGACGTCTCGACTATCATTGACCCGGCGCTCGACCGCGCCCCACAGCCGTTTCAAGAAACGCACATCCTCTAGCATTTCCTCGGCGCTGCAGCCCTCTGCCGCGGTGCGAATGATAAACCCGCCCTGTCCTTCCATCTCCTCTTGCGCGATGCATTGCTCCACGAGCCCGCTCAAGCGTGCCCGCTCCTGCTCGTCCTCTAAGCGCTGCGATATCCCCATATGTGCGCTGCGGGGCAGATAGACTAGGTTGCGCGATGGCAGGGTAAGATGGGTGCTTAGCCGAGCGCCTTTGCTGCCGATGGGATCCTTGATGACTTGCACCACAATGAGTTGACCATCACGCACCAAACTTTGAATCGGCAGCGGAGTCTCGTTGCGCACCTCGAAACCCTCTGGACTAATGGGTGAGATATCCGCGCTATGGATAAACGCGGCGCGCTCCAAGCCGATGTCGACGAAGGCGGCCTCCATGCCAGGCATCACACGGATCACCTTGCCGAGATAGACATCGCCAACATGACCCTTGCTATGGGGACGCTCGACGAATACTTCCTGTAACAAGCCGTTCTCTATCAGCGCTACGCGAGTCTCCATGGGGGTGACATTGATGAGAATCTCCTCACTCATATGGCACTCCCCTCACTCATCCCAGTGCGAACACCGAATTCAGCCAATAGCTGCGCGGTCTCGAACACGGGCAAACCCATTACGCCGCTGAAGCTACCAGAGAGAGCACTAACGAACATGCCACCTAGGCCCTGAATGGCGTAAGCGCCCGCCTTGCCGATGGGTTCGCCACTAGCCCAATACAAGTCGATTTCCTGCTGAGTTAGTGGTTTAAAGCTGACATCGCTGCGCGAGAGTATGATCTGGCTTCGTGCGCCCAAGCATAGGGCTACGGCCGACAAGACTTGGTGTTGCCGCCCCGAAAGCAGTGACAGCATGCGCAGTGCATCGGCACGATCTGCGGGCTTGCCGAGGATTTGCTGATCACAGACCACGATAGTGTCGGAGCCGAGTATCGGCAGTGTCAGCTGTGGGTTAGTTGCCTGTACCGACAGGGCTTTCTCCAGCGCCAAGCGCTGCACGAAGTCTGCGGCGGCTTCGCCCACATGCGCGACCTCATCGACACTATGTTCGGCGAGGCTATGGGCAACGCCCATTTGAGTGAGGATCTCGCGGCGGCGCGGCGAGGCAGAGGCTAATACTATGGAATCGAACTGGTAGGGCATGTTTCCTCAGGCTGGCCGCTGCGGGGATATTTCCCTGGCTAGCGTACTCCAAAACTGCGGCGCATCTGGCGCAGCAACACGAACATCCAAGGCCAGATAAAGGCACTGGACAGGGCTCCTAGCAAAAACAACAGATTGGAGGCTACGGCCTGTTCGGCAGCGATCTTCATCCAATGGGTCATCATTAAATGTAAACCGATCAACGCTAGGACGACGCCGCTCTGCTGAAGAGACGAGAACATGCGTAGGCGTTGATGCAGGCTAAGGGCGATATAGGCGATTATCGCCAGGGCCAGCGCATTGAGCCCCAGAAGAGAGCCCTCGAGAATATCCATCAGCAGACCCGCCACCCAGGCAAAACCGATGCCCACGCGATAGGGCAAGGCCATCGCCCAATAGATGAGCACCATCGCGATCCATTGTGGGCGGTAATTCATCGCCCACTCAGGGAAAGGCACTATGGCCAATAAGTAGGCGACGAAGAAGCTCAAGAAGATAACCCAGCTGCCATGTGTACGTTGATTCATCGCTTACTCCTGTCCTGCAGCGGGGTCTTCTGGCACGGTGTCTCCCGTTTCCGAAGGCACAGGCTCATCCAAACCCACCGTTTCCGGAGCTGGGTTAACAACTTCTTCGAGGGGCTCGGCGCCTAACTCGTCGATCTGCTCTTCAATGCCGAGGCGCTTACCGCCCTTGCTGAGTGCATTGTCTACCCACACCGGCGCGATGCCTGACTGGCCGGAGCGCTCGAGTTCATTGCTGGCCAAGGCCAACAACATCACATGGCGAGTCCTATCCATCTGCGCGAGGGGCTTTGCCTTAATAGTGGCGAAGGGCTGGCCGCGGTCGTGCACCACACTGGTGACTTCGGCGACGGGATAATCCTTCGGGAAGCGTTGCCCAAGGCCGGAACTGACTAGCAGATCGCCCACTTCGATATCCGAGGTGTCGGGCACATACTCGAGCTCTAACTCCGGCACCTCGCCTCGACTACCTCGCGCGATTGCGCGCTCGCCGTTGCGGTTCACCTGCACTGGCGTGCCATGGCGAGAGTCTGTAATGAGCATCACCCAACTAGTGAAGGGCAACACCTCAACGACTTGCCCCATCAGCCCATGGGCGTCCAGCAGAGCCTGCCCTTCCAGCACGCCATCGGTCGCACCGCGATTGATGAGGACGCGGCGCGAGCCAGTGCTAGAGGAGATATTGATGATTTCGGCCGTGAGTACGCGACCGTCGACATTCGCCGAAGCCTCTTGCAAGGCGCGAAGGCGGTTGTTCTCGGTGGCGAGTCCGGCCAATAACTGTAGCTCGCGCTGCGCAAAGAGTAGCTCTTCGCGCAGGCGCTCGTTCTCGTCGATGAGATCGCCATGGGAGACGAATACATCGTCAATCCAGTAGGAGATTCGTGCTGGGGTGTCGGCAACCCAATAGACCGGTGCCGTGAGGAAACCTAAGCTATAGCGCAGTCGATCAAGGTAGTCGAAGCGGCTGTCAGCGAACATGACAGCCACAGAGAGCACCACGAAGGCCGCAACGCGGTACTCAAGTGACACGCCTTTAATGAATAAGGTCTTGATGATGGAACCTCGAACCGTTTACTCAATGGTTAACGAATCCATGTCGTTGGCGTCCATCAATTCCATTGCTTTGCCGCCGCCACGGGCCACGCAAGTGAGCGGGTCTTCGGCGACAATGACGGGCAGCCCTGTCTCTTCAGACAACAATTTATCCAAATCTCTCAATAATGCGCCGCCGCCAGTCAATACCATGCCACTTTCGGCGATATCGGAAGCCAATTCGGGTGGCGATTGCTCTAGTGCGCTCTTCACCGCCTGCACGATGGCAGACAAGGTTTCCTGCAACGCCTCGAGGATCTCGTCGCTATTCAGTGTAAAGCTGCGCGGCACGCCTTCTGCTAGATTGCGCCCGCGTACGTCGATCTCGCGTAGCCCAGTATCAGAAGGGTAGGCACAGCCAATCTCCTTCTTGATGCGCTCTGCTGTCGCGTCGCCAATTAGGCTGCCGTAGTTACGGCGCACATGGGTGATGATCGCTTCGTCGAAACGGTCGCCACCAACACGCACAGATTCTGCATAGACGATGCCATTGAGAGAAATAATGGCGATCTCAGTAGTGCCACCGCCGATATCGACAACCATAGACCCACTGGCCTTCTCAACTGGCAGTCCTGCCCCGATCGCTGCAGCCATTGGCTCCTCGATAAGACGCACTTCGCGAGCACCGGCACTTAGCACGGATTCCCGAATAGCACGGCGCTCGACCTGAGTGGACTTACAAGGCACACAGACCAAAACGCGAGGGCTAGGGGGGAAAAAGCTGTTTTCATGCACCTTGCTGATGAAGTGCTGCAACATTTTCTCAGTAACTTGGAAGTCAGCGATAACGCCGTCTTTCAAGGGGCGAATAGCAGTGATATTGCCCGGCGTACGACCCAGCATGCGCTTGGCATCGGCACCTACGGCGGTTACGGTCTTCTGACCATTGTGCGTACGGATCGCAACTACGGAAGGCTCGTTCAGCACAATTCCTTGCCCGCGTACATAGATAAGAGTGTTAGCGGTACCCAGATCTATTGATAAATCATTGGAGAACATGCCCCGGAATTTTTTGAACATCGACTTCATAACCTCAAAGGAGAATCCACCCCGGACTTGCGAGCGAGCATCTGATCTCAGACTTGAAGCAAGAATTCAGCTTACGCACTAGGGTTCGTACAAGGGGTTGGATAAATCGGTGGAATCTGACGGTGTGTTGCTTATTTACCCTCAGCTCCTGAAACTGTTGCCCTAAGCCGGTCTCTTTCCCGTATAATCACGGCTTCTCCGGCGAATAGACACGCACTCTAACAACGGCAAGGATATAGGGCAAGAGTCAATTTGATAATTGCTTAAATTCAGTGATTGCCTCACAAACTAGCGTCGGAATCCTTACATATGTTCTTCGTGTTAGCAGCGCGAAACTAGGAGATTGGGAATGGCATTAGAACAAACAGACGTCGAAAAAATAGCCCATCTGGCACGTCTGCACGTCAGTACTGAAGAAGCTACCGAGGTAGCTAAACGCATCTCTTCGATTCTCGAATTGATCGATGAAATGCAAAGTATCGACACCGAAAGTGTAGAGCCTATGGCACACTCTTTTGATGCCATTCAACGCCTACGCCCAGACGTAGTGACCGAGATCGATCAACGCGAGTACCTGCAGAAGATCGCCCCCTCGACACAAGATGGTCTCTATCTGGTCCCCAAGGTAATCGAGTGAGCAGAGCACGCTTCGCCTAGCCTCGCGCTGGCCTGCCACAACGAGACACCCTTTAAATCAAACAATATTGACGATCAAGGACACCTAATAGCATGTCTGACCGCACAGTCGCCGCACTCTCCCGCTCTTTAGCGAAGGGTGAGTTCTCCAGTGTAGAACTCACTCAAGACTACTTAAGCCGCATTGCCCTGCACAACAAGGGCCTCAATGCCTATATCACAGTCACCGAAGAGCTCGCCCTTGCCCAAGCCGCACAAGCCGATGCTCTGCGCGCTAAGGGACAGCATGGCTCGCTGACCGGCATCCCCATTGCCCACAAAGACATCTTCTGTATCCAAGACGTGCGCACCACCTGTGGCTCTAAGATGCTGTCAAACTTCATTGCGCCCTATAACGCCACCGTGGTCGAGCGCCTTAATGCCGCCGGCACAGTGACCCTAGGCAAGACCAATATGGACGAGTTCGCCATGGGCTCCTCTAACGAGACTAGCTTCTACGGTGCCGTGCGCAATCCTTGGGATAGCGAGCGCGTGCCCGGCGGTTCCTCCGGTGGCTCGGCCGCGGCGGTCGCAGCGGACCTATGCGCTATCGCCACCGGCACCGACACCGGCGGCTCCATCCGCCAGCCCGCGGCATTCTGTGGCGTAACCGGCTTCAAGCCCAGCTACGGCCGCATCTCGCGCTGGGGCATGATCGCCTTTGCCTCCAGTCTCGATCAGGCAGGCCCGATCAGCAAGAGTGCCGAGGATGCGGCGCTTATGATGAACGCGATGGCTGGGCCCGACCCACGGGACTCCACCTGCGTAGACGGCGCAGCGCCGGACTACATGGCCACTCTTAACGACCCTCTGAAAGGTCTGCGCATCGGCGTTCCGCGCCAGCACATCACTAAAGGTTTAGGCGCTGAGGTAGAGAAGGCATTGCAGGAAGCACTCAAGGTATTCGAAAGCCTTGGCGCAACGGTTAAAGAAATTGACCTGCCCAACAATCATTTATCAGTGTCTGCCTATTACGTCATCGCGCCAGCGGAGGCCTCGGCCAACCTGTCACGCTTCGACGGCGTGCGCTACGGCTATCGCTGCGACAAACCAGTGAACCTCGAGGACATGTACAAGCGCTCGCGCAGCGAGGGCTTCGGCGACGAGGTGAAGCGTCGCATCATGGTAGGCACCTACGCACTATCGGCTGGTTACTACGACGCTTACTACCTGAAGGCACAGCGGATTCGCCGCCTGATCAAACAAGACTTCGACGCTGCGTTCAAGGAGGTAGATGTCATCATCGGACCTACCACGCCTCATACAGCATTTAAGATAGGCGAGAAGAGCGACGACCCGGTCACGATGTATCTTGAAGACATCTACACCATTGGCGTAAACCTCGCTGGCCTACCGGGCATCTCGATTCCCGCAGGCAGCACCAACGAGTCGGGCAAGGCCCTGCCCATCGGCATACAACTCGTTGGCAGCGACTTCGCTGAAGCGAAGGTTCTCAATATTGCGCATCAGTTCCAGTTGAATACTGACTGGCACAAGCAAACAGCGGAGGTTTAAGTCATGGGCTGGGAAACCGTCATTGGCCTAGAAGTACACGTGCAACTGGCCACGCACAGCAAACTATTCTCTGGCAGCAGCACCACCTTTGGTGCCGCACCTAACACACAGGCAAACGTCTTCGACCTCGCAATGCCAGGCACACTGCCCGTGCTCAATGAGCAAGCGCTGCGCATGGCGGTGAAGTTTGGCCTTGCCGTTGACGCGGAGATCGGTCGCCGCTCCGTGTTCGATCGTAAAAACTATTTCTACCCAGACCTACCCAAGGGCTATCAGGTGAGCCAGCTCGACTTCCCCACAGTGGGCAAGGGCAGCCTCGAGATCACACTCGAGGATGGCAGCACCAGAGTCATCGGCATTACCCGCGCGCACATCGAAGAGGATGCGGGCAAGTCGCTTCACGAGGATTACCAGGGCCAGACTGGCATCGATCTGAACCGTGCTGGCACACCCTTGTTGGAGATCGTATCCGAGCCCGAACTCGCGAACGCCAAAGAGGCAGTTGCTTACTTAAAGAAGCTGCATTCCATAATTCGTTATCTCGGCATCTCTGACGGCAATATGAGCCAAGGCTCTATGCGCTGCGATGCCAACGTGTCTGTGCGCAAGACTGGCAGCACCGAGCTAGGCACCCGTGCCGAGATCAAGAACATCAACAGCTTCCGCTTCGTCGAGAAGGCGATTCTGCACGAGGCGCAGCGCCAGATCGACATCCTCGAGGACGGCGGGCGCATTGTTCAAGAGACTCGCCTGTATGACGCGGACCGTGACGAGACTCGCTCCATGCGCAGCAAGGAAGTAGCCAACGACTATCGCTACTTCCCAGAGCCAGATCTCTTGCCAGTGGTCATCGACGAGGCCTATATCGAGGCGGTGCGCGCCGAGCTTCCGGAGTTACCGAACGCCAAACGCGAGCGCTTCGTTGCGCAGTATAGCCTCAGTGAATACGACGCTGGCGTTATCGCTAGCAGCCGAGAGATGGCGGAGTTCTTCGAGGAGGTCGTCACCATCTGTGATGACGCCAAGCTCTCTTCTAACTGGGTGACCGTAGACCTTCAGGCAGTGCTTAATAAACAAGACCTCGAAATTGAGCAATCACCTATCAGCGCCAAACGCCTCGGCGAGCTGATTGCCCGCATCAAGGACCAGACCATTTCCAGCAAGATCGCCAAGACCGTGTTCGAGGCCATGCTGGATTCGTCGCAGTCTGCGGACGAAATCATCGAGAGTCAGGGTCTAAAGCAGGTAACGGACAGCGGCGCTATCGAAAAACTCGTCGACGAAGTGATTGCCGGCAATCCAGAGCAAGTTGAGCAGTATCGCGCCGGCAAAGAGAAAGTCTTCGCCTTCTTCATCGGCCAAGCGATGAAGGCATCACGCGGCAAAGCCAATCCCGAACAGCTGAACGCCCTGCTTAAGCAGAAGCTAAAAGCCTGAAACGAATTAGATAAGAGTTAAGTATTACTATGACCGAAAAGAAAAAGGGTGCCGAGCGCACCCAGCGTGCTGTGCGCGATGAATTCTGGACAGATGAGCGCGTACACGGCTTCCTGAGCATCCTTCCACCGGAGGGCGTACCAGCCGACTACCACATCCTATTGAAAGCCTATCGCGGCATGCTGCCCGATGCCTTCGAGCGCTTCGTGCCCTTCTTTATCGAGGCAGAGCATGACATTAATGTGAAGTTAGAGGATGGCAGTACATTCCTCGATCACGTATCAAGACACCGCAAGTCGGCGGCCTATGCGGCAATTCTGGAAGAAGCGGGCGCGGAGCGCACCCGATAGGACCAATGGCTGTAGGAGCTTGCCCTGCAAGCGATTGGGTTCGATTGATATAGATC
>TARA_R110002167_G_scaffold65315_4_pt1 | contig 30883 bp, 31 predicted proteins | sample TARA_R110002167 | Tara Oceans TARA_R110002167 (sample SAMEA4398238) | marine metagenome | biome: Polar Biome; feature: [MES] marine water layer (ENVO:01000295) within the mesopelagic zone...; material: water (ENVO:00002006), including particulate matter (ENVO:01000060) such as......
GTTGCTATTCTCTTTATTTTAATTATATCATGTAATTCTTCTTATAAAAAGGAGAATTTTGATTTTGAAACACAATTTGAAAAATCTAATGGAATGGAAACAGCCACTTATGATGAGACCATTTTATTTTATAAAAATTTAGCCGAAAAATACCGGGAGATTTCAATTCAAGAAATAGGTATGACTGATTCTGGAAAACCACTTCATATAATTACTTTAAATCCTGATAAAGAATTTCATTTTAACACCATTCATAAAACAAAAAACATCATTCTTATAAATAATGGCATACATCCAGGAGAATCGGATGGCATTGATGCGACAATGATGTTATTTCGAGATTTGGCAGATGGCACGATTGAAACTCCTAAAAACACCGTATTGGTTACTATTCCTATCTATAATATTGGTGGAAGTTTGAATAGAAACGCTACCACACGTACTAATCAAAATGGTCCTAAAGAATATGGATTTAGAGGAAATGCCAGAAACTACGATTTAAACAGGGACTTTATTAAATGTGACACAAAAAATGCTAAAACATTTACCCAAATTTTTCATTTGATAAACCCCGATGTTTTTATTGATAACCATGTAAGTAATGGTGCAGATTATCAATATACATTAACACATTTATTTACACAACACAATAAACTTGGCGGAAATTTAGGTGATTATATTCATAATGAAATGATGCCCAAATTGGAGCAAAAATTGGCTAAAAAAAAATTGGATATCACACCCTATGTCAATGTTTTTAACAGCGTTCCAGAATCAGGCTTTAATCAGTTTTTTGATACGCCAAGATATTCAACAGGTTATACAACTTTATGGAATACGCTGGGAATGATGGTAGAAACCCACATGTTAAAACCTTACAAACAAAGAGTTTATGGCACTTATGAGCTTATGAGCTTATGAGCTTATGAAAAGTATGATTGAAATTGTTGAGGAAGATCAAAAAATTATTGCTGATTTAAGAACCAATTCAAATGAAAATTTTATTCAAGGGTCTAAATACCCTGTAAATTGGGTAATTGATTCTACAAAAACCACTACTTTAAATTTTAAAGGATTTGAAGGCGAAACTATAATGAGTGAAATCACAGGTCTTCCCAGATTAAAATATGATAGAAACCAACCATTTAACAAACCTGTCACCTATTATGATTATTTTAAACCCAGCAACGAAATTATCATTCCTAAAGCATATATAATTCCGCAAGGCTGGTTTAATGTAATTGATTTATTAAAATTGAATGAAGTTGAAATGAATCCATTTGAAAAAGATACAGTTATAACAGTAGAAACCTATAAAATTAAAACTTTCGAAACATATAAATCACCTTTTGAAGGTCATTATCCGCATTTCAATACCACCGTTCAAAATAATACAGAAACAGTTACTTTTAAAACTGGAGATTATTTAATTAAAACAAACCAACCGGCTGTTCGATATCTCATGGAAACCTTAGAACCTCAAGCGCCTGATTCTTTTTTCAATTGGAATTTCTTTGATACTATTTTACAGCAAAAAGAAGAATTTTCTCCTTATGTATGGGAAGATTTGGCCTCAGAACTACTTAACAAAAACCCTGTTTTAAAAGAAACATTCGAAACCAAAAAGAAAAATGATATTGAATTTGCAAATAATTGGTACGCACAACTAGATTGGTTACATCAACAAAGTGACTATTTTGAAAAAGCGTATTTGCAGTATCCTATCTACAGGTTAAACTAATAATTTAATATTGGCATAGGAATTTTCAAGAGCTTCTTGGGTTTGTTTTTTATTTAACCATTCCACTTTGGTAATCCCCTCCTCTTCTTGAGCATATAAATTACCTTTAAAGGCAGATTTCATTTCAAACCAATAGGTTACTTTTATTCTATGTTGTCCATTTCTCTTAAATATGTGATACGTAGTTTCTAATGGCTTTACAATTTCTAAACCGTTTACACCGGTTTCTTCAGTTACTTCTCGAATGGCTGTATCTTCAATAGTTTCTCTTTCTTCAGCTTTTCCTTTAGGCAAGTCCCATTTATCATTTCTATAAATAAACAAAATATCCCCTTTATCATTATAAACCTTACCGCCTCCAGCAACAACATTTGGTAATTTTTTTAAAAATTTTTTAATTAATTTATCCTTATTTTTATGAATAAGCCTAACCTCTTTTAAAGAGGTTGTATTAAGTTCTTTTATAACTTTTCCAATATTTACCGTATTGAGCAAATAATTTTTAAACCCCGTTTCTTGCTCAACAATAGTTGTTAAAATTATTGGCTTGTCGTTGACAAAAACTTTATACATGTGGTGTATTTAACAATTACAATATGGTAAAAATATCATTTTTCAATACAAATAAGCAATTGTTGAAAAAAATATTTTTATTCATAATCAACGGTTATGAAAAACTAAATTTATACGTAATTTTGTGGTCATGATTTTTAATAAAGAAACTGCCAGACAAACTGCCGAGGTTTTATTGCAAGTAAATGCCATAAAACTAAGCCCAAAAAAACCATTTATTTGGGCATCGGGATGGAAATCACCCATCTATTGTGACAATCGTATCATATTATCATTTCCTACCATTAGAACTTATATTCGGGAAACGATGGCTAAAGAAATTGAAAAACTTTATGGTAAGCCCGATGTTATTGCCGGGGTTGCAACAGGCGCTATTGGTATTGGTATATTGGTAGCCGAATATTTAGGCTTACCTTTTATATATGTAAGACCCGAGGCCAAAGAACATGGTAGAAAAAACCAAATTGAAGGTTTTGTTGAAGCAGGCCAGAATGTTGTGGTTGTAGAAGATTTAATAAGCACAGGAAAAAGCAGTTTAAATGCTGTTAAAGCCTTAAAAGAGGCTCATGTGAATGTTAAAGGCATGGTGGCTATTTTTTCATATGGTTTTAAGGTTGCTGCTGAAAATTTCAAAAAAGAAGATGTTGCATTAAATACCCTAAGTAATTATAACAGCCTACTTGAGCAAGCTTTGGAAACTAATTATATTTCTCAAAAAGACTTGGCCATACTGTCTGTATGGAATTCAAATCCTAGTGAATGGAATGGAAAATGATAAAATAAATTAGGCCGTTACAATAACAAAACAACTAATATATGAATTTAGAATCTCCAAAAATAAGTGTAGAAAAATCACCACAAGATATATTTGATTTTTTATCAGATGTAAAAAACTTTGAAGCCCTAATGCCTGAAAACATTAGCAAGTTTGAAGTACTTGGCGAGGATACATTTATCTTTGCCTTAAAAGGCATGCCAGAGATTATTCTTAAAAAAAAGGAAGTCATTCCACCAAATAAAATTGTACTTGGTGCTGCCGGGGGAAAGTTAGACTTTTCGCTTACAGGAAATATTATTAGTGAAAATGACACTTCTAGTGAGGTTCAACTAATATTCGATGGCGATTTTAACCCTATGATGGCCATGATGATTAAAGGTCCCATTAGTAAATTTATCGAAACGCTTGTTACAAGTATTCCTAAATCTATTTAATACAAGAGCGTAATATCTTTTAGATCAAATTCCTTTATAAGGTTATCTTCCAATAACACTTGAAGGTTACCAGAAATTGATACATTTTTTATAAATCCAGAAAACACAAAACCTTCTGCATTAACAAATGTTGAAGGTTTATCTTTTCTAAAAAGATACGTTTCGTATTCTTGCTTTAAAAGATCGTAATCCTTTCTTTTAATCTTAAGAAAATAGCGCTTTAAATGTTTTAGAATGACCTGTAAAACCTCATCAAGATCAAAGGTTTTTCCAGTTAATAGTTTTAATGAAGACGCTTTTGGCAAGTCAATAAATTTAGTTTGATTAATATTTAGTCCAATTCCAATAATAGTGGCATTTATATTACTTTGCTTTATGACATTTTCAATTAAAACGCCACAGACTTTCTTGTCTTCTGACAAAATGTCGTTTGGCCATTTTACACTTAATTTGGGAATAGAAAAACTTTGTAACGTTTTAATTAATGCCAATGACACAGCCATACTTATATAAAACGGATAGTCAATTTGCAGTTCAGAAAGATCCTTAAACACACTAAAAGTCAGGTTTTTAGAGCCTTCTGAATTCCAAATAGTTCCCATTTGGCCTCTTCCTCTAGTTTGGTTCTTTGCAACAACTGTCGTATAGTCATTAATAACTTCTTCATTAGTCAGATTTCTCAAGTAGCTATTGGTAGAATTGGTGGCATCAAGTTTGATTATACGCATTTAAAGTTATTTGTTATATGACGATGGAATCTTATGGTTAAATTAAAGTATAAAGAACTAAAAAAATAATAACTTTGCACAAATTAAAGCAAATTAATGGCGAAAGAAAATATAAGCGCAGACCAATTAATATCGGTAATAATAAGTGGTATTGAAGATGTTAAGGGAAATGAAATTAATATTCTTGATTTAAGGGATATAGAAAACACGGTTTGCGATTACTTCATAATTTGCGAAGGCACTTCAAATACGCAAGTTAGTGCCATTGTAAAATCAATACAAAAAAAGGTAAGTAAAGAGCTTAAAGACCATCCATGGCATGTTGAAGGTGAAGACAATGCCGAATGGGTCTTAATAGATTATGTAAATGTTGTGATACACGTATTTCAAAAACACATTAGGGATTATTATGATATTGAAAGTCTGTGGGGAGATGCAAAAACAACAATAATAGAAACTAGTTATTAAAAAAGAATGACAAACGATAAGAAAAACATTAAAGACAAAAAACCTAAATTCAATCCATATTGGATTTATGGTATTGTAATAGCTATGTTTTTAGCAATACAATTATTTAGTAGCGTTGGCGCAAGCAATGGAAGTAAAACAAACCCAACTCAATTTTTGAAATTTGTTGGGGATGGCGATGTTGAAAAGGTTGAAATTGTTAATAAACGAATTGCTAAGGTTTATTTAACAAGAGAAGCTGAAGACAAAGAAATACATAAAAATTCTAAACCAAGTTCTTTATTGCCCTCTGCAACCAGATTGCCAAATTACACATTTGAGTTTGGGGATTTGCAGATTTTTCAAAATCAATTAAACGAAGTCATAAAGGAGAAAAATCTTAATTTAACCCCGGTTTATATTACTGAAGACAATTTCTTGGGAGATATATTATTGAGTATTCTACCCTTTATTTTGCTTATTGGAGTTTGGATCTTTATCATGCGCCGTATGTCGGGCGGTGCTGCTGGTGGTGGGGGTCAAATATTTAATATTGGAAAATCAAAAGCAAAACTTTTTGATCAAAATACAGAAGTTAAAACCACATTTAAAGATGTTGCCGGACTTGAAGGTGCTAAAGAAGAAGTTCAGGAAATTGTAGATTTCCTGAAATTCCCGGAAAAATATACAGCTTTAGGTGGAAAAATACCCAAAGGCGCCTTACTTGTTGGCCCTCCGGGAACTGGAAAAACATTATTGGCAAGAGCCGTTGCAGGAGAAGCAAAAGTTCCATTCTTTTCTTTGTCAGGTTCAGATTTCGTAGAAATGTTTGTCGGTGTTGGTGCTTCCAGAGTTAGAGATTTGTTTAAACAAGCAAAAGAAAAATCCCCTTCCATTATTTTTATTGATGAAATTGATGCTATTGGTCGTGCTAGAGGTAAAAATGCCATGTCTGGAAGTAATGATGAGCGTGAAAACACATTAAACCAATTATTAACAGAAATGGACGGTTTTGGCACTAATGCCAATGTTATTGTACTTGCTGCCACAAACAGAGCCGATATTCTAGACACCGCACTTATGCGTGCTGGTCGATTTGATAGACAAATTTTTGTCGACTTACCAGATATTAGAGAACGGAAAGAAATTTTTGAAGTGCATTTGCGCCCACTTAAAAAAGCTCAAGACTTAGACCTTGATTTTCTATCAAGACAAACACCAGGATTTTCTGGAGCCGATATAGCCAACGTTTGTAATGAAGCCGCATTAATTGCAGCTAGAAATGGTAAAAAAGAAGTTGATAAACAAGACTTCTTAGATGCCGTAGATAGAATAATTGGTGGTTTAGAAAAGAAAAACAAAATTATCACACCAAAAGAGAAACGTTCTGTAGCATTTCATGAAGCCGGACATGCTACAGTTAGCTGGATGCTTGAACATGCTGCACCTCTTGTTAAAGTAACCATTGTTCCAAGAGGGCGTTCTCTAGGAGCCGCATGGTATTTGCCAGAAGAACGCCTTATTGTACATCCAGAACAAATGCTGGATGAAATGTGTGCCGCTCTTGGTGGTCGTGCTGCTGAAAAAGTCATTTTCAATAAAATATCTACAGGTGCTTTAAGTGATTTGGAAAAAGTGACTAAACAAGCCAGAGCCATGGTAACCATATACGGGCTAAGCGATAAGGTTGGCAACTTAACTTATTACGATTCATCTGGTCAAAATGAATTTGGTTTTACAAAACCTTATAGTGAAAAAACGGCCGAATTAATCGATAAAGAAATATCCGATTTAATTGAAACACAATACTTACGAGCTATTAAACTTCTTGAGGATAATAAAGATAAGCTGACCAAATTAGCAAATGAATTACTTGAAAAAGAAGTTATTTTTAAAGATAATCTTGAAAAAATATTTGGACATCGTGATTTTAATACTGATGTAAATGAGTCTGTCGTCGAATAAATTTTCATATTTTATATAAAGCAATAACAAAAATCTTAAATTAATCGAATGATTAGTTTAAGATTTTTTATATTTGAGAAACTCCAATAAAAACTGAGTTAATAGCGCAATCCTAAATGAGTCTATTTAGAAAAATATTTGGTTCCAAATCTGATAATAAGGAAGAAGAATTAAAATCAAATGAGCGTGGCAAATATATGCCAGAAATTAAATTACCAATAGATGAAAAGTTTACTATAAACTTTAAAGCTAATGGTGGTAAATTTTTATACTGCGAAAATTTAGACGAAATTTTTGAAAGCCTTGATAATATTATTCAAGAAAATAATTGGGAGGACAAGAAAGCGTTTTTTATTGATAAAAATTTAAAAAACAAATTCAAAAGAGGCCATTTATTGACCTCTGAAAAAGCAAGTGAGTCAACATTTTTTATAACTACTTGCGAAAATTTAATTGCAAATGACGGTTCCTTATTAATTTGTTCAAATCAAATTGCCGAAAAAAAGCTCATGGAACTACCTGCAAATTTTATTGTTTTTGCTACAACAAGCCAAATTACTGAAAATATTGGTGAAGGGTTACGAGGAATTAAATCTAAAAACAGGAAAAAAATCCCAACAAACATTACAACCATCAAACATTTTAAATCGTTGGATGAAAAAGACTTTTTAAGTTACGGAAGTAGTTCAAAAAATTTATATTTGCTTCTTTTAGAAGACTTATAAACAGAATCTAGCCAAAAACGACCTTGACTATTACTAAAACCAACATGATTCAATGGAAATTTCTTTCTAGTAATAAAACATTAATCCTTAATAAATGAGAGAAATTTTTATACGATCGCTATCCGGTTTATTTTATGTATTACTCTTGGTTATTTCGCTTAACCATCAATACGCTGTAATAATTCTTTTTTTTATTTTTGGCCTCATTTGCTTAGCTGAATTCAAAAAATTAATTCAACTAAAAAGCATGGTGCCCTATATCATTTTTACTGCTCTTTTTTTTGTATTTGCGTATTGGAAAATTATAATAAACTCAAATAAAGGTTTTGATGAAATAACTCAAATCCTTATGGTGCTTACCGTTTTTGTCGAATTATTTTTGATTAAAGATTTATTCTCAGAGAAAACCATCCCACTGTTTATCTCCAAAAGATTTATTCTTACCACGTTTTATCTCTCGAGCTCATTTGTGTTTTTGATTTTAATTGCCAATTTCAATAAAATTTACAATCCCAATTTATTATTGGGCTCATTTATCTTAATTTGGGTAAATGACTCATTTGCTTATTTGATTGGTAAAAATTTTGGAAAACAGAAACTTTTCGAGAAAATCTCACCTAAAAAAACTGTTGAAGGATTCTTGGGCGGTTTATTTTTTTCATGTGTTGCAAGTTATATTATTGCTACCTTTACCCAAAGTTTAAGCTTTTCCAGTTGGCTTGCATTGAGCATTATTATAAGTGTTTTTGGAACCTTAGGTGATCTCATTGAATCAAAATTTAAACGTCAGGCAAATGTAAAAGACAGTGGCGTTATCATGCCTGGGCATGGTGGATTACTGGACCGTTTGGATAGTATTATTTTTGCTGCACCATTTATTTATTTGTTTTTAAGAATTACTCAATATGTTTCATAAAGAAGGACATAAAATTATATTTAGTACGTTTGTTTTTATAGTAGCGTCGTTTTTGTTAGTGGACAATTTTATCGAAAAACCTTGGTTACAAACTACCCTTTGGATGTTGTTTCTCGGTTTTTTTATTCTAATACTTCAATTTTTCAGAAATCCAAAACGCCATACAGCCATTAATAATAAACACATAGTTTCGGCGGTAGATGGTAAAGTGGTTGTTATTGAGGAGGTTTTTGAAAAAGAATACTTTAATGATAAACGCATTCAGGTTAGCGTATTCATGTCGCCCGTTAATGTCCATGTTACGCGTTACCCAATTGGTGGCAAAATTGTATTTAGTAAATATCATCCTGGAAAATATTTGGTGGCATGGCATCCAAAAGCAAGTGAAGAAAATGAACGAACTACGGTAGTAATAGACAATACCACCTTTGGAAAGGTTTTATATAGACAAATAGCCGGTGCCATGGCAAAGCGCATTGTAAATTACGCGAAGATAGACGAACAAGTTATTCAAGGGCGAGATTCTGGTTTTATAAAATTTGGTTCGAGAGTTGATTTATTTTTACCTTTAAACGCTAAGATAAAAGTACAACTCAATGAAAAAGTACTTGGTGGTGAAAGTATTATTGCTGAAATTAATGACTAATAACAACTTAGATATAGAATTTCAAGAGGCTGTTGATCGTGTAAATGCACACACAGAGCCTTTTCCAGCAGATTTTTTGCTCCGGCTATATGCCTATTTTAAAAAAGCAACTAATAACTATGAAAGGCCTAGTAGTAAAAAACCTATTATAAATGCTTTTAAAACCAATGCGTTGTTCCAAATTAAAGATATTACCCAAGACGAAGCTAAAACCACGTATATTGAATTGGTAAATACTTATTTTTTGTATAGAAAATAGAACTCTTTCTAGATATATTATAAAACACTAAACTATCCAATTAAATTGAGTATATGATTCACCCGAAAACCGAACTTAAATTTATAAATAGCGAAATCGGTCACGGCGTAGTGGCCACTGAATTTATACCTGCTGGGACAATTACTTGGGCTTTAGACAAATTAGACAGGGAATTTAGCCCTACCGAATTTAAGGCTATGAACCCCTTGTATCAAGAAATTTTAGATACCTATTGTTTTAGAAATAATAGTGGGAACCTTATACTGTGCTGGGATAATGGTCGTTTTGTAAACCACAGTTTTAACTCAAATTGTTTAAGCACTGCTTATGATTTTGAAATAGCCATTAGAGATATTCATCCTGGAGAACAGTTAACCGATGATTATGGGTATTTAAATATTTCAACCCCTTTTAGAGGTGTTGATGAAGGCACTAAACGAAAAGTCGTGTACCCTGATGATTTATTACGATACTCTAAACATTGGGATAAAAAAATTTTGAAAGTTTTTAATAACATTCTAAAACTTGATCAACCATTAAAACAATTAATTTCAGATGCTGTTTGGAAAGAAATTATTGCCGTTTCTGAAAACAAAAAAGTAATGGAATCTATCATTAAAAACTTTTATTCAGAAAAATAACGATTACTACACCCTCTCTCTTGCTTTAATAGTTTAATAGGATGATCCCGAAACTTGACTTTGTAAGAAAAAATGATAACTTCGTTTAACTTCTGATATAGATAATTGAAAAAATCCATATCATATCGTGACATGCTAAAAAAATCGCTTACTAACCAAACAAAAAAACAGTAATAGAAAAATTAAAACCCAATTTATGAAGTCAACAAGATTATTTTTACTCACTTTGTTTTTAGTGTGTTTTACGATGACTGCTCAAAGTCAATCCACAAACCAAAAACACATAAGGGTCAATCAAGAACGAATAGAAAAGAGGATATTTGAACTGGCAGAATTTGGCAAAGACACTACAGGAAAAGGCTATCGGGTGGCTTATACCAAAGGAGATGTAGAAGGCAGAAATTGGTTTATGGAGCAGATGAAAAATGCGGGATTAGAAGTCACTATTGATGCTGCCGGAAATATCATTGGAAAACGAAAAGGCAAAAACCCATCTCTAAAACCAATCGCTTTCGGTTCGCACATTGATATGGTACCCGATGGTGGCAATTATGATGGCTGCGTGGGTTCTGTTGCTGCTTTGGAGGTAATGGAAGCCCTGAAAGAAAGTAACATAATGACTAACCATCCTTTGGAAGTCCTTATTTTTGCCAATGAAGAGGGCGGCACTATTGGTAGTATGGCTAAGGTGGGACACCTAACCGCAGACGGACTTCAAGAAAAAAGCCAAATGGGTTTAACTTATTCGGAAGGTATCAAGGTTATAGGGGGAAACCCAGATGCTATTTCAAGTAGTATTCTTAAAAAAGGAGATTTAAAAGCCTTTTTAGAATTACATATTGAACAAGGGAGCATTTTAGAACAAGAGAAAATTGAAATCGGTATAGTAGAAGGCATCGTAGGTATTGTGTGGTGGGAGATTACCGTGGAGGGTGCTGCCAATCATGCAGGCACCACACCCATGAAACTTCGAAAAGACGCTCTACTCGCTGCCTCTAAATTTATCATTGCAGTAAACGATATTGCCTTGAAAACAGAAGGTAAGCACGTGGCTACGGTAGGCAAAATTGATGCTATGCCAGGAGCTTATAATGTAATTCCTGGTGAAGTGGTACTTGGTTTAGAAATACGGGATTTATCTTTCGAAAAAATAGAAATGCTTTTTGCAGAAATGGAAAAGCAGGCAGCAACTATTGCCATTGAAACTAAAACAAAAATTAATTTTCAACGACGAGACAATTTTGTAAAACCTGCATTGACCAATGGAAATTTGCAGCAAATCATCGAAAAATCTACCAAAACCATGGGCTTAAGTACAAAATATATGCAAAGCGGTGCAGGACACGACGCTCAAGAAATAGCCTTAATTTGTCCTATTGGTATGATTTTCGTTCCCAGTATGGGTGGAATCAGTCACTCACCAAAAGAGTTTACAACAGCAGTTGATATGGCTAATGGAGCGAACGTGTTGCTTCAAACAATTTTGGAATTAGATAAGGAATGAAATAACAAATATCGAGAAAGCACTGCTTACAACACCGTTAAACGAAACTCCCAAACCACTTAATTCAAACTGGCCAAACTAGATTTTAGCGTTTCTATTTTAGCCAGGGCATCGGCTTCTTTTTTCTTTTCACCGTCCACTACCTGTTCTGGTGCGCCAGCTACAAATCGCTCATTGGATAGTTTCTTTTGTACCGATTTTAGAAACCCTTGGGTATAGTTTAATTCTTCCGTTAATTTTTTAATTTCAGCTTCTACATCAATAGCTCCCACAATAGGAATAAAATATTCATTGGATTTGACCCTAAACGTTAAAGCGCCTTCAACGGCTTCATTTACATAGTGTATGCTCTCAAGGTTTCCTAGTTTAACAATAACCTTATCAAATGTTGCATTGCTGTTTTCATTATTAATGACCAAACATTGCATGCTTTCCTTAAAAGGGATGTTTTTTTGTTTTCTGATGGTCCTGATTCCTGAAACAACTTCCGAAGCAAAATCAAATTCCAAGATTAAATTCTTGTCAAAAGTTTTGGTTTCAGGCCATTTTGCCACTATTAAGGCCTCTTCTGGCGTTCTTTTAGAAATATATTGCCAAATATCCTCTGTTAAAAACGGCATAAAAGGATGCAACAATTTTAAATTGTTCTCAAAAATGGTAATGGCAGCTTGATATGTTGTTTTGTCAATGGGCTTTTGATAGTCAGGTTTTATGATTTCCAAGAACCACGAACAGAAATCATTCCATATTAGTTTATAGGTTTCCATCAATGCATCGCTAATACGATATTTGCTATAATGGTCTTCAATGGTTACCAATGTTTCTTGAAACTTGGCCTCAAACCATTCTATAGCTATTTTTGATGATTGTGGTTGTTTTATATCCGTAACCTCCCAACCTTCAATCAATCTAAAGGCATTCCATATTTTATTAGCAAACCCTTTTCCTTGTTGACATAAGGCTTCATCAAACAGTAAATCATTTCCAGCAGCGGAGCTTAACAGTAATCCAACACGAACACCATCGGCTCCAAATTCCTCAATAAGCTTTAAGGCATCAGGAGAATTCCCTAGGGATTTACTCATTTTCCGACGTTGTTTATCTCGAACCAATCCTGTTAAATACACATTTTGGAATGGTCTTTCATCTCTGTACTCATAGCCTGCAATAATCATTCTGGCTACCCAAAAGAACAGAATATCCGGTCCTGTAACCAAATCATTAGTTGGATAGTAATATTGAATGTCCTTGTTTTCAGGAGTTCTAATGCCATCAAACACGCTTATAGGCCATAACCAAGATGAAAACCACGTATCTAAAGCATCGGTATCTTGACGCAAATTGTTAGTTGTTAGTTGTGGGTTATTAGTTTTTTGTTTAGCTAGCTTTAGAGCTTCCTCAATAGTCTCGGCCACTACAAAATCATCTTTTCCATCACCATAATAATAGGCCGGAATTTGCTGTCCCCATAACAGTTGACGGGAAATATTCCAATCACGAATATTTTCCAACCAATGTCTATAGGTGTTTTCAAACTTTTTAGGAAACAATTTAATCTCACCATCTTCTAAAACTGCTTTAATAGCAGGTTTTACCAAATCTTCCATTTTTAAAAACCATTGATCGGATAAGCGCGGTTCAATAACGGCTTTGGTACGCTCGCTGGTCCCTACTTTATTTACGTAATTTTCGGTTTTAACCAAATGACCTTTTTCTTCCAGTTCCTTTTGAATTTCCTTTCTAACTACAAAACGATCCTTACCTTCATAATGCAATCCAAAGCTATTCAAAGATGCATCATCATTAAAGATATCAATAACCTGAAGATTATGTTTATCACCTAAATTCTTATCGTTTTCATCATGTGCAGGGGTCACTTTTAAACAACCTGTACCAAATTCCATATCTACATAGTCATCTTCAATTATCGGAATGACCCTATTACAAATTGGGACAATGGCCTTCTTACCTTTAAGATGTGTAAAGCGTTTGTCGTTAGGGTTAATACAAATAGCAGTATCTCCAAAAATAGTTTCGGGACGTGTGGTAGCAATCGTTAAGGAATCGTTACTCCCTTCAATCTTATAAGCAATATAATACAGTAATCCTTGGCGCTCTTCATAAATCACTTCTTCATCAGATAATGTTGTTTTCGCTTCAGGGTCCCAGTGAACCATTCTATAGCCTCGATAAATTAAGCCTTTATTGTATAGATCAACAAACACTTTTATCACAGCTTCACTCATATCATCATCCATGGTGAATTTTGTTCGATCCCAATCGCATGAACACCCCAACTTTTTCAATTGTTCAAGAATCACCCCGCCATATTCGTGTGTCCAATCCCAAGCATGTTTTAAAAACTCGTCTCGAGATAAATCGTTTTTATCTACTCCTTGTTCTTTAAGTTTAGCAACCACTTTCGCTTCAGTCGCAATAGAGGCATGATCGGTTCCAGGCACCCAACAAGCATTTTTACCTAGCAATCGCGCATAACGGATTAATACATCCTGGATGGTGTTATTGAGCATGTGTCCCATATGCAATACACCCGTAACGTTAGGTGGTGGTATAACGATAGTATATGGCTCTCTTTCATCTGGCTCAGAATGAAAATAATTATGTTTCATCCAGTAACTGTACCATTTACTTTCTACCTGACTTGCATCATATTTAGATGGAATTTGCATACTTTGGAATAGTTTTTGAAAGTTGATTTGCAAAAGTACTTATATTTCTTTTTCTATGAAAGCCTGTGAGAGGTATTACAAAAAATGTTTATGGTGAATGTTGCTCATAATAGTGCATTTCATCTATTTTTTTTGCAGATTGTAGAAAAAGTGACTATGTTTACAAACATTTAAAAATTATTATGATGAAAAAAATAATTACTATTTTATGCATTGGTCTATTAAGTTTTTCAATGAATGCCCAAGATAAAACTGCCAAAATCGAATTTAAAAGCGATACAATAGACTATGGAACTATTGAAAAAGGGTCAAATGGTGTACGCGTTTTTGAGTTTACAAATACCGGTGATGCTCCTCTTATTATTTCGAAAGTTACCTCTAGTTGCGGATGCACCATTCCTAAAAAACCAGATGAAGCTATATTGCCTGGTAAAACAGGAAAAATTGAAGTAAAATATGACACAAACAGAGTAAGTCCTATTAGAAAAACAATCACTGTTATTTCAAATGCGGACACCCCTACGATAGCCTTAAAAATTAAAGGCGAAGTAATTGATTCGAATAAAGAAAGTGTTCTAGAAAAAAAAGATAAAAGTGTCGTGGAACAATAAAAATATATAAATAGAAAGTGAAGGCCCTGAAGTTAATTTAAAGACTCCAGGGCTTTTTTATTCAAATAACTTTTCTAAATTAAATACGAAGCTTAATTCCTTTCCATTACGTTCCACAATAAGTTTGATGCGCGTTCCATCCTTGTCATAAAATTTGTGCATTAAATCCTGCAACAAAAATTGATAGGATGGTTTCCCATTAATAATTAGAATGATATCACCTACCATCAAACCCGCTTTAGCCGCCGGAGAATTCTCCCTTAATTCTACAATCGTATAGGATGGTTTAAGTGTAAGTTTATATTTGGCATCATAAACTACACTATTTATATCCTGTGTATCTTTATGTGCGAAACTATTTACGTCGATAACTAACACCTTATCAACTTCTTTAACATATCGCACACCATTGTGTGCTAATTCAATGCCACTTTTATTATAATCAAAAGGGTGCTTAAAATAACCGTTTTTTCTTAACGAAACGGTTCCTCTTGGATAGTCCATTATAACATTAAACCGTTTTAATATATTACCTGCCAGACTCCCATTACGATCTTTAAATTGTCTAGCATATGAAATAGAGGTTGAATCTGGATATGCTACATTGGCTTTTTCAAGAACAAAACTTTTTAATGTCAGCTCTTCAATTTTAGAACGCTTACCATAAACACTTCCACTTAATCCATGCCCAAGAAAATCATTGAAGTATTTATTACTCGACAGAATTCCTGAATCTTCATCTTCAAATAACCATAATGAATCGCTACCACCAGAATCAATTAAGAGTTTTATAGGAATTACTTTATTATTAATTTTAACCGAAGCATTAATATAAGGCTTGTTGTTATAGAACTCCAAGTTTATACGTTCACATTTTTTACATTTTTTATACTTATAGTCCTTTGGTTCTGCCAACCGTATGAATTTTCCTGAATAATTAATTTCCACAACCAAATCCTTAAATAGATCATAGCCAATAATTCCATGCACAGGAATTCCTAATCTAGGAGTAAAGTTGATATTGGAATTAAATACGGCATATAATTCTTGATTCAATTTAATAGCGTCACCTATCTTAAAAATATTATTTCTTGATTTTAAGGCTTCAACCGATTCTCCTTCTCCTAGACCTCTTAAAAATATTTTTTCGGTGTTTTTAAATTTCAAGGTGTCAGACACATTTAAAAAATTAAATATAATTGGCTTGCTAACGCCCGTGTCTAATAAAAAGGATAATATCACACCATTAATTTCAACGGGAATTATTATCAAATTATTTATAAACTTGAAATGTATTTTATCGGATTTCTTTTTATTTTGAACAACAAACTTTCCTTGAGAAAACCCAATACTGTTAGTGCATAAAAATAATATTAATATAAGGAGCGTTTTTTTCATAAAACAACAAGTAAACCCTTCATTCTATTAATTTACAAATCCTTTTGATACCAAGTTCAATTAAGGTTGTATTTTAAATAAACTTTAAGATAATTTTCTCAACTTTGTATCGAAAAACTCATTAAACATGCCTAGAATTTCTAGAAAGGGACAATTAATGCCACAATCACCAATTAGAAAATTGGTGCCATTTGCCGAAAAAGCTTTTAAGCAAGGAAAAACAGTCTATTATTTAAATATTGGTCAACCCGACATAAAAACACCTGAAATAGCTCTTGATGCTGTAAGGGTACACTCTTTAGAAATTTTGGCCTATACAAGATCTGAAGGATCGGAAGAATACCGGAAAAAAATTGCTGCCTATTATTCAAAAAAAGACATTGCTGTAAATCATGATGATATTGTTGTAACCACTGGAGGTAGCGAAGCATTGCTATTTGCTTTTGGAAGTGTGATGGATACGGATGATGAAATTATAATTCCAGAACCATTTTATGCAAACTATAACGGATTTTCAACGGCATCTGGTATACATATTGTTCCTGTTATCTCTAAAATAGAAGATAATTTTGCCTTGCCTCCAATTGAGGAATTTGAAAAACTCATTACGCCTAAAACAAAGGCTATTTTAATCTGCAGTCCAGGAAATCCAACAGGTTACTTGTATTCAAAAGAAGAAATAAATAAATTAGCGGCCATTGTAAAAAAACACGATTTGTTTTTAATAGCTGATGAAGTGTATAGAGAATTTGCCTATGATGGCCATGTACATTATTCTATTATGCAGGAAGCAGGATTAGAAGATCATGCCATCATGATCGATTCTGTTTCAAAACGATATAGCATGTGTGGTGCGCGAATAGGTTGTTTGGTTTCTAAAAACAAAGCCGTTATTCAAACCGTTTTAAAATTTGCACAGGCAAGGCTTAGTCCTCCAACATTTGCTCAAATTGCCAGTGAAGCAGCTTTAGATACACCGCAAAGTTATTTTGATGCTGTTATTAAGGAGTATGTTGATAGAAGAAACACTTTAATGACTGAATTACAAAAAATTGAAGGCGTTAAAGTTGCAAAACCTAACGGCGCCTTTTATTGTATTGTTGAGTTACCTATAAAAAATGCAGATCATTTTGCACAATGGATTTTAGAACATTTTGATATTAATGGTGAAACCGTTATGGTGGCCCCGGCAGGTGGATTTTATTCTACGCCTGGTTTAGGTTTAAACCAAGTACGCATTGCCTATGTACTTAAAAAAGAGAGTTTAATAAAGGCAGTCCGTATATTAAAAGAAGCCCTAAAAGTTTATAAAGACTAGTGCAAATAAAACAAAACATATCTTTAAAACCCTATAATACGTTTGGTATTGATGTTACCGCTAAACACTTTGTTTCGGTTTCTAATATTGATGAATTAAAAACTATTTTAGCTTTAAAGGGCTATCCCAATAAACTTATCTTAGGAGGTGGCAGTAACATATTGCTCACCAAAGATCAGGATAAACTGGTTATTCATATTAATTTTAAAGGAATACCTATTGTTTCGCAGGACGATGACTTTGTGATTGTAAAAGCGAATGCCGGCGAAATATGGCATGAATTTGTGCTTTGGTGTATGCAACATAATTTTGGAGGTGTTGAAAATTTATCTTTAATTCCAGGAAATGTAGGTACTGCGCCCATTCAAAATATTGGGGCTTATGGCGTGGAGTTAAAAGATACCTTTGTGTCGTGCGAAGCACTTTCATTGACAAGTTTTGAAACACGTTCTTTTACAAAATCAGAATGTCAATTCGGATATAGGGATTCTATTTTTAAACAACAGGAGAAAGGAAACTATATTCTTACCAGTGTCACTTTTAAATTAACGAAACGCAACCATAAGTTACATGTGAATTATGGAACAATTTCATCTGAGCTAAGCACCAAGGAGATTGTAAACCCAACCATTCAAGATATTTCTAGAGCCGTAATTGCCATAAGGGAAAGTAAATTACCAAATCCAAAAGAGATTGGAAACAGCGGTAGTTTCTTTAAAAACCCAGTTATTTCAAAAAAACAATTTGAGACTTTGTTGCTTAATTTTCCCGATGCCCCAAGTTATTTGGTCTCAGAAGACGAAGTTAAAGTACCGGCCGGTTGGCTTATCGAAAAGGCGGGTTTTAAAGGAAAACGTTTTGGGAATTATGGCGTCCATAAAAATCAAGCTTTGGTATTGGTTAATTATGGGCAAGCTAAAGGCTCCGACATCCTAAAACTTTCAAAATTAATACAATCAACTGTTCTCCGTCTTTTTAATATTTCTATTGAAGCTGAAGTAAATATTCTGTAATAAAAAAGAAATATCTAACTTTGAGTTAAATATTAATTTGAATGTCCGTAATTTGTCATAAGTCTGAAAATATAATAATTTTGTCATTCCGACAAAGGAGGAATCCCATTGATTTTCAATAGATTCCTCATTTCGTTTCACTCCATTCTGAATGACAAAAATGGTATTATGAATGAATACGGACATTCAAAATATTAATCTTAATATTCATGACAAAAACTAAATTATCTTGATTTCACCAATAGAGAATGAAATAGTAGATTTATTGGAAAAAGGCGATAAAAAAGCCATTACCTTATTATATGAGTATTATTCTGATGCACTGTATGGCGTTATCCTAAAGATTATTTCTGATGAGGAAATTGCTCACGATGTGCTTCAAGAAAGTTTTGTTAAAATCTGGAAAAACTCTAAAAAATACGATGCTGGTAAGGCAAAATTATTTACTTGGCTATATAGAATCGCTTATAACTCGGCGATTGACAAGGTTAGATCCTTAAAAAATAAAACCCGTAATGAAGTCCAAATAGAGACCTCAATCGTATATAGAATAACATCAAACGAATTAAATCAAGATGTTTTAGACATCCAAAAGCACTTAGGTACTTTAGATGAAAAATATCAAATTGTTATTAATGCTCTCTTTTTTGAAGGCATGACACAACAAGAAGCAAGTGAAGAATTAGATATTCCACTTGGAACAATTAAATCAAGATTAAAAATTGGATTACGTGAACTGAAAAAAATTTACAATCCTTAATAAATAAAGTCATGAATGAAAAAATAATTGCTTTTTTAAATTCAGGCCTATTAGAAAAATATCTATTAGGAGAAACGTCTTTTGAGGAAACTAAATATATTGAAACCTATATATCAAGACATCCAGAAGTCGAGAACGCATACAACACCTTGCAATTTAACTTGGAAATAGTAGCAAAAAGCAATGCTGTTGAAGCTCCAAAACATGTATTGAATAACATATTAGAGGAACTAGATGAAAAACCTGTGATAAAAATGAATGCTCCAAAAAAATACAAAAATTGGCATAAGTTCACTGTAGCAGCCAGTATATTAGCGTTTATTTTTGCGGGGCAATCATATTATCTTCATGTTAAAAATCAAAAATTATCAAAAGAAAATCAAGTAGTCGTTGATGAAATTTTCGATCTACGAAGTGATATTGCTTCGAATAATAAAAGGCTGGATGATATCATGCATCAATTTAAACAACTTAATGACCCAGAAACCTACAAATATATTATGGAGGGAAATAGTAGGGCCAAAAATTTAAAAACGGTGGCCTATATAAATTCCAAAGATAAAACCTCTATGATTGATGTTGTTTCATTGCCTCAATTACCAAAAGAACAATGCTACCAAATATGGGCTGAACTACAAGGTAAAATGGTAAGTTTAGGTATTTTAAGTGAAACTGACAGACAACTTAAATCTATTCCTTATACCGAAGATGCTCTAGGATTAAATATAACGATAGAACCTAAAGGAGGGAACACGGTTGCTTCATTAGAAAATTCGGTTGCTGCAATTCAATTAAAATAAATTAATTCCAAATATAATCCATTAAAAAAGGCTGTCTAAAAAGTTGAAATTAGTCGTCATTACGAACGCAGTGAAGTAATCTGTTTATTGATTACTAGAAACTTAAAGATTGCTTCGTTCCTCGCAATGACGTAAAACTAAACTTTTTAGACAGCCTTTTTTGCTTTTACACACTAACCTCCCACACAGTATCAAGTATTCATGTAGGCTATACTAGATAACAAAATATCTATCCAAATAAATAATTTTAATATCATTCAAAAAGATAGACGCCTGGATCGCATCAATAATTCATTTTTACGAATATTTTAGATAAAAAACTTTATCTTTGTAGGTACTTAAATTTTAACCTCATGAAACTTTTATTAATAACTATTGCCCTATTAGGTTTAGGTATAGCTGGAATCGCCATAAAACTTTGGGCTAAAAAAAATGGGAAATTCTCAGGAACATGTGCAAGTCAAAACCCAATGCTAAATAAAGACGGAGAAGCTTGTGGTTTTTGCGGAAAGACTCCAGATCAATTTAGTGAGTGTAAGGAACCTGAGCATTCTAAGTAATTTATGTCATTTCTTGATTTAGTATTCTACATATTTATTTTTGTAGTTGGTATTCAAGTAATTTTTAACCTTTTTTTCTTCGGGAAATTTGCATTTCTTAAATCCTCCAATACAACATCCAATAAAATTGGTGTTTCCGTAATAATCTGTGCGAAAAATGAAGCTGAAAACTTAAAAATCTTTTTACCTTCAATCGTTACTCAAAACCATCCTAATTTTGAAATCGTACTTATTAATGACGCTTCTAGAGATAAAACCCAAAAGGTTATGGAGCAGTTTGCGAGCAAACATAGCAACATTAAATTTGTAAATGTTAAAAATGTAGAAGCATTTTGGGGAAACAAAAAATATGCTTTAACACTTGGTATAAAAGTGGCCAAACATGATTACCTGTTATTTACTGACGCCGATTGCAAGCCAGTTTCAAAACATTGGATTTCACAAATGTGTTCCCACTTTAATGAGTCAAAAACCATTGTATTGGGTTATGGTGCTTATACAAAAATTGAAAAATCCTTATTAAATAAACTCATTCGTTTTGAAACCCTTCAAACTGCCATTACTTATCTTTCCTTTGCCAAAGCTGGAATCCCGTATATGGGAGTTGGAAGAAATCTAGCCTATACAAAAAGTGAGTTTTATAAGGCCAATGGTTTTATAAACCATCTGGATATCCGTTCAGGCGATGATGATTTGTTTATTAATCAAGTTGCTAATTCTGCTAATACAACCATTTGTTTTTCTCCAGAAAGTTTTACACAATCTATTCCAGAAACAACGTTTAAAAATTGGATTCTTCAAAAACGCCGGCATATTTCAACGGCTAAACATTATAAGCTAAAACATAAACTTTTATTAGCTATTTTGTTTTGTTCTCAATTGTTCTTTTGGATATTAGCCTTTGTGCTTCTATTGGAATCATTTCAATGGAAACTAGTAATTGCCCTTATGATTTTTCGTTTTTTTACTCAATTTATGGTAGTTGGGTATAGTGCCAAAAAATTGGGGGAAAAAGACATTCTACTTTTACTTCCATTCTTAGAACTGTTCTTGATTATTGCGCAATTAACTATCTTTATAAAGAATCTTGTATCAAAACCAAATCATTGGAAATAAAAGAAGCCATTAAACGTGCCAAACAAAACGACCAAAAAGCATTTAATTTCTTGCTAGATATGTTTTGGGATGATGTGTATGGCTTTCAATTAAAACGTATTGAAAATGAAAATGATGCCGAAGATATAACCATACAAACATTTTCAAAAGCATTTGACAAAATTGAAACTTTTGACGACAATTTTAAATTCAAAACTTGGCTTATTACCATTTCAAAAAATATTCATATTGACTTATTAAGAAAAGACAAGAATTTTATTTCTCAAAGAAACTTTTCCGATGATGAAAAAGTGTATCAAATTCTTGATGAATCTCCTTCTGTAGAAGACACCTTGATTACCGAACAGAATTTAGCTAAATTGCTACGAGACATAAAAAAATTAAATCCGCACTATCAAGAGGTAATCAACTTAAGATATTTTCAAGAATTAAGTTATAAGGAGATCTCTAAAAAACTTAATGAACCTATGAGTAATGTCAAAGTTAAGCTATTAAGGGCAAAAAAACTTCTGGCAGAAATTATTCATAATTCAAAATGATGGACAAAATTAAAAACCTAGGACCAGGTTTATTATTTGCTGGTGCAGCCATAGGGGTGTCTCATTTAGTACAGTCCACAAGAGCGGGAGCCGATTTTGGACTTGGTTTGCTTTGGGCATTATTATTGGTAAATTTATTTAAATATCCATTCTTCCAATATGGCCCAAGATATGCCACCGCTACTGGTGAAAGTTTGCTTGATGGTTACAAAAAATTAGGAAAAGGAGTCTTAATGACCTATTACATTCTAAGTTTAGCGACTATGTTTACCATTCAAACAGCGGTAACCATTGTAACCGCAGGTTTAGCCACAACCCTATTTGGTAATTTTATATCTATAGAAATTTGGACCGTTATTATCCTTATAATTTGTTTAACCTTGTTACTAGCAGGAAAATATAAGTTATTAGACAATTTAATGAAAATTATAGTATTAACACTTACAGTAAGTACTATTGCATCTGTATGTATGGCATTTTCCAATAATTCGGAGCCAATTATATTTACACAAATTCTTCCAAAAAATGGCACGGAAGTAGCCTTTTTAATTGCCTTTATGGGTTGGATGCCCGCACCTTTAGATGTCTCTGTTTGGCAATCACTGTGGACCATTGAAAAAAATAAAGACACCAAAAACTATACCCCAAAAACTGCTTTATTTGATTTTAATATTGGCTATGTAAGCACCATTATAATTGGTGTCGGATTTCTTCTGTTAGGAGCATTTGTTATGTTTAATAGTGGGGTATCATTTAGTGATTCAGCTGGCCTGTTTTCTGGTCAATTAATAAACATGTATACGCATAGCCTAGGGAGTTGGGCACACTACCTTATTGCAATAGCTGCCTTTACCACTATGTTTAGCACCACGATTACAACCTTGGATGCGTCGCCTAGAGCCCTGTATAGAGCAACGGAAATTTTATTTAAAAAGACATTTAAATATGGTTATTTGTTTTGGATTATCTTACTTACTTTAGGCACTATTGGTATATTTTTCTTTTTAGATTCCGAAATGGGGCTACTCGTCAAAATTGCAACCATATTATCGTTCATTACGGCCCCTTTTTATGCCATAATCAACTACAAATTAATCTCGAGTAAACATACGCCAGACGCATGGAGACCATCAAAATACCTACATCTGTTAAGCTGGTTAGGAATCATTTTTTTAATAGGATTTAGTCTCTGGTATCTAACCACATTATAAAACTTGTTTTAGAGAATACTTTGTATCTTTGTGGCTTTCTTTATAGTTATGGAAACAGAAACATTATCTAATATCTTACCAGAACGTCAACCAAAACCTAAATGGTTACGCGTAAAGTTGCCAACTGGCAAAAAATACACAGAATTAAGAGGGCTCGTTGATAAGTATAAGCTCAATACCATTTGCACTTCTGGAAGTTGCCCTAACATGGGAGAATGTTGGGGAGAAGGCACTGCAACCTTTATGATTTTAGGAAATATATGCACCCGTTCATGCGGTTTTTGCGGGGTAAAAACAGGTCGTCCAGAAACTATAGACTGGGATGAACCTGAAAAAGTAGCACGTTCTATTAAAATCATGAATATTAAACATGCGGTTTTAACCAGTGTTGATAGAGACGACCTAAAAGATATGGGAAGCATCATGTGGGCAGAAACGATTAAAGCTGTTCGTAGAATGAACCCAGAAACGACTCTTGAAACACTAATTCCAGATTTTCAAGGCGTGGAACAACATATTAATAGAATCATTGATGTTGCTCCTGAAGTCGTCTCGCATAATATTGAAACCGTAAGACGATTAACACGTGAGGTTAGAATTCAAGCAAAATACGACCGAAGTTTGGGCGTTTTAAAATACTTAAAAGATCAAGGTCAAAGAAGAACAAAATCTGGAATCATGTTAGGCCTTGGGGAAACTCGAGATGAAGTCATTGAAACGCTTCATGATTTAAAAAATAGCCATGTGGACGTCGTTACCATTGGACAATATTTACAACCAAGCAAAAAGCACTTACCTGTAAAACATTTTATTAATCCTGATCAATTTAAAGAGTACGAAGAGATAGGGTTAAATCTTGGGTTCCGTCATGTTGAAAGTAGCGCACTGGTACGTTCTTCCTACAAGGCTCAAAAACACATCAATTAGTAATGATTAATGTAGCTATCAATGGCTTTGGTAGAATAGGACGACGAGTTTTTAGATTACTCCAAGACCATGACACTATTCGAGTGGTTGCCATCAATGATTTGGCTAATGCAAAAACCTTAAGTCATCTTCTAAAATACGATAGCATTCATGGTATTTCTAAGGAATCTGTTTCTTTTGAAAACAATGCAATTATAGTTAACAATCGTTCTATTCCGTTACTTAACCAAAAGCAGCCCAAAGACATCAATTGGAAACCTTATAATATTGACTTTGTTATTGAATCGACTGGAAAATTCAAAACCTTTTCCGCTTTAGAATATCATATAACCAATGGCGCCAAAAAAGTTATTTTAAGTGTTCCTCCTAATGATGATACTATAAAAACAATTGTTATTGGTGTTAATGGTAACATGGTAGATGGTTGTGAATCTATTATTTCAAATGCATCCTGTACCACAAACAATGCAGCACCTATGATTGATGTTATCAATAAACTTTGCGGTATCAATCAAGCTTATATAACCACCATCCATTCATATACAACAGATCAAAGTTTACACGACCAGCCACATCCAGATCTGCGCAGGGCAAGAGCTGCTGCACAATCCATTGTTCCCACAACAACTGGTGCAGCAAAAGCACTGACCAAAATTTTTCCTGAATTATCAAACGTTATTGGTGGCTGTGGCATTAGGGTTCCTGTCGCTAATGGCTCTTTAACCGATATAACATGTAACGTAAAACGAACGGTTACTATTGAAGAAATAAACAATGCTTTTAAAAAGGCTTCAGAAACTAAATATAAAGGTATTATAGAATATACCGACGACCCTATCGTTTCTATCGACGTTGTTGGCAATTCTCACTCTTGTATATTTGATTCTCAAATGACTTCTGTAATTGGTACTATGGTAAAAATTATTGGTTGGTATGATAATGAGACAGGATATTCTAGCCGAATTATTGATTTGATATGTAATTTATCGGAAAAAAGTAGCGCTTTATCGAAAAAATAATTATATTTGTCGATAATAGTGGAATATATGACCCCAATCTGTAAACACATATTAGCCTTTTTTATGTTGGTGACATTTATCATGTCGTCACAAAATTCAGTTGAAAAAGATCCTGAATTACTTAAAAACAACATAAACTATCGCATTGCACAATCGGAAAATGATCTTGAGAACTTCAATTATTATGAATCCCAAAATAAGTTAGATGATGCTTTAGAAATTGCCACAAAAATTGATGACAAAAAAAGTATTGGTCTTATTTATTCAAAAAAAGCAAAACTTCAACTCATTATTGAAGACTTAGACGATGCTATCACATCAATCAATAAAGCTATTGAAGTACAACGCCTTACAAAAGACAATGAAAATCTGGGCAACTCTTATAAAATCTTTGGTGATATTTATTCAAGCAAAGAAAATTATAAAGAAGCATTAGACTATTATAGATCGGCACAAACTTTATTTGAACAGGAAGGGCTCAACAAAAACTTAGGGGAAGTTCTTTTAAGTGAAGGGAAAACGTATGTACAGATAAAAAATTACGATAAAGCACGGATACTTATTGAGCAATCCATAGCACTTGCCAAAAGATTCGGATTAATTAAAATTGAAAGTAGTGGATTAATCAACCATGGGAAAATATATACCTTTTTAGGTGATAATAAGAAAGCACTGGACTATGCAAATGAAGGATTGTCCATAGCGAAGAAAAACCATTTGGTCGACATTCTTAACGAAGGCTATTTTGTTTTGAGCGATATCAACGAAAAAATAGGCGATTACAAACTTTCAAATGATTATTTAAAAGCTCACCTTAAACTATCCGATTCACTTAATACTATAAAACGAGCAAATTTATCGGAAGAAAAGAAGATTCAATTTTTATTAAACGATCAAATTGAAAAAAACAAAAAAGATAAAGAAGAATTAAAGGAAGTTAAAGGTAAAAATGAATTAGGGACCTTAATCTCTATATTAAGCGTTGCCCTCATTACAATATTATCATTACTAACGCTTTCGCTATACAAAAACAATAATATGCGTTTAAAATCCAATAATATGCTCCATAAAAAAAATGGAGAACTTATTATTGCCAAAGAAAAGGCAGAACTAGCTTCAAAAACAAAAGCAAATTTTTTATCCACAGTAACGCATGAATTAAGGACACCATTGTATGCCGTAACAGGGTTAAGCAATATGCTGTTAGAGGAAAACCCAAAACCTGAGCAAATTCAGCATTTAAAATCGCTCAAATTTTCTGGAGATTATTTATTGACCTTTATTAATGATATCCTCCAAATAAATAAAATTGAAGCCAATAAAGTTGATATTGAACCCGAAATATTCAATTTAAAGAAGAAAATAAACAATATAATATTAGCCTTAAACAATTCGGCCCAAGATAATAACACAAAACTTCATTTAGAATACGATAAAACCCTCCCTGAAAACTTTATTGCCGATCAATTAAAGATTTCACAAATTCTTATAAACCTAATAGGAAATTCCATCAAATTTACTAAAGATGGTGATATTTGGATTAGGGTTTATAAACTGCGTGAAGAAAATGATATTTACAATTTACGCTTTGAAGTTGAAGATAATGGTATTGGAATAAGTAAGGAGAAACAAGAAAATATGTTTGAAAGTTTCTCTCAAGGTTCTATCCAAATAAACCGAAAATATGGTGGTACCGGTTTGGGCCTATCTATTGTTAAAGGGTTAATTGAAATTTTAAAAGGCAAAATTTATTTAAAAAGTGAGTTAGGTAAAGGTTCAACCTTTTATTTTGAAATTCCATTAAAATTTACTGGACAAGAAATAAAAGACCAAAAAGCCATCAAATTTAATAAAACCAAGGAGCTCGATTTATCGAATGTTAAAGTTTTGGTAGTTGAAGACAACAAAATCAACCAGATGATTACCAAAAAAATCTTGACTAAAATGGAGCTTAAATGCGATCTGGTTGACAATGGTGAAGATGCCGTTAATATGGTTAAAGCAAACAAATACGATATCGTTTTAATGGATATTCATATGCCAGGAATTAGTGGCATTGAAGCAACAAAAATCATAAGGATTTTTAATAAAGAATTAACCATTTTTGCATTAACTGCGGTAACCATTGAAGATAAAATGCACGAGTTTGATGAAGCCGGATTTACGGACATTATCCCAAAACCCTTTAAACAAGATGAATTTGAGAAAAAATTGTTTAATGCACTGTCTTCAAAAAAATCTGCTAACGCTTAAGTGCAATATAATCTTTAACTAATTTATCAAACTTAAAGGAATCATCAATACCCATTTGGATAGGCAAATAGAACAATTTTCCTTTCAAAGATTGGTGTGCTTGCAATCTCATAAAATCCTTTTCGGTGGTAACAATTAAGTTCTTTGTGTTGAATTTAGCAATATCCTGTTCCGTAAATTCGTGATGATCTTTATAATTTAAATGCTCGAAATTAAGGTTCTTTCCCTTTAAATAATATACCAAAGGCGTTGCATTCGCAATGCCTGTTACCAAAGTGAATTCACTTAAGTCATTGATATTCTTCGTGGTTTCATTTGACTTTAAGGAATCAGAATATTTAATGGAACTAAAAAAAACAGATTGATATAGTTTAGGATTAATATCTTTTATGATTTTAATTTTTTCATTTTCAGATAAATCAATCGGACACTTTGTTACAATAATAATTTGAGCTCTTTTGGCCCCAGAACTGGATTCTCTTAAATTACCAGCAGGAAGCAAAAAATCATTAGTAAAAACATTAGAATAAGTAGTCAACAAAATATTAAGGCCCGCTTTTACCTTTCTATGCTGAAACGCATCATCCAATAAAATAATTTCAGGAGGATATTGAAGTGAGTTTAATGTTTCAATTCCATGAACTCTATCCGAATCGACCGCGACCTGAATGTGTTTCTTATATTTTGAATAGAATTGAAACGGCTCGTCTCCTAACAAATCGGCCGACGCATTGGTATTTGCCAATTGAAATCCACTTGATTTTCGTTTATAGCCTCTACTTAAAGTGGCTATTTTGTAATTATCTTTAAGCAATTCAATTAAATATTCAATCATGGGTGTTTTACCCGTGCCTCCAACACTTAAATTACCCACGCAAATCACTGGAATATCAAACGAAATAGACCTTTTTATACCAACGTCATATAATATATTCCGTATCCAAGTAACTGCATAATATATAGGAACAAAAGGAAAAAATAATTTTCTAAAAAGCTTCACTAGAATGAAATGGGTTTTAAATTAATTGAATGTCCGTAATTTGTCATAAGTCTGAAAACATAATAATTCTGTCATTCCGACAAAGGAGGAATCTCATTGATTTTCAATAGATCCTTCATTTCGTTCCACTCCATTCTGAATGACAAAATGGTATTATGAATGAATACGGACATTCAATAAATTAATGTTGAAAAGACAAAGTAACCATTATTTTTTTTAAAAGTTTCTATGTAACCAATTGAAAAATAAAAAGTATCGGTTCAGACTAATTATTTTTATCTTTGACCTAAAACATATATACCATGATTATACAGGATGTTATTAATCATTTAGAAGAATTTACACCCTTAGACTATGCAGAAGATTTTGATAATGTTGGATTATTGGTTGGTAACAAAAACGAAAATTTAACAGGCATTTTAGTAACCTTAGATACGCTTGAAACCATTGTTGACGAAGCCATTCAAACAAAATGCAACCTCATTGTGAGTTTTCATCCTATTATTTTTAATGGCCTAAAAAAAATTACCGGTAAAACTTATGTAGAGCGCGTTGTTTTAAAAGCAATAAAGCACGATATTGCTATTTACGCAATTCATACGGCATTAGATAGCTCATTTCAAGGTGTAAATGATATGATTTGCAATCAACTGGAATTAATTAATAAGCATATTTTAATACCTCAGGTGCAGACCATAAAAAAACTTACCACATTTATTCCAAAGGACGAAGCTGAGAAGTTAAGACAAGCGTTATTTAAAATTGGTGCTGGCAACATTGGCAATTATTCAAATTGTAGCTTTAATGTTGAAGGACTGGGCACTTATAAAGGAAATGACGCTTCCCATCCAACAAAAGGGGAGAAAGGTGTCTTTCATACAGAAGAAGAAACACAAATTACGATCACATTTGCAAAACATTTAGAGGGAGAAGTCTTAAAAACACTTTTTAAATCACATTCGTATGAAGAAGTTGCTTATGAGATTTCAACACTCGAAAACAAAAACCAACATATTGGCATGGGCATGCTTGGTGATTTAAAAGACCCGATGGATGAAAAACGTTTTCTTAGTTATTTAAAAAATAAAATGAATACTCAGGTTATTAGGCATTCTAACCTATTAGGGAAACCCATCAAAAAAATTGCAGTACTGGGGGGCTCGGGAAGTTTTGCCATTGAAAACGCTAAAGCTTCTGGTGCCGATGTTTTTATAACCGCCGATTTAAAATATCATGACTTTTTTAAAGCTGAAAATAACATGTTATTGGCCGATATTGGACATTATGAAAGTGAACAATTCACAAAAAATCTTTTAGTAGCATTTCTTACGAAAAAAATTACTAATTTTGCAGTCGTTTTATCAAAGATAGATACCAATCCTGTTAAGTATTTTTAAAGTATGGCCAAAAAGAAAGAAGTAACTGTTGAAGAGCGCTTAAGAGCTTTATACGATTTACAACTTATAGACTCTCGTATAGATGAAATAAGAAATGTTAGGGGAGAACTTCCATTAGAAGTTCGTGATTTAGAAGATGAAGTTGCTGGACTAAGCATTAGATTAGAAAAACTTGTTTCTAATTTAGATGCCATTGACAATGATATTGTTTCTAAAAAAAATCTAATTGAAGAAGCTAAATCTTTAATTAAAAAGTACAGCGAACAACAAAAAAATGTTAGAAATAACAGAGAGTTCAATTCCTTAACTAAAGAAGTTGAATTTCAGGAACTGGAAATTGAATTAGGTGAAAAACACATAAAAGAATTCAAAGTTCAAATAGAACAAAAAAAAGAAGTTATTGCTGATACTAAGGAGCGTCTAAAAGAGCGTGAAAACCACCTTAAACACAAAAAGAGTGAGCTTAATGCCATTTTAGCTGAAACAGAAAAAGAAGAAGAAGCCTTAATTTCAAAATCACAAGACTATAAAGAGCAAATTGAAGAGCGATTGGTTTCTGCTTATACTAGAATTCGTGAAAATGTAAAAAATGGATTAGCTGTTGTAGCCATTGAAAGAGGTGCTTCTGGTGGTTCTTTCTTTACCATTCCGCCACAAGTACAAGTGGAAATTGCTTCAAGAAAAAAAATCATAACAGACGAGCATAGCGGTAGAATTTTAGTTGACGGAGCTCTTGCGAATGAACAAAAAGAAAAAATGGAAAAAATGTTTTCAAAACTATAACTCATTTAAAAACAATACTTTAAAAGCCTTCAAATATTGAAGGCTTTTTTTATTTAATAAAGTTTTCACGCAAATTAAATTAAGGTTTTTGAATGTCCGTATTCATTCATAATACCATTTTTGTCATTCAG
>TARA_R110002167_G_scaffold20405_14_pt1 | contig 30876 bp, 33 predicted proteins | sample TARA_R110002167 | Tara Oceans TARA_R110002167 (sample SAMEA4398238) | marine metagenome | biome: Polar Biome; feature: [MES] marine water layer (ENVO:01000295) within the mesopelagic zone...; material: water (ENVO:00002006), including particulate matter (ENVO:01000060) such...
AAAACGAGCTAACTGTTGGATTTCTTCAATACTGACTTCAGTTTGCCCTTGACCTAAGACTTGTACGCGAAAATCTCGACAATGTGACTGCAAACGTTCGGTGAGTGAGCCGGTATCTAGCAACCAGTTTTTCAGTTTTGCATCCGCTATACCTTGCTTATCGGGCTCTTGCCAATTAGCCGCAAGTCCTATGGGAAATGAATTGCTCGTTTTCAAATTGCGTTCTTTTTAATATCTGTAACGTGCATAGTATCAAGTGCAAGGAAAAGACTAAATATAGTTTTATGTAAACTTAATAAGTTTGTTAAACTAGGATGCATATTTACCTAGGTAATTCAAAATCATATGTTTAAAAGTATGCCTAAAATCTGTTTATTGTTTGTGTTGTTACTTAGTGGACAAGGTCTGCTAAGCGCTCAACAAATGACTGGCAATAATTTTGCTTACTTCAGTCTTGAACCGGATATTGTTACCAATTATCTAGGCGCTAATGCTAGAAAATTAGGTTACGTGCGGGTAACGATAGAATTAATGTTAGAAGATGTTGAATATCTGGAAGCGGCTGAACATCATTCGCCCTTATTACGCGCCATCACCATCGAAATTATTGGACGTCAAACCGAAGAGCGAGTCAAGTCTTTGACAGGACGAGAAGATATTCGACGCGCATGCCTCGAAAATATGCGCGAAGTAATGAAAAAAGAAACTGGGCATGAAATGATAAAGGACGTTATTTTTACTAAATATCTTTATCAGGGCTAGGATTTTTTAACTGAAAACGGCTCAGTATTAACGCAAATAAACAGCCCGATATCAGCCCAGTAGTATGCGCAGTATTAGCCATATGCATGGGTAAAATGTCGGCAAAACCTACCACTAACCACAGCAATAAAAAAATAATAATGGGCTTAGGGAAACCGATGCCCCAATTTGGTTTTAACCACCCCAACCACCATACACAGCCCACAAGCCCATAAACCACACCAGAGAGCCCGCCAAAATTCGGTCCATCAATAATGAGTTGGGCAACATTTGAGGTAATGGCAGTAAACAAAAAGAGTAAGACTAAACTGCTTAAACCAAAGGTTTGTTCAATTTGCTTGCCCAACATCCACCACCACAATACATTAAAGACGATATGTAAGGTTGAAAAATGAATAAAAGCCGGCCCTAATAAGCGCCACCACTGGTGGTTATCAATTAGTGTTGGTAATGGCAAAATTCTTAGCCATTCATAAGGGCCTGAGATCCCTATCAAAGCTAAGGTGTAGGTTAGTAAACAGATGACTAATACAAGTGATGTAAATGGTGATTGTCTAAGGGCATTAAAAATCACATCAATTGAAAACCAACTACTAGTCGGTAATGTGACCGTATTACCTGTTTGCCAAGCCGCTTCTTGATATTTTAGCGCTGTGGGATTGGCAATAAATTCATCCGCAATATTTTTAGCATTTTGCCAGTGCTGGTATTCCAACAGTTCCACGCCATGGCGAGTACCTTCACTGACAACTATGTACTGGGCGTTAATTCCCTGACTTTGCAGATAATCCGCGAGTAATCTAGCGGGACGCTCTTTAGAAAAGGCGACTAATAGAGATGATTCTGAAATAGCTCTTTCCTTTCTAATTTATTAATTATTCAGCTTCACCTTGGGAGGTAGTTTGACTTAGGCTCCACGCGGCGAAGCCCCCATCTAAACTATACACTTCCTCAAAACCTTGATGGATCAGAAATTGAGCCGCTTGCTGGCTACTAATGCCATGATAACAACAAACAATCACGGGGGTAGAAAAATCCGTATCGGCGACAAATTGTTGCAAGGTGCCATTACTGAGGTGCTTGGCCTTGGGAATATGCGCTGTAACAAAAGAATGTTCATCACGAATATCCACTACTTTAGCGGCGCCACTGTGTAATTTTTGCTGGGCATCTTGTACTGATATATGGGCGAACTGCTCCATCATAGTATGTTCCTAGTCTGTCTTAGTCTGTAACTAATGGCATCGCCATCGCTCAACTTTACTATTACCAATTGAGAATAACTTTACCTGATTGCCCCGACCCCATGGTTTCAAATCCTTGTTGAAACTCGTCTATTGAAAACTGGTGAGTAATAATCGGGCTTAAATCCAAACCACCTTGGATCAGACTGGCCATTTTATACCAAGTTTCAAACATTTCACGACCATAAATGCCTTTTATTATTAAACCCTTAAAAATAACTTGAGTCCAATCAATGGCTACGTCGCTAGGAGGAATGCCTAACATTGCAATCTTACCGCCATTATTCATGTGGGCGAGCATATCCCGCAGAGCAGTGGGTACGCCAGACATTTCTAAGCCGACATCAAATCCCTCTGTCATACCGAGATCGTTCATCACTTCTTTTAAGCTAGTTTGATTGATATTAATGGCTCGGGTTGCGCCCATCTTTTTTGCCAGTGCTAAGCGAAACTCATTGACATCAGTGATGACAACGTTACGCGCGCCAACATGTTTAGCAACGGCAGCTGCCATAATACCAATGGGACCAGCGCCAGTGATCAATACATCTTCGCCGACTAAATCAAAGGATAAGGCCGTATGCACAGCATTACCAAAGGGATCAAAAATGGCTGCTAAATCACTGGATATATTGTGTGGTATTTTAAAGGCGTTGAAGGCAGGAATCGCGAGGTATTCTGCAAAAGCGCCTTGGCGATTTACGCCAACACCAGTGGTATTGCGACACAAATGTCTGCGTCCTGCTCTGCAGTTACGGCAATGCCCACAGGTTATATGTCCTTCACCTGATACTCGGTCTCCGATGGTAAAACCCCTGACCTCTTGACCCAAAGCAACTACTTCTCCAACATATTCATGACCAACGACCATAGGCACGGGGATGGTCTTTTGCGACCATTCATCCCAATTATAAATATGCATATCAGTACCACAGATCGCGGTTTTATGGATTTTTATCAACAGGTCATTGTGGCCGACTTCGGGAATATCGCATTCGGTTAACCAAATGCCTTTTTCTTTATGTAATTTAGCTAAGGCCTTCATGCAATGACTCCTAATTCTTTGCCAACAGCAATAAATGCGTCTATCGCCTGGTCAACTTGTTCTAGACTATGGGCGGCCGACATTTGAGTTCGAATTCGAGCTTGCTCTTTGGGGACCACTGGGAAGGAAAAACCCACCACATAAATGCCTCTTTGTAACATGCGCTCGGCCATCTCGCTAGCAAGTTTAGCATCGCCTAACATGACTGGAATAATTGCATGATCTTTGCCGGATAGACGAAAACCTGCATCACTCATGCGCTGTCTAAAATGGCTACTATTACGATTTAATTGAGCTCTCAAGGCTCGGCCATCACTCATCATATCAAAGACTTTGAGGGAGGCCGCGACAATAGGAGGTGCGACTGAATTAGAAAAAAGGTAGGGACGTGAACGCTGACGCAACCAACTGACGACTTCTTTTTTACCTGAAGTATAACCGCCAGAAGCGCCGCCTAATGCCTTACCTAGGGTGCCGGTTAATATATCAACTCGGCCCATGACATTACAATATTCGTGACTTCCTCGGCCATCTTCGCCAACAAAGCCGGTAGCATGGCAGTCGTCGACCATAACCAGAGCTTGGTATTTGTCGGCTAGATCACATATCGCTTTTAAGTTGGCGATAACTCCATCCATAGAAAAAACACCATCAGTGGCGATAAGTTTAGTACGTGCACCGTCTGCGTCGGCCTGAATGAGCTGAGCTTCTAACTCTTGCATATTGTTATTGGCGTAACGGTAACGTTTGGCTTTAGACAAACGCACACCATCGATAATACTGGCGTGGTTTAATGCATCTGAAATTATGGCATCTTCGGCGTCTAAAATTGTTTCAAACAAGCCGCCATTGGCATCAAAACAAGAGGGGTACAAAATAGTATCTTCAGTGCCTAAAAAGTCACTAATTTTAGTTTCTAATTGTTTATGAATATCTTGGGTACCACAAATAAAGCGTACCGATGCCATACCAAAACCATGAGAGTCTAAGCCTTCTTTGGCAGCGGTAATTAAATCTGGATGATTAGCTAAACCCAAATAATTGTTAGCACAAAAATTAAGAACTTGTTGTGTGCCATTAACGGTAATGTCAGCTTGTTGACTAGAATTGATAACACGTTCAGTTTTATACAAACCTTGGGCTTTTGTATCCATGATCTGTTTTTGTAGTCGCTCAAAAAAATCTTGCTTCATCATGCTATCCGTCAAAGTGAAAGGGCAATATTCTACTGGTATTCGCCCAATATAAGCTAATCCAAGTTTAAAATTAATTCTTTAATTAAAAGCTCTACTGTCACTAGAATTTTACAAGGCATTGACTGATTATATTTCGTTGTATTTGCATCAGTAAACCAAACTTCATGGTGTTAAGCATATCCAACTGTGCCTCGGTTTCTATGCAGTCTGCGATCAACTGCATACCGAGGTTATTTACCATGACGATAGTTGAGGAGCCGATTTTCATTTCAGCAACATTGTGCTACATCTTGCAAGTAAAACTGGCTAAAAGATAAATCAACCGCCACTTTTTGGCCGAGCATTGCAATCGAATCTAACTGTTCCAATATGATAACACCCTGTGCCAGTCCTCAGTATCCTGTGTTAATCGTACCTTATGGGTTTTCAATTACTGGATAAACTCACTGAGCGCAATGTTCTCGTTTTTGAGGCTAAGCCCCCTTCACAGTCGCAGGCAAGAGTTGCAGCCTAGTTAAGTACAAAAAACGAACTAAAAAATCCGCGTTTTTATCCATTTAAATGACACTCAAGTTTTTCGCATCAAGTCGTTCGACTTAAGCGATATAATCCAATAGTTATCCTGCGTTGAAATCTGTTAAAGTTTACCTTGGTTTCCTTGGCTCGCATTCATAGGTAAAGATTGATTAAATTAAGCATAAAAGAAGAACTTAGCCGCTATGTGTATTCATTTGTATGGCTATTATTATTGCCTGTTTTAGTCGTGAATGGGCTAATTAACTTTGCTAAATTTAACCGTGTGGTGGCTAAAGAATATTTGTCGCGTTTTGGTCTGGGTCATAAACACATCAAACAAGGTGGATTTTGGCTGCACTGTGCCTCGGTGGGTGAGGTCGTAGCAGCACAGCAATTGGTCGAGCGCTTGTTAGTCAGTCACCCTGAGGCTGCTATTACGATTAGCACCAATACGATGACAGGTCGTGAGCGGGTTAAACAATTATTTGGGCAAAAAGTGCAGCATCTTTATTTACCCTACGATTTTCCGCTATTCATCCACGTTTTATTAAAAAAAATACAACCCCGCATGATGCTTATTACTGAAATGGAACTGTGGCCCAATCTTTGTCATTATTGCTGGCGTAAACAAGTGCCTATCTTTTTGATCAATGGCCGCATGAGTGAAAAATCGACAAACTCCTATTTAAAACTTGCCTGGTTGATACAGCCCTTATTGCGCAAACTATCTGCAATTTGTGCCCAAGGCCAGCGAGATATAGACAACTACCTAAGGCTTGGGGCCAATGAAAAAAGCGTAATACTCACCAATAATATGAAGTTTGACTTGGCAATCAGCGCCAATGACCTTGCTGAAGCCACCAAGATCAGCAACAGGTTTCATCTGGAAAATCGTATACTTATTGTTGCTGGAAGTACCCACGAACCTGAAGAGCAACTAATGCTCGATGCCTTTCTGCCTTTAGCCAAACAGCAAGACAATTTATTATTAGTTATTGTTCCCCGTCACCCACAACGTTTCGCCGCCGTTAATGAACTGCTCGTTAAACAAAATATTGCTTTTGTTCGACTCAGTTCTGTAGCAGAGCTAGAGGGTGAAATGCCCCAAGTCCTATTGGCTGATCAAATGGGCGTTTTGCGCGCATTATACTCATTAGCTAAGATTGCTTTTGTGGGTGGTAGCATTGCCCCTCGTGGTGGACATAATGCTTTGGAGCCTGCGGCTTTAGGTGTGCCTGTATTAATGGGGCGGTCAATTTACAATAATCCACACATCTGTGAGACGCTGCAGCAAGCAGGGGCCTTAGTTTTGATCGACAATAGCAAAGAATTGCAAGAGCAATGTAAGCAGTGGCTGAATGATGAGTCTCAGCGTCAGCAGGCAGCTGAGGCTGGACAACGAGTAGTTAATCAAAATAAAGGCGCGATTGATAATACCCTAGCGATATTAGGTTTATTGTAGGGTACGAAAGTAATCAAGCAATCGTTGGGCCTCATGTTCAACCCCATATTGTTGTTCTACATTGGCTCTACCATTGCGCCCCAGTTCTAACAATGCCTCCGGATCAGCCAGTAGTAGGCCCATTTTATCTATGACGGCTTGTGGGTCATTAATCGGCACAATATAACCGTCAATGCCAGGACGAATAATATCTTCCCACGCGCCCGCTTGAGTAGCTAAAACTGCCGCGCCACTGCTCATGGCCTCTAATACGGTCAAGCCAAAACCTTCGTTATCACTTAATGCGCAAACTAGACTCAAAGCACTGAATATTCTAGGGATTTCTTCAAAGGCCAGTTCATCGGTAAAGGTGATACGCTCGCTCAAACCAGCCGCCTCAATCTTAGTTTTCAGTTGGCTGACAAAGTCTTTATTGCTGCCAGAAATAGCCCCCACAATTACCGCATTATAATCGGGGTATTGTTTAAGCACAGCAATACAGCCCTCAACAAATAAATGGACCCCCTTTTGTTTACGCACTCGGCCCAGAATGCCTATACCGTATTTGCCACCAAAGCCGAGCGCTTGCCACGCCGCTAATTTATCATCAGCAGGCACGTAGTCGTTAATTTGCACACCATGGGGGTTGACCATGGCAGGGGGGTCTACTAAATAAGAGGCGGAGCGATTACTCACTGCAATAACGCCATCCATCTGACGTGTTAGCCACAAGGTTGAACCAGAGCGATGGCGTTGTGCTGCTGAGCTGAAAACCAGTTTTATTTTGGCTCTAAATAGATACTTAAGAATTACACCCTGAATCATTTCATCGACACGCCGCGCATGGAAAATTCGCCATTTTCCATTGCTCAGAGGTTTACGGCACATTAAGGCAGTTTGCCAAAAACTGATGGCCAAGGCCGGATCAGTTAAAAAATGCTTACCCATGACACGCAGCTTGATCATTTTGCGTTGATAAGACAAAACCTGCAGCATAGTGGAGGTAACACCTGAAAAGTTAGCATTCGAATTGCCAATAATTAATTCAACTTCGTCAGATGACGCTGCCCCGTGTTTTATTTCACTCATGTCGTATTATCCTGCTTATTGACCTAAGCCGAGTTCAGATGGTTTAAAATTTCCAGAAAATCGAGACTATTTTTGTCATTAATTTACAATAAGGCTCTTTTTATTGGGAATCTGCATAATAGCATGTCAAACATTGAGCAAAAAACTATTGGTGACAGTGTCTTACTGTTTGAACAAAATTTATTAACTAATGTTTCTATTGCTATGTTTAGTCCTCAATATTGGCAAGACCAACACAAAGTCATCGGTCAAGCTATGGGCCGCGGCGTAACAACATTTTTTCAAGAAAATGGCCGTGACTTTGTACTGCGCCATTATCGTCGTGGCGGTTTAATTGGCAAACTGTTAAGCAATCAATATCTCTACACCGGCTTGCATCACACCCGGGCTTGGCAAGAAATGCAACTTCTCAATACTATGTATAGTTGGGGCTTACCGGTACCTAGAGCGGCTGCAGCAAAGATAAACAAACGTGGGCTGGTGTATACAGCAGACATTATTTTAGAAAAAATTCCTGAGGCACAAGATGTCTTTAATGTGTTGAATGGCCAGCCACTGAGTTCAAGTATTTGGCAGCAGATTGGTGCTGTGATTAAACAACTGCACGACAAACAGGTTTTTCACCATGACCTGAACATTCACAATATTATGCTCGATAAATACAATAAGGTATGGTTAATCGATTTTGATAAATGCCAAATACAAGCTGGTGAGTCTTGGAAAGCGCAAAATTTGCAACGATTGCTGCGCTCTTTGCGTAAGGAAAAAAATAAAAACCCCAGTTTTTTTTGGCAGGAAACTCAATGGCAATGGTGTATGGAAGGGTATCATTCTATCAATCTGTAACAGAATTTTGGCAATTCAATTTAAATAAATTGGCTTAGTGGTAGGTCTTTAAGTTAGCCTAAAGGCTACTTATCGTTGTTAATAGTTTTTATATGCATACTAAAGCCATTTATCCAGGAACATTTGATCCCGTCACTAACGGCCACGCCGATTTAATTGAGCGTGCGGCCAATATGTTTACTCACGTCATTGTAGGTATTGCGGCTAATCCGAGTAAAAAACCTTTATTCACCCTTGATGAACGCGTTGCTCTGATTAAACAGGTTACTCATCACTTGCCTAATGTTGAAGTCATTGGCTTTAGAGGTTTATTGGCTGATTTTGCCGAAAACCAGGGTGCAACGGTTCTGATCAGAGGTTTACGCGCGGTATCTGATTTTGAATATGAGTTTCAATTAGCCAATATGAACCGCCGTTTAAATCCAAATTTGGAAAGTGTTTTTATGACTCCATCGGAGGAGAATTCTTTTATCTCGAGCACCCTAGTAAAAGAAGTGGCTCTGCATCGCGGCAAGGTTGAGCAATTTTGCCATCCTTGCGTTCAAGAGGCTTTGAGCAAAAAATTAAAAGGTTTACAGCAAAATATAGCTACAGACAATGTCACCTAAATAAGATTAGTGATGTTTAAAGAGTGTGAATTGAGCTTTTGATGATTAAGGATTTAATACAAACTCATCTTTCCTAAAAAATAGGACATCACCAGAGGTGAATTGTTTGTGCAAAATATCAACAACATATTTTGACATGTGTTGGCAATCCATGGCGCTAGCATTCGACAGATTTAACTGATCTCGGAACTTGGTATTAATCGCACCAGGGCATAAACAATAAGCTTGGTAGTTATCATTTGCTAAACATTTAGTAAAGGTAATTACCGCCGCTTTTGACGCGCAATAGGCAGACCAGTCCGCATAAGCATTGAAGCCTGCTGTGGATGAAATGTTGATGATTGTGGTTTTAGGATTGGCGTGTAGTGCCTGTTTCGATACTAAAAATGTACCGATAAGATTAACGTTTATGTCATTAATCCATGCATCTATTTCAGCATCTAAAATCCGTTTGGGGTGAATACATCCCGCGTTATTAATCACTACGTCGAAACTTTTTCCCTCAAAAAAATGCGCCACACTTTGAGGATCAGTAACGTCAAGTTCCTGTCGGCCGGCTGTGGTGATAGAGTATTCATGGCCGAAGTCTGTTTGAAAACTAGTTGCCCAGTCGCCTCGGCCTCCCGTAATTAGGATTTTAGTCATGTTTGATGACATCAGGGATAGAGTGTTTGTCAGAAGTGCTAATTAATTCTTTATATTGTGTGTAAATCTGCTTTTTAAGTTTGGTGCTACTCACACCTGAGCCGTAAGGAAAATAAAATACTTTAACCCCCAACTCTCTCAAATAATCATATTTTCCTTTCCAATCATCGCCTATTACAAAAATATCTATATTAAGATCTTTGACTCTTTCCGTGTGCTCAAGTGAGCGTTGTGGGATAACTACATCCGGATATTTTAATGCTTCGATAATCGCTATACGCTCTTCAAAAGGGATAGAAGGCGGTTTTTTATACGAGCAAACCAATTCATCGGTGCTTACTCCAACGATTAAAGTGTCGCCCAAGCCAGCACCATATTCGATCATCTTCAAATGATTTCTATGGAACAAATCAAAGGTTCCGGATACATATACAACAGTAGACATATAATTTTCCAATAAGAAACGATGTAGGTAAAAGAAAAGCTGTTTCTTTTTATTACAGCGTTAACACAACATGAGTTAATGAGCATTCAAAAATACGGCGAAAAACACAGCCTTAACAATGAGTTCTTGCTGTATGTGCTCAGCAGTAAACTAACATTTTCTCGTCTTTTGGCGCAAGGCAATAGTCAATTTGAGTTAGCGTCATTATTCTAGAACAACTGTGATACATGTAAATCTCTTGATATCAGCTTTATCTTTTTGCATGATGGCTTTCTGAACGATGAAGGAGCTTCGTTGCATTTATACGCCTCGTTATTTTAATGACTACGCTTTACTTTGACCTCCAGTTAACATGCTTTAAGGAAATGCCGTGAATCATTATTTGTTTTACATTGGTCAAAACTATTCGTTTGAGATCCTTAGACCGCTACAACAAGAAATTCGACAGCGAAATGGTAAAGTAGCTTGGTTTATAGAAGGCTCAGAAGTCGATAGTAGTAAATTTCACGCTGATGAAGTTTTACTATCTACAGTGCAAGAGGTCATTAATTTTGACCCTATCGCGGTATTTGTGCCCGGTAATACCGTGCCTCGCTTTATACCAGGGCTAAAAGTACAAGTTTTTCACGGCTTTGAATGGAAGAAAAAGGGCCACTACAAAATTCGAGATTGTTTTGATCTTTATTGTACGCAAGGGCCACAATTTACCGAAGAATTTAATAAAATCAGAGCGATAAGTAAAAATAAACATTACGAGATAAAAGAAACAGGTTGGCCTAAAATAGATGTACTGTTCAATGCGATAGCCTATCAATGGCCGTCGAAAAGACAAGTACCTACCTTGCTTTACGCACCCACATTTTCGCCGGCTTTTACCTCTGCACCGGACTTATATGATGAAATTAAACGTTTAGCTAAAGAGACTAAGTGGCAATGGTTAATAAAATTCCACCCCAAAATGCCCCTTGAGTGGATAGAAAAATTTAGTGAGTTGAGCTCAGATAATATTCATATTGTCGATATTGAATCTCTTGCGTCCGTTTTGCAGGCGGCAGACGTGATCATTTCAGACACTTCATCGATTATTACTGAATTTGCCTTACTTAACAGACCCGTTGTAACGTATAGGAACTCTGTACCCGAAAACCACTTGATTGATATCCAGCAAGCGCACGATCTAGAAAAAGCAATTGAGCAAGCCTTAACACTCTCAGATGAACAGATGCAAAAAATTCAAGGCAATGTGGCTAAGTTGCATCCTTATCGAGATGGCCGTTCAAGTGCGCGGTTATTAGATGCAAGTTTGGAATTAGTCGCTAAAGGATTGTCGCATTTAGACCGCAAACCGACTAATTTTATTAGGGAGTTTAAAATGCGTATGAAGCTTTCTTACTGGGGTTTTTAAAATATAAATGCTGTGGTTTTAAGACTGGCAGTGATCACAAAAGAAGGTATTACGCTGGCCAATGGTTACCGACTGAATGGGTTTGGTGCAATTAATACAGGCTTGATTAAGGCGTCCATATACTTTAAGTTCTTGGGCAAAATAACCTGGCTTGCCATCCGCTTGGGCAAAATCTTTTAGGGTGGTGCCACCTTGCGCTATAGCATGTGCCAGTACTTGTTTGATGATTTGGCCTAAGGCGAGATAGTCTTTTTTCTTGACTTTATCAGCACTTTTTCTTGGGTCGATACCCGCTATAAATAACGATTCATTAGCGTAAATATTACCCACGCCAACTACAATTTTATTGTCCATAATGAAGTTTTTAACCGCAACACTTTTACCTCTAGAGCGTTCATATAAAAGTGTGCCGTCAAAGTCGTCAGTAAGGGGTTCTGGCCCTAAGGTTTTAAACACACTCAAAGCAGGTTGACCAATTCCTTGCCATAAACATGCGCCAAAACGTCGAGCGTCGTTGAGTCGTAGGCAGTAACCACTCGCTACCACAATATCTACGTGATCGTGCTTTTTAACCGGTGTATCACTGGGTAGAATATGCAATCTGCCCGACATACCTAAGTGAATAACGATGCTACCGAGTTCGGTATCGAGTAATAAATATTTGGCACGTCGGCGAATAGATTGAATAAGCAAACCTTCAGCCAAATGAATATCCTGAGGAATGGGCCAGCGCAGTTGACGATGGCGCACGATAATTTTTTCAATTCGCTGATTTTCTAAATGAGGTGTAATGCCTAAGCGGCTAACTTCAACTTCAGGTAATTCAGGCATCGTTGTCACTATCAATAAATAAACGGCTAAAAGCAGTATTCGTAAGTTGATACAAACGTTGTTGGCTCAATACTAGGGTTCTATCCGCTACTTGAAATATTTCGAATTTAAGTGGGACTTGTTGCCCGACTAAATTAACTACAACACGGCGGCTATCTGTAGCCTGTGAAATACTGAGCTCAGTTTCTGCCGTATCTAACCTAGCGTCTATCCAAACCTGATTCAGCCTAATCAGTTGGTTTTCTGAAGCTTTAATTCCCAGAGCACGCCAACCTTGGCCAATACGTTCTACCTTAACATCATCAAACTCCAAACTTGCGATCACTCCACCTGTAGGAATTAAACCCGCTGGTTGTTCACTGTCTGCGCCACCAGTAAGAAAGTTTGATGTTGAGTTAAACAAAAAAATTAAAATCAACATACTGAATATGATGACGTTATTCCAAGCTTTACGTGACAATTTAACCATGATTTGGGGGTCTTAAGTGAATTTTACAGCGATTATGACATATTGCTAAAACGCAAAAAACCCAGCGATAGCTGGGTTTTTCAGGAGACAAAACCAGTAGAATTACTTAATTTTGGCTTCTTTGAACAAAACGTGCTGACGAATTTTAGGATCAAACTTTTTGATCTCCATTTTGCCAGGCATATTACGTTTGTTTTTATCGGTAGTGTAGTAGAACCCAGTACCTGCAGTAGAAACTAATTTAATTTTATCACGCATGATCTGATTCCTTAGATTTTAACGCCATTGGTACGCAGATCAGCCAAAACTGAATCAATACCTTTTTTATCAATAATACGCATACCTTTAGTAGATAAACGTAACTTCACGAAACGGTTTTCACTTTCAACCCAAAAACGGTGGGTTTGCAAGTTTGGCAAAAAGCGACGACGGGTCGCATTTTTAGCGTGCGAACGGTTGTTACCTACCGCTGGGCGCTTGCCAGTAACTACACATACTCTGGACATCGTATTGTCTCCAAACAATCTAAAATTTTAGCTCTGACAAGAAACAATAAGCAACATGCCAGCTAATTCACTATTAACAAGAGGGCGCATTTTATACAGCAATCCCCATATTAGATCAAGAATATTTGTAGAAAAACTAAACTTTTGCTATTCCATAGGGGGTTTTAGTGCACTTATTTAGTTTTGTTGCTTTTCTGATCAACAAATTGGCCTCTATCATAGTTTGTTCAACATATTCTCTGTTGTGGTCTAAATGTAAACAAATTGCTGAATATCTTATTTGCTTAGACCTTATGCCGAAGTTTTTAAGGCGCTCACCCAGTTCCCTATCTTCACCACCATATTGCATTCTTTCATCAAAACCGTTGACCGCAAAAATATCTTGGCGCCAACCCGAAGCATTGTGACCATTCCAAGTCGCTTTGGTCGGAGTTAATTGATTTAATAAAAATTGCTGCATGCCTCGCGCCTGTAATTTCATATTTTTGTGGCTTGATTTTAGGCCATGTTCTGCCAGCCAATTTATTTTAAAGGCATCGCCAGACGCAATATGCGAGGGTTTAATCGCCTGACTTGTTTTCATCGGCAGTTTAAAATAGCCACCTGAAAGAAATTTACCAAGCTCCCTATTTTTAAAATGTACAGCCAGAAAGTCGCTACGAGGAATACAGTCCCCATCGGTAAACACGACATAGTCATATGCACATTGCGCGAGGGCTTTATTTAATATTTGGGTTTTTTGGAAGCCCTTATCCTCTTGCCAAATATGTTTAATGGGCATGCCTGTTTTTTTTGCAAAATGCTTAATACAGGCGCGAGTTTCATCGCTGGAGCCGTCGTCAGCGATGATCAGTTCAAATTGGGTAAAGGTTTGGAAATAGAATCCCCATAGGACTTTTTCTAGCCACTGGGGAGAGTTATAGGTGGTGAATATCACTGACAATTTCATGGGATAAAAATGCTCAATTCCATAACGAACACTAGTTTATCGCCCCAAAATTGACAAATTGATGACGTAAAAATGAACCTTTTACGGCATTAAATTAGGCCCCGTTGCGCGAAAGAGACGGCTACACCATCACCGATCACAAAATGGTCGAGGACACGAATATCAACCAGTGCCATGGCATCTACAATACGCCGAGTAATATGTTGGTCCGCTTGACTGGGTTCCGCCACGCCAGAAGGGTGGTTGTGCGCCAATATGACAGCAGCTGCGTTGTCGTCTAAGGCTTGTTTCACTAAAACTCTCGGGTACACACTGGCGCTGTCGATAGTGCCGAAGAACATCGGGCGATATTTAATCAACCGGTGTTGGCTATCGAGCATCAGCATGGCAAACACTTCTTGTTTTTGATCGCGTAATTTGGACAACAAAAAAGTTTGCGTTTGTTCGACCGAGTTTAGCGCATCGACTTTATCCATTTTTTCAGCAAGATAACGTTTAGACATTTCAATGCTAGCTTGCAGTTGCACAAATTTAGCTTGACCTATTCCTTTGACTTGGCAAAACTCGGTTTGTGTTGCGCTAAGTAAACCGCGCAAACTACCAAAAGTGGATAATAAATTACGGGCTAAATCTACTGCGCTGCAGCCTTGAATGCCGGTGCGTAGAAAGATGGCTAATAGTTCGGCATCAGATAAAGTTTCAGATCCTAGCTTGAGTAGTTTTTCTCGAGGTCTTTCATTAATGGGCCAATCGGTAATTTTCATGCATCCTTGCCTACTTGTTTGAATTGAGACTCAATTCACTATCTGGGTAAAATAAGCCTAGCAAAAGGTCACAGTTCCAGCCAATATTGTTAGCAGTTTTAGTGGTTAAACCAAGATAAGTTCCTTATGTCGATAAACAAGAAAAACATATTGCTTGGCGTTACCGGCGGTATTGCTGCCTATAAAGCGCCTGATTTAGTCAGAAAATTGGTAGCCTTAGGCGCCAACGTGCGGGTGGTATTGACAAAATCAGCCTTAGAGTTTGTCAGTCCCTTGGCCTTACAAGCTGTCTCGGGCCATCCCGTGTCTGACGATTTACTGGATAAAGACGCTGAAGCTGCAATGGGCCACATAGAACTAGCAAAATGGGCAGATATATTACTTATTGCCCCTGCCACGGCAAATTTCTTAGCTAAACTCACACATGGTTTGGCTGATGACTTGTTGTCTACCTTGTGTCTGGCCACAGCCTCGCCTATCGTGGTTGCGCCAGCCATGAACCAGCAAATGTGGCATGCCCTTGCAACGCAACATAATTTGGCTGTTTTACAGCAGCGTAATATTCGATTTTTAGGGCCTGCTGCGGGTGAACAAGCTTGTGGTGATGTGGGACTGGGTAGAATGTTAGAGCCACAAGATATTGCTAACTCATTAGATGAAGTAATGCCGCAGCAGGTTTTGCAAGGAAAAAAAGTACTGATAACGGCAGGGCCAACGCAAGAAGCAATTGATCCGGTGCGTTATATTTCAAACCATAGTTCTGGCAAAATGGGTTATGCCCTCGCTAAAGCGGCTAAAGCCATGGGTGCCGAGGTTATTTTAGTCAGTGGCCCCACCAATCTTAAACCGCCTGCAAATGTCACGACACTCCCTGTGACAAGTGCGGCGCAAATGCACCAACAAGTTATGGCACAAGTCAGTACTTGCGATATATTTATCGCCTGCGCCGCGGTAGCTGACTATCGACCTGCACAGATTACACAGCAAAAAATTAAGAAAAATGACCAAGAGTTAACGCTTACTTTTGTGAAAAACCCTGATATCCTTAGCGATGTAGCACATTTGCAACATCCCCCTTTTACCTTAGGTTTTGCCGCAGAAACGCAAAATATAAGAGAGTATGCACTATCTAAGATGACGCGAAAGAAACTCAATATGATTGCCGCTAATGACGTGTCTGATAGCCGTATTGGCTTTAATAGCGAGCAAAATGCCTTAACGGTATTTTGGCCAGAGGGTGAAGTTAACTTGGCTATTGCCGATAAACAGCAACTGTCCATGCAATTATTGCAACTGGTGTCAGAACAACTTAAACCGTAAAACAACAGTCATGTAGTCAATGCGAGAGCTAATTAGGATCGAATAATGCCAGCAACAAAACGCCCAAATCGCCGAGCCCAAATACTTCAGGCCCTTGCCAGTATGTTACAAACTAACCCAGGGCAAAAAGTCACGACAGCCAAGCTGGCAGCACATGTAGGGGTTTCAGAAGCAGCCTTATATCGCCACTTTCCTAGTAAAGCGCGTATGTTTGAGGGACTCATTGAGTTTATTGAAGAAACCTTATTTTCTAGAATTAATAAAATACTGAATGAAGAAAAAGATACGGCGACCCGCTGCCAATTAATTTTGCATCTTATTCTAGGTTTTGCTGAAAAAAATCCTGGTATCACGCGCATTTTAAACGGTGACGCCTTAATGGGGGAGCAAGACAGGTTACGTGAACGTATTGCACAGTTATTTGAACGTCTTGAAACGCAAATGAAACAAGTATTACGCGAGCGTAAATTGCGTGAAGGGAAAACCTTGCCAGCCGACGAAGGCTTAATCGCTAATATGCTAATTTGTTATGCCGACGGCAGAATAAACCAGTTTATTCGCAGTGAGTTTACTCGGCGCCCTACCGAAGGTTTTGCAGAACAGTGGGCGTTTATTAATAAGCAGTTTTTTAATTAGACGCTTGTTAATATACCTTCAGGCAAAAGCCCGCTAGTTCAGCGGGCTTTTTAATTTCAGCGCATAAAATAATTATTTAGAAAAAGTATCACCAAAAAAGTCATCTTTATTCCAGCTTGAGCGCTTCGCTTGATTCGCTAGGGTCAAACCAATTTGATAATTTACTTCAGCAAATTTAGTCGCCGCTTTCCAATTAAAGGCCTGGCTAAAGTCATCCCCAGGCTTGTGGTAATTGGTAGCAATAAATTTATTAAACTGCTCGCTACCATCAATATTTGGATCAGCAGACTGTAAACCCGGTACTAGGAACACAGAGGGAATACCTTGTTTGACAAAACTATAGTGATCAGAGCGAGTAAATAAGGCTTGTTCTGGCCAAGGATCGGGGCTCAGGCTTAAACCGATATCTTGTGCAGCGCTTGCCACTGACGCTTTTAAATCGCTGTGGTCTGCGCCAAAGGCAATAACATCGGCAAACTCATAAGTGAGTATAGGCATATCTAGGTTCACGTTGGCTACCAAAGCACTCAGTGGCACAGTCGGGTTTTGTGCAAAATAGTCAGAGCCCAACAAACCTTTTTCTTCCCCCGTGACAGCTACAAACAAAATAGACCGTTTAGGTTTTGTTTCAAGCTGGCTAAATAAACGCGCGGTTTCCAGTAATACTGATGTGCCGGTGGCGTTGTCCATTGCACCATTATTTATTTTATCTTTTGCGACAGTTTTTGCAAAACCGATATGATCAGAGTGAGCTGAATAAACGATATACTGTTTTTTCAACTCTGGGTCAGAGCCCTCTAATATCGCTACAACATTGGGGCTTGAGATGGTTTTGTGCTCACTACGTGACTCAAGTTTTATGCTTAGAGGAATATCAAAACCCTTGGGCGATGCGTCTTCTTCCAATAAGGCATATATCTGTTCAAGATTTTGTGGGGCCTTAGCAAAAACTAATTCAGCCGCTTCTCTACTCAAGTAAGCGCTACCTTGTAGTTGTGGAAAAACACTGGCCGGTTGTCCACTGGCATCTAACCAACGCACACTTGGGGTGTGTAAATAATTGAGTAAGTTTTGATAAGGTCGCACTTTTTCTGCTGTAGGAGTACTTACCGTGATAAAACCGATGGCACCGTGTTCAGTCGCGTGTTTTTGTTTTTCGAAACTAGAGCCAAAATGAGCGCCTTCTTCGCTGGGGAAAGACTTCGGTTTACCCGATAAAGCGACTACAACCTTACCTTCAACGTCTAAGCCTGAATAATCATCATGGCTCAGTTCAGGTGCGACAATACCGTAACCAACAAAGATGAGTTTACCTTCCAGTAATGCCTGTTCTGTAACCGGATTAGCCCCGCTTAAAAATTGTTTTGGATAAGATAATTCAATATCGCCTTCTTCACCGCTTAAGGTCAGGTGAATAGAAGATTGATCGACATGGGCCTGTCTAAAATTGATGCGTTGCATGTAGGTTCCGTCATCACCGCCGGGTTTCAAACCATACTTTTCAAATTCAGCAGCGATATACAAAGCGGCTATTTCATGGCCTCTAGAACCAGTATCGCGACCTTCTAATAAGTCGTCTGCTAAAAAGCGTAAATGGGATTTAATGCGCATGGGATCGGCATGTTGTTCGGTCTTTGGAATGTCAGCCTGACAGGCTGCTAGTATAATAGTGCCTGCTAATAGGCCCATATATCTGCGTAACGTCATCGTAGTACTCGCTATTATTATAGTTAAATTGATCGGGCTTACATTAAGTGAGTTTGGATCAAAATGCCATCTTGACAGAACAATTTACTCAGCTAACCTGTTGAGAACATTTGTTCTGAAATCAGATTTATTATGCCTCGTAAAGCGCAATACGATGTGGATGCAGTTTTAAGCCAAGCCATTGATGTTTTTCTTGAACATGGCTATCACGGTACGATCATGGATGAAATTATCGCTCGGGCTGAATTTAACCGCCGCGGCTTTTATCTTGAATTTGGCAGCAAGCAAAATTTTTTGTACCAAGTGCTGGCGCATTATCAGCAAACCTACCTTAAAACGATCATGCTGCATCTTGAAAGCAAGCAAGGTTTGGGGTCTATCTCAGCCTTTTTTGCTGCCTATGTAAAACATGTCAAAGGCAAAGGCTGTTTATTAATTAACTGTGTGGCAGAGCTGGGCTTTGACGACCCTAAAATTCGAGAGATTGGGCGTCATTATCTGGACCGTTTACAAATTAATTTTATTGGCTGCTTAGAAAAGGCACAGAACCTTAAACAGTTACATCCACAAACCAATATCGAGTCCACTGCCTTGCAGCTAACTAGTTATGTACAAGGCTTTGCTATTAACGCCATTTTGGCCGGTGATACCGATGAACTGCAGTTAGCCACAGAGGCCTTGTTAGGGCCCTTAGCAATCCATAAATCCATTTAATTCGTATATTTTCATTTTTGTGAAGCTATTTTCATGTCTCGAATTTTTTTGGTTCTTGTATTAATTTGTTGCTGCGCTTGCACTGCTCAGCCAGTGCCATCCGAGGTCGACTTACCGGCGCATCACAGCAAGACGGGTTTCACTAATCCGTATATTGAGGAACCTGACAAAAGTTTCTTTTCTTTTTTAACTATGCGTTTTTTTGGTGATGAGCAATGGGCCGACCATCAAGCCTTAGCCAATCAAGTACCAGTCCAGACGGTTCAACTTGAGCGCATAGCTAGTCCGCAGAGTCAGTTGCAGGTTACTTGGCTCGGACATTCAATGTTTTTAATTCAATACCAAGGCAAAAATATCCTGACCGATCCGATTTTTTCTGATCGTGCATCACCACTAAGCTTTGCCGGGCCGAAACGCTACATTCCCCATGTGATGGACTACAAAGATTTGCCGCCTATCGATGCAGTCGTTATCAGTCATAGCCATTATGATCATTTAGACCTAGAGGCGGTTGAGCAATTGGCTAAAAATAGTCATTTTTTTGTTCCGCTAAAATTAAAAAAATGGTTTCTTGAACAAGATATCAGCGCTGCAAAGGTAAGCGAATTGGATTGGTGGCAGTCGCAATATTTTAATGGCATCAGCTTCCAAGCACTGCCATCACAACACTGGTCAGCGCGAGGCTTAGGTGACCGTTTTGCCACACTGTGGGCAAGCTGGTCGATTACTATCGGTGATAAACATCTGTGGTTTGCGGGTGATACGGGCTACAACCCAGTGCAATTTAGATTAATTGGTGAGCGGATTGCTGCCATTGACTTGGCTATGATACCTATTGGTGCGTATGCGCCTAGATGGTTTATGCAGCCGTATCACGTTAATCCACAAGAAGCGGTGCAAATTCATCAAGATGTCGGTGCCCGTAAAAGTATTGGTATGCATTGGGGTACATTCCCCTTAACCGCAGAAGAACCCGGTGAGCCACCTATCAAGTTGGAACAAGCCAAGCAGAGGAGTCAAATAGACCCGCAAGCATTTATAAGCATGGCAGTAGGTCAAACCTTAATTATTGACTGAATATAAATACTCTGGTGTTTAGCCCACTTATCGGTAAAATCCGCTGCCCTATCTATGTATCGAGAATGTTGTATGACCGCCAAAAAGCCGCTTTTTCGCATTCAGTTTATAAGTAACGGTGAGCGTTATGAACTTTTTGTGCGCGAGGTTTGCCAAGGCAATATGTTTGGTTTTATCGAAATAGGTGATTTTGTTTGGGATACCCACACAAGTTTAGTCCTTGACCCGAGTCACGAAAAACTCAAGACAGAATTTGCTGATGTGACAAGAACTTACGTGCCTATGCACAGTGTTTTGCGTATAGATGAAGTGCAAAAACAAGGCAGCTCTAAAATCAGCCAACTATCTGATAAAGTAATGGCCTTTCCTAGTCCGATTTACACCCCTAAACATACTCCAAAATAGCACGTGTTGATTTCATTACAGCAAAAAATCACTTATGCTTCGATGCAATTAAGTCGAAGTATTTAGGTTGTTTATGAAGTTTATTGTACCTCGCCTTGCTGTAGTTTTGGTTTTGCTCTGTTACGTTTTGAGCGCTATGGCCCGCTCAGCAGAACAAACGACAACTGCATTTAATGTTTTATTAGACGATATTTGGCAATATAAACTATCGGTGCAGCCTATTAGCGCCACGGGCTACGGTGTGCACGATTATGACGCTCAGCTAGCCGACATGTCGCCTCTTGGTCTGGCCGCTCAAGATCAACAATATCGTGTATTTTTATCTCGTTTAAGCCAACTAGATAGTCGCGAGCTAAATAGAAATGCTCAAATTACCCTGCAAATTCAGCAATATCACTTACAAAACGATATCGACCAGTACGCCTACCACGCTCATTATATGCCACTAACTTCAGAGTCAGGCTTTCATAGCGAATTGGCTTTTTTACCCGCTTCAATGCGTTTTAAAACCCTTGAAGATTATCAGCACTATTTGCAGCGTTTGACGCAGTTTCCTCGCTATTTTACAGAGCAAATATACTGGATGAAACAGGGTATGAGTGCTGGAATAGTGCAACCTAAAGCAGTGTTAATGGGTTTTGAAGAGTCTATTAAAGCGTTTATTAAGGCAAGCCCACAGGAAAGTCATTTTTATGAACCCTTTAGGCAACTTGGTGATAATCGTTTTACTACTGAAGAGAAGCAAGCGTTGCAACAACATGCTGCTGAAGTCATCGAAAGGCAGGTATTTCCGGCCTACCAACAATTTTATGATTTTTTTGTCAATGAATACCTGCCTAATAGCAAAAGCGATATCGCCGCTCAGTCCTGGCCAGATGGTAGAGCCTATTATCAAAATCGTAGTAACTATTACACCACTACCAATATGCCCGTGGATGATATTCATCAATTGGGTTTGAGCGAAGTAAAGCGCATTCGAAGTGAAATGCAAAAAGTGCTAGATGACTTAGATTATCAAGGTGATATTAATCAGTTTATTGCGTACTTACGCACTGCCCCGCAGTTTTATGCTAAAACGCCAAATGAGTTACTCAAACAAGCCTCATTTATAGCTAAAAAAATGGACGCCCACTTACCACAATTATTTAATTTTTTACCCCGTATACCTTATGGTGTCGAGCCCGTTCCCGAATCGATTGCACCCAAGTACACAACGGGTCGTTATATTGCCCCCACGCGGGATGACCAGCCTGGTTATTTTTGGGTGAATACCTACGCCTTAGATAAACGTCCTTTGTATGCTTTGACTGCGTTAACATTACATGAAGCGGTGCCGGGTCATCATCTACAAATTTCTCTTGCTGCAGAGATGCAAGACTTACCTAACATCAGGCGTTATGGTTATCTATCGGCCTTTGGCGAAGGGTGGGGGCTATATGCTGAATTTCTGGGTAAAGAGGTCGGTATGTATGGTGACCCTTATGACGAATTTGGACGTTTAAGTTATGAAATGTGGCGAGCTTGTCGGTTAGTGGTTGATACAGGTATGCATGTTAAAGGCTGGTCAAGACAACAAGCCATAGACTATATGCTAGAGAATACCGCCTTGTCAGAGCACAATGTTAAAACCGAAATTGATCGTTATATTTCGTGGCCAGCTCAAGCTTTATCCTACAAAATAGGGGAGTTGAGTATTAAAAAGTTGCGGTTTAAAGCGCAAGATAAACTAGGCGAACGTTTTGATGTGCGCGCCTTTCATGATGCAGTATTAGCCTATGGCTCGATACCTTTATCTGTATTAGAAACCAATATTGAAGATTTTATAGCGAGTCAATTATGATGATGTTTGGAATTATAGGTTTGTTAGTTTTAGCCTTAATCTTTTTTGTAATGCGGGTGCAAAGCGTCCAGTTAGAGTTAAATAAAGTCAAGTTTGAACTCAAAACTTTACAAAAAAATACCAAGTTTTCCTTGGGCTCAATTATGTTGATGTCTAAACAATTAACCAACAGTTATCGCTTCAAGTTAGATGCAATGCGCCGCCATGGCACTCTGCATGGCGATGACTTGACTGTTGTACAGTTTCTTGTTGAAAACGTAGAGTTTGTTGTTATGCAATGCTGTGAAAAACAGGCCACAGTTGAAGAGGCAATTAAACAGGCCTTAGAAGGGTTTTCTATCGATATGGCTGCGGTACAACAATATATCGCTCGCCAACCCGTTGATGTCAGAGTGCCATGGAGCAAAAACACCCTAGATGGTTATTTAGCTGCGTGTAACAATCTACTAATGGCTAAGGGGAAAGTGACAGAGTCAGAACCAGTAGTCGAAGCAATAAGTCAGTAGAATGGTTAAATTGCAAAGTTCAACACTATTTGTTGGGTGAGTCTGCCAAGAGTTATTATTAATATCACTATTGATCTCAGTTTTTTACGCTCTGGGCCCAATAATAATGTTAACTAAGTTACCGTCATGAAATTCGAGAATTTTTATGAACTGACCTTTTTCGGGCACATAAGTGTAACGTTCAATATTGACATAACTATGATTGATTTTAGCTTGGCCGATATATTCCGCATCAAAGGGTTGGCCACATTTTAATTTTACTTCTATGCTTGTATCGCCGATCCTAACCAGATCAGTTCCGCACCTCATGCTGTCAGCAAAAGTTGATCCAGAACATATCAGCATTAAGCCAGCTAAGGTTGAGCAGAGTTTAGCGTGCATGTGAGCCTCGTCAATATCGTGTAAGTACCTTCAACATTGTCATAATCGCAGTGACATGGTCAAGCCAAGTTGCCTAAACTAGCCATTTTATTGGATACAAGTGTATTAGAAAAGGCTGGGTTGGTTTTTCACTCAGTGTCATCACAAGCGTTTTGGGTTTTTGTCTGGCAAACCGCATGGATGACTGAAACCGATATAGCGGAATTAATGTCGACCGATAAACGCTCAGCCGCCACCGATAGGCTACTCCAGCCTTCACCGGTTTCGACCTGGTCAATAATAAGGCTGAAGTAATCGTTATCATCTTCTTCGGTCTGTGCCGTGATCGCGCAGGCCTGTAATGCCTTCTTGATAGCACCAAATTGAGCCTCGGTTTTTTTGAACGATGACCAAAAGCACTGGAAGCGAGCCTCGCTGATAATAGAACCGGGATCTTCTACCCGCGTAACGATAACCGAACAATTCGCCGCAGCTGCTAGTTGACGCTCGGTCGTATACTCATCGCGGGTGTAACTAAAGCTCGTATTGTTCTGTAGCATCATCAGTTCGGGATCAGGCGGCAAGTCTTTTCGGGCACCTCTAAAGTCGGCGAAATTTTTCTCGCTCGCTGCGATAGCATCTTTTAGGGTTAAGCAGTCGACGTCTTCAGCCTTAGCCCACGAAACGTTTAACAGTAATAAAGCAATGGTGATCTTGAGCTGAGACTTAAATGTATTCATCGACGTCATTCTTGTATAGGACACAGAGTTGTTATAGCACGGACGCGGCCAATTACGATAAGACATCCAATTAATTTTTGTTGAATAGGGAAAAATCAAAATTTGTTCCGACCCAAATAATATCTAAACCGATAACTGGTGTCATATCACTGACCACAGCATTTTTAAGCTTAGTGTGATCAATAAAAACGCAAAGATCTTTTTTAATGTCGCTACAGGCAGATAATGAGATGCCCTTACCCCAAAAGGAGCAGTAAAAAAGCTTGATAAGGCAATCAATAAAAAAGCCGGTAGATATACAAAACCTAAGGTGTACTCACTGCCCAGAGCAGCGCCCCAACCATTGACTAAATAGCCGATTGTGCCAGCTAAAGAGATAGGTAAACCGATGGTGGCGGATGTTGCGATAGCATGTTTAATCGCCACATTTCTCGAAGTAAGATAGGGTACGGTTAATGCGCCGCCACCAATAGATACTAGCGCCGAGACAGCGCCAATGCCAACAGCCGGGAGCAAGACACTACTGGTCGCTTCTGGTTTTGGTGTTGATTGTATTGTCGTTTTTCTGAGTAAGTTTAAAGCCATTATCGACATAAATGTCGCAAAGAAAATCGCCAAATAAAATGAATTGAGGTAGGACGCAATAAAAGTCGAACAAAAAGTACCAATAATGATGCCGACTGACATTTGTTTAACTAAATCCCAGCGAACGGCCCCTGTTTTGTTATGTGCGCGCATGCTTGAAATGGATGTCACTATTATGCAAGCCATGGAGGTGCCTAAGGCCAAATGCACCACATTCTCAGGTGACACTCCTTGGAGTAAAAATAGCGATGTGAGGATAGGCACGAGTATTCCACCGCCCCCTACACCCAATAATCCAGCAATAAAACCGACTATGCTGCCCAAGGCTAAAAAGGTCATTATCCATTCAAAACTGAGCATCTTTTGCCTCTAAAATGTAAAAACCAGAGTATGCAAAATATCAATAACTAGCATATATACATAGTGATTATTTATATCGATTTTATACTAAATATGTGTGCTTCGTGAGTCATGCGACCAACTAAATATTGAGACAAACACACTCTCCTCGCCGGTTTGAACAACAAGGTACGAATAAAATTGGGTTAGTAAGTTGATTGGAAAACGGTTTTTCTTCGTTAGTTTTTGCAGTTGTTTGAAACAACTAACTGGCACGTCAGTGACGACCAGTTATACCTGCAATGGATTGCGCTAGCGTAGCGATAATCTTGGGGGTATGCCTGTAAGGTAGGTGATAAAAGCTTCGCGGCTAAAGCGGCTCCTACAAAAGGTTATAGGTAATATTCAAACTTAGCCGTATTTTGTTTTACCTAGTTGCTGCTTTCAAAAGAATCGAAAACTCATTTTCGTTAACGGGCATTATCGATAAACGATGGCCCTTTTTCACTAAACCTATTTCGCTAATCGCTGGCATGTTTTTGATTTTTGTCAGTGGCAGTACTTTGCTAAATTTATGCTTAAACTGCACATCTACCATCACCCAGCGCGGATTATCGGGGCTGGCTTTTGGATCAAAGTACTTCGATTCAGGATTAAATTGACTGTGGTCAGGGTAGGCTTCTTTTACCACTTCAGCAAGGCCGGCTATGCCAACCTCTTTGCAACTTGAATGGTAAAACAACACTTGGTCACCTTGTTTTACTTCATCGCGTAAATAGTTGCGAGCTTGATAGTTACGTATACCGTCCCAGTGCTCAGTTTGTTTAGGTTTGGCGGCTAAGTCGTCGATGCTAAATGCGTCGGGTTCAGATTTAAATAACCAGTATTGCATGAGCTTGTCAGAGTGGCTGAAATAGGTGATAGGAATTATGCGGGATTTTTAGCGGGATTTAAACGGTGAACGTATGTTAGATAAGCGCTTAAGAATACCCTTTTAGGGCGCTCTAGCTATTAGCATTTACTTTAACCAGCCTTGGATTAAGTTGGCAATCACTCGGCCATTCACTAATTTAAAGTTTTGCTTGTCGCTGGGTATCAGGTTATGGCCGTCTTGTACTACTGCGGATACTTCGCCCCAGCGCTCTCACTTAATACTCAGTGTATTACTTGATGCACAACGTTTAAGTCAGATAACTCAAATCAAGTACGAAATTTCGCCATAAATTGCTCGTCGTTGGATTTATTGATAACTATTTATTTTTTAAGTAAATTGTGGGAGCCTAGCTAAATAAAAATAACAAGGAAAGGGTATGGATGCTGATTTTTTTTCGTTTCTTTTTAACGCCTTTCTGTTTGTAGGCGTAGTTGTTGCCATCAAAGATCGATCTCGCATCAACGGGTTACTGCTAAAACTAACGCACCTTCAAAAAGTCATTGATTTTCAAACCTCTCAAATTGAAAAGCTCAAAAAGGCTCTAAAAGAGTTGGCTCCACCAGAAGAGTCTGTCAAGCAAAAAGCCCTGCTTGATGTTAACGAAGCTGCCATTAAGGTTGATACGAATGAAACTAAACAAAATCCTAGTTTAGAAACAACGCAATTAAGTGAAATCTTTCAGCAAAATAGCGGTGAGCATACCGTTGAAAAGCCTGTTCAATCTTCGCAACACGCATTTAGTTTAGATTCATTATTGAAGGGCAATGGAATATTTTGGCTAGGAGGCCTTGTTTTAGCCATTGGTGGAGTGTTCTTAGCTAAATATTCAATAGAAGCAGGTTTATTACCGCCCAGCGTGAGAGTTATTTTAGGTGCTATTTTTGGTGTAACTTTGGTCGCCACTGCTGAAACGCTAAACCGCTTTAAAGATAAGTTTAAAATTAATACACCCTATATACCTGCTGCCTTAGCAAGTGGTGGCGTGATTACCTGTTTTGCAATGGCCTTGGTATCGTTTGATTTTTACCACTTCATTACTCCAAACCTCGCATTTATATTGTTGGCGTTAATATCGCTGGTAGCAACTTACTTAGCACTGAGGTTTGGGCCTGTGTTAGCTGGTATAGGTATAATTGGTTCTTATACTGTGCCAGCATTGGTTTCGACAGGGTCAAATAATGTAATTGCTTTGTTGCTGTATGTGTCATTTGTGTCTTTATCAGCCGTTTGGGTCGCTGAATATGTAAAACAAAAGTGGGTTTGGTGGTTGAGCTTTGCAGGTCATTTTGTTTGGTTTGTAGGAGCAATTGTCATGGGTGGCAAAAGCGACTTTGCTGTCATAACACTTTTCACATTCGTATCGCTTTACCTCTATGTATTGGCAAGTCTATTGGGTTGGAAGCTCAATTTGGGGTTGCGGGTTGCTCTGTCAGTTAAAGAACTGTTGATGCCAAGAAAAGAGCAACTGGTGATCCTCTTAACATTGTGTTTGTTCGCTCTGTTTCTGACGATTTATCCTGAATCTATTCACCTTATCTGGGCTGCTTTGTTTATAGGGGTCTTGGCATTAGTGGTCTCGTATAGACACAGTGCATTAGATACTTGGCCTTTTCTAGCGTTGGCTTTTGTTTTATATGCGTTTAGTTTGATGCCCGATAGCGTCGATTTTGCAAACAACTTTTTCCCTTTCAATGGTAAGTATCTTTTTGTTCAACTTGCAGTCGTTATTGGATCAGGGTTTAGTTTGTTTATGATCAAGCGTTTTGCAGATCGTGTGGCCTATTTGTTGCTGCTTGTGCTTACACCCCTAAGTTTATTTGGTATTAGCTACATTACTTCACCATCAGCAGCAGAGAATTTCTTATATCCCGTTTGGACATTTGAAATGTTGTTAATTGGAGCCGCTGCCTCATACGCCGCAATGAAATCTCAAATTGCTATTCAACAAGTTACCTTTTTGGTGTTGGCTAACTCAATGTTGACGCTGTGTTTTACCATGCTGCTCTCTGCCAGTACCCTTACATTAGCCATTGCAGCGCAGGTTGCTTCCATGAGTTATTTAAGTTGGAAGTTTAAGGTTAAAATCCCAGACTGGTTGTATAAAGTTGCGTTGCTAGTTGTTGTTACTCGCTTAACGCTGTCGCCTTGGTTAGCAGACTACAAAGATGAGTCAATCTTTGGCATGCACTGGACATTAGTCATTTACCCAATGGTATTGGGCATCATTTGGTTTAGTTCCAAATTTAACCTATCGAAGATTTTGAATAGATGGTTTATGGGGGTATTCATCCACCTGATAGCTCTGCTGATAACAACCGAAACTAGCTATATTCTCGTTGGCGATTATCCAGATTTTTTTGACCTTTCATATAAAGAGGCAGTTTTGCTGTCGCTTAATTGGTTAATACTTTCTGTTGTGTATATGTGGCGCAGTAAATTGACATCAAGCTCCAAAAAAATATACCAAATTGCAGGTATTGCCTTGCTGTTAGGCTTTGCCCTTATTCATCTTGATATATCTGTTGTGAATAACCCCTTTGTAGATAACCGTTTTGTAGGCCTAGGCTTTTTTAATTGGTTGTGGTTGCATTGGTTAATCCCAGCTGTGCTGTTTTACTTGTATATTGGATTTAAGTTATCTCGCGAAAAGTACCAAAATGCTATTTTTGCTGTCATTGCGTTATTTGGTTTGCTGTTTGTTAACGGTGAAATTCGTAACCTGTTTAACAATGGTTATATTTTCTGGGTCACGCCGTTAAAACAAGCAGAACTATATACGTACTCCATAGTGTGGCTCATCATTTCAACCACTGCCATTTTCTCAGCACAGCACTTTAACAACAGGCATTTGACCAATGTAGGGTTTATGGGTTTGTCTTTGGTGATATTAAAGGCATTTGTTATTGATATGTCCCATTTAGAAGGATTATTAAGAGCACTATCCTTTATTGGATTAGGAATATGTTTGGTTGGGATTGGTTGGTTGTTCCAGAAGATGCAAAGCAAACCAGCATTAAATGAAGCACAAAGTTAGGTTTAATTGCTTTACCAGACACAAGTAAGCAGTGACGATTTAAAAGTTAATAAAATCAAAGATTAGAGGCATTGGCTTGTTCAATTGGCAGATTTTAATATTGCTTTATTGAAAGCCGGAGTGAGTCTGTTTTGGTCGCCCATCACGTCAAAATTCTTTGACCTGGGTAGTATTAACTGCACCCGTTAATGCTTGCATCGTTAAACGCCAGCGAATGCTCCAAACTCCTAATTCAACTTAAATAAGTTGGTTTCCTGGTTTCTCATGTAGGCCTGATTCTCAGAGCGGCTTAATCGAAGAGCCGCCATTCGCTATTTGTTCACCTATCAACGTTTGTACATAACAGATATTTTGCCAAACGATCTGCAAGGTTGATTTCCAACCTTAGTATGTAAATAACCTAAATTTCGTTTAGGCGTCTGGACTTAGCAATTTGGCTGTTGGCAAAACTTGCATCTGTCGCTAGTACAAATATACTGTATGTAAATACAGTATTTATTGTGCTTATGAACCCTATTCTTGAACATCTAAAAAATAAGAACCTTATTTGGCAAGCTAATCACACCAGTCAAATGGCGTGTGCCAATAGCACAGGTTTTAGAGAGTTAGATACACACCTACAAGGAGGCTTTCCACAAAGTGGCGTCATGGATATCGACAGTCCGATTGGCATTGGCGAGTTACGTTTACTGCTACCTGATTTGCTCACTAGGCAACAAAATGGCGATAGGCTGTTAGTGTTCATTGCGCCGCCAATGCAGATAAATAGTGAAATGTTAGCGGAGTTTGGTTTTGAGTTGCAGCGGGTGTTAGTGCTGCAAGCAGCTTCAAGTAAACAAGCGCTGTGGTGTGCTGAGCAATGCTTAGCCAGTGGTTGCTGCTATGGGGTGGTGTTGTGGCAGCAAGATATCGCGGTGAATCAGGTCAAACGCTTGCAACTTGCTGCGGATAAAGGGGATGCCTTACTGACTCTGTTACGTCAGCAAAAACAGGTACACATGGCTTTGCCTGTATCATTGGCGTTACGTTTACGGGCCTTACCTCAAGGTTTGCACATTGAAGTGACCAAACGTAAAGGTGGTTGGCCTAGCGCCGCTTTTACGGTGAACATGAGTGATAGTTGGCCTGAACTCAATAGCCAAGCCATGGCAGATAATATTTTACATTTTCCTGTTCGACATTATCAAAGCGCCTAGCGTGGAGGCTAAACCATGTTGTGGTTGTATCTGCATTTCCCCAATCTACAGTTAGATGCTTTGCTTGCTCAGGCGCAAGGTGAGGAGATTGCTCCCTTGGTGGTCCTTGATCAACATAGCCACAATATAGTGCAATTGAGTGCCAAAGCGGCGGCAACAGGCATTACTTTAAACATGGGCTTAGGTACCGCTGCCGCTCTTGCTCAAGACTTGCAAGTGGTGCCCTATGTGCCGCGTATTACCGAAGATAAACTGCATGAAATTGCTGAAGTATTATATCTAAGTACCAGCGATATTAGCTTTTTTGCGCCACAGGGTTTACTGCTTAGAATTCACAATATGTTAAGGCTTTACGGTGATTTAAGCACCTACTGGCAGGTGCTTAAAAATCAATTAGCCCCGTTAAAACTTACCTATCACTATGCAACGGGACATTCACCTTTAGCGGCCAATATATTGGCCAAAAAAGGCTGGAATACCATCAGTGATGATTTTGAGTTGTTACGGCGTTCAATTGCGCAATGCCAACTGAGTGAAACGGATATTGCGCCAAAAACCCAACAACAATTAATGCGTGTCGGCGTGCGTAATGTACAAGATTTATTACGTATTTCATTTGCTGATATGGCCAAACGATTTGATATTAGTTTAGTCAATTACCTCGGTAGATTAAGCGGCGAATTTAAACATCCTATTGAATTTTATCATCCACCTGAGGTGTT
>TARA_R110002167_G_scaffold342253_1_pt1 | contig 30838 bp, 30 predicted proteins | sample TARA_R110002167 | Tara Oceans TARA_R110002167 (sample SAMEA4398238) | marine metagenome | biome: Polar Biome; feature: [MES] marine water layer (ENVO:01000295) within the mesopelagic zone...; material: water (ENVO:00002006), including particulate matter (ENVO:01000060) such...
GATTAGAAATATACACATAACTTACAAATATTAGGAGAGTACACCATGAAAATATTATCATTTGTCATTTTAGTATTATGTAGCGGCATTGTTTATTCTTTCGAAGAAGAATCGAAAAACATTCATCAAGCGAATAATAAGCAGAATGAGGATACCAAACATTGGATGGCATCAAAAACTGACGTTGAACGCAAAAATCCAATTAAAAAAAGTTTAGAATCTATTAAAAGAGGACGCAAAATTTACGTCAGTAGCTGTGCTAATTGCCATGGCAGTGATGCGAACGGTCATGGCCCTGCTGCTGTTAATTTAGTCGTAAAACCTACAAACCTGCGAGAAATGGCTGGCCTTCATACTGATGGGGATTTGGCATGGAAAATAACGAATGGTCGTGGGGCTATGCCTGCTTGGAAAGATATGCTTGGGAAAAACCAGGTTTGGGATTTGGTCAACTATATTCAATCTCTAAAAGATTCTCCGGTCAAGGATAAAACAAATAAACAGTAAAATATTGATAGGTCAAAATTTATAAAGTGACTTTCATCAAGCCACATTATTTTATTTTTTTAGTAAAAAGTTAGGAGCAGATATTATGATTTTACGGTATTTATTGCTTTTTGTTTTCCTTTATTCATTAGACGTTATTGCCACTTCTCAAACTATTCAAATTTATAGTTGGAAAGACACGTCTGGGCAAGTTCATTATTCTCAATTTCCCCCTGAGAGCAAAGTTAATAATTTCGATGTCACAATTGAAGAAATGCCTTTACCCATTCTCAAGACCGAAAAAGACGAAAAGTTAAAAAATTGGTCGGTAGAAATTGATAAGTACATATCTGAGAAAAAAAACTTGCGAAAAAATCAGAAACAGCAAGTTAAAATGAAGAAACGGTACAAAGAAAACTGTGAAATTGCACAGAAAAATTTGATTCTTTATAACAGTCACCGAAGGGTCAGAATACGCAGTGATGATATGCAGGGAAGTTATGCCATGTCCGAGGAACAAAGGCTAGAAAAGATAAAACTTGCAGAGGAAAGTATTAAGTCTTTTTGCTAAACTCAACTGAAATACATTGGCTAAATTAAAGAAAAAAGTGCAATTAAGTACCTTCTTATATTTTGGTTTTTAAGTCAAGTCTTCAGTTATTCTGCTATCAGCCTAGAAGATAGTTATTTATACTATTCTTTTATAATTGCTTTATTTTATAAAGCAATTGACTATCTTCAATATAAAAAATTTCGGGGCAAGGCGATTTGGGGTTTATTGCATTAACAACCAATTGACTTAGTCGTAAATCAGGATATTTAGTCCAAACTTCAACAATCGTTTCAAATAATTCTATCTTTGATTCCGGAATGATTTTGCACAACTTTTTTAACCTTAAATCTTCATTAATACTGCTTTGTAATGAATCATCAATATCATTGCTAGCATTAACACCTGATAAAATACATTTTACCGCACCTTTTTGCTCAATAAGACCTTCACGCTCAGTCAGAAAATCATCAGATGCATTTTCTACTTTGTTAAAATATGAGTCCCAATTTTTACCTTCATAATTAATGATTAAATCTACAAGTTGGTGAAACTCATTTCCTTCTGCTGAACGGTATTGAACATCCCAAAGCTGCCCCACACGTTTTAACGCAGTCGTTAACTCGCTTTGATTAGTTAATTTATTTGCTAACAAAATTTCTCTTGCTGAAATTTTTTAATCACTGTCACCCTGCTCATCATCCCTAGGCTCCGAAACAGTTAAGCTATCACCACACATGTCGGCAAAACATTGCTGACACAAATCAATATTGAATTGCTTGCCATCACCATGAATACTGTCGTATCCGCAGCGGTGGTTGATACTGATAAATTCATGAAACGTGCAATCATCTGGGGTAGCTTGCTCACCGCAACCGTCACAAATTAGTTTAGAGATAACTTTAACAACTTTGTCTTCAAAATTTTTCATGATTATTCTCAATTTTTTTGTGTTGCTTCAGCAATCGCATTAATTTTTTCAGGGTTCTTTTTTGCAGACAATAAGACGAAACCGGATTCATTCAACAAAATACATCGTTTCTGAGGGTGAGCATCATTATTTAATCGTCTCAAAATTGAAATAAAATTGCGTTTAAATTTTGATAACATTAAAAACTGGAAACTTAAATTAAACATTTCACAACGCTTTTTCTGTTTCATTTTGAATTAAATAACATCATCAACCTCGAAATAAGCATTGAATTCTCCTTTGGGTAATAGGAGCAACACACTCCCATTATCACCAGTTTCAAGTGCAGTTGAACAACTAGTTACTTTGACTTCAAAACTTTTATTGAGATGCTCGATTGATACTATTGTTGCTCTGTATTTTTGACTTTTCATTTGGTTATCACACAATGGATTATGCGATCATCATTTGACTGTAATGTTTTTCTCATATCTAAAATTTCGGACGGTGAAGATAGTAGATGTCGCATGACAACAAACTCGACAAACGTTATATCTAGACAGTTCGGCTCTTCGTCTATTACGTAGCTATTTCCACTTTTTGTAATAAATTCAAAATTGATCCGTGATTTTATGGTTGATGTAATTATCCGGAAATTGGGTTCAAATCGATTAGTTTCATCTTTGTTTACAATGCTATTGAGAAATTTTCCTAACAAAACTTTTTAATTATTTTGAAAATCAAAAACTGATAAACAGTTGCAGTTTTTAGAAATTTTTTCACAATGCATTTTCAATATAATCGATAGCAGAGTATGGTCTTATGACCATCAAATAGTATGATTGGTTGAAAACAGTCGGAAAATCACTCGCATCATCACGAGACAAAATCGTATCATTAATCCATTGATTTTTCGGTGAATAGTTCTTTTCACTTCCTTCAATTTTGTTTAAGAATATACACTCAAAAACTAATTTTTCATTTTCAATATTTAGAATGAATATCTGTTTTTCTGCGGTATTTTTGATTTGTATATTTATATTGTTACATTCATCTACACTGTTAACTTGCAGATGTGGTGATAGATGAAAACCATAAGCTAAATATTTTTTATCATTGATTTTATAAAAATATGGATGTTCATCAGGGTTAGATGACTCGATACTTGATAAACAATCAACGGTATCAACTAACCAACATGAATGTTCATTTATCTGTGCTTTTTCTTTACGATAATTAATCGATGATTCATCTATTTGAGCAAGATTTATATTAAGTGACTGCTTTAAATTATCAACTGAGTACTCATCAAATTCAACTTTTGTTGCTATCAACCTAAACGGTATGTCATTAATTAAAAGATCACTGCTTAAAACAGCCTGTTGATCTTGCAACGATTCAAAGCATGGTTGCCAATTCATTTCTATGTTTTCTGCGTTTATTATGTACTTTGATTCATCTTCTAAACCAAACAATTTATAAATATTTGAAATCAATTGGTTCTTTGAAATATTTATTATTGTCAGCGACTCTAATCGAGTCGTCATACTTTCTATTTCTTCGTGTAACTCTTCAATGATAAATGCATCTTCGATTTCATTTATCATTAGATATTTAGCATTTTCTTTGCTAAAAATTAATTGATAATAATCTTCGACTGTATTTAGTTCAATATGCTCGCATACATCTTTAAAATTTGAAAAATTATAGATTCCACGAGCAAGAAGTTCGTCGCCAAATTTTGGAGGTAAATTTAATGATTTGGCTAGTAATTTTGATTGAAGTTCTAATTTATAGATTAATTGTTCTGATGTGATCATTTGTTTTATCCATATTTCGATCAAAATATTGGCCCACCAAACGCCAATTTTAATCATAGATAAACAAATTTTCGGATGCTCCGCTTTGCCGTTAATATTAAAGACTTTAATAATTGGTAGGCACAGGCTGTCCGTCAGCCTTTTTAATAGATTACTTTATATGAATAATCCACACAACTTACACATGTGTATTACTGGATAGATTTTTCTTTGAAGGAATTGATATCTATACCAAAAATATTTACAATAATTTCTGTCATAGCACTTTCAGATATATCGACAGAGTTATTTTCTTTAATAATGAATGAAATATTAGTTAAATTATCATCAAGTAACTTATACAAAAATGAATCCGCATTTGGTTGGAGTGCTGATAGCAATAACAACTGATTATCAAGTGAATCTGATTTGAGTGAATCACGGAGATGATTCCAGTCATTACATTGATAGACCGAAATAGAAAGAACTGACTGAGCTTCTCTCAGGGGGATATTAATACTCTTAGAAAGACGTTTAGCTTGTCTTTTAATATTCGATAATAGCTCATCGTTTGATTGCGACATTGTTTCACCAATATAAATACATCAACACCAAGCCCACTGACTTAATGTTGTGTAAATTTATTGGGAGATAATTATAATTAGAGTAATACCATTTGGCCTAAAAAGTGGAGGCTGGCCCCTCTGAAGGCCATAACTTTTTAATAAAGCTAGCCTATTATTACATATATTTATTGATAGCGGATTAATACTAAAAATTATTTTCAGTTACTGATGATTATAGGTTTTCTTCAGAATTATCTTCAGCTTCTTCTGCTTTAACTCGTGCTTTATTATCCATCACATGTTTTTCAAAAGAAGCTCTACTTCTTTTTCTCGCCTTTTCTTTGTTCTGATAATATTCGTATACAAACATATCGATTGGATTCATATTATGCTCCCCTTTTTAAATTACTTAATTCTTCTAGGGATGTTGAACAAATATCAGCGTGATAAGCTAACAAACTCTTTGGAAAATGTACCAAGCCAACTATTGGATATTGATTTTCATTAATATTCTTCATATAAAATTCTCATTTAAGTTTATGTGAAGTCGCTAAATTAATTGAGTCCTTGGTAATTAATGCGAATTTCACTTCATTTAATACCACAAAACAGTTTTGTGGTGATTCGTTTGAAGTATTTAGAGGAAGATTTATATGTTACTTCTATGGCAAGAAGCAATATTATTGAGAAGGTGTAGAACAGTGTTTTAAAATTAGGTCTCACTATTCTCCTTTTACCACTGCATAAAATGCAGAAAACCTATAACTGATTAGATCCGTCAATGTCCGCGTTAATTTCTACTATTATCCTTGATTTCCATTAAACTTCTTATAATTACAACTTTATGACAATGCCATAAATCCGTAAACTTTATCTAATACCTGCTCATAACATAACAAATCAATTGCTAGTTTAGCAATTGATTTTAGTCTGTTTTTACGACTATTTGCTTATTTCTATATTTATAAGTAACTTATAATTTCGCCTCATAAAAGGATTAAAACCTACTATGAGAATAAGTCATTCACACATTTTCGCTGTAGATCGCTGATATAACTCATCAACCCTGCCATGGCATTTTCTTCCGTTGATTTGGATTGTTTTCCAAAACAGTTAGTGATTGCTTTATCGACACTTGGATGCAAACGAACTTTGCTACAAACATGATCAAAACCATATACTTCTATAATTGATTTAATAGCCATCTCTACAATCACAAACTTCGCATTTACTGGTTCAATCACTCGCTCAGATATTATTCTGTCAATCTCTTTTAATGCCCTTTTGTCACCAGAAACCATCGCACTACTATCATTCTCCATAACACATCCAAGCAAAATCAATTCACCAGCATCTAAGTTAGGTTGTTCGAGCTTGATAATAGTATGCATGATTTTATGATCAGAAATTTCAGCTCTATTACAGCTTAAATAGAACGCTCTACTTCTGTGTGCAGCTTCTATTTTTTTAAATAATTTTAAAGCTTTTTCATCGTTATGATGAAATGTCACAAACTCATAAGTTGGTAACAAATAAAAAGCGCTCAGATTGTTACCAAAAGCAACCGTTAACTCTTCCAGTAAATCATATTGGGATAACTTAATAATGACATCATTATCGAAAAAATAGTTTTTGATATTCATTAATCTTCAATCCCCTGTATTACATTGAGGAACGAAAGATCATCGGGTCTTACATACATCGTATTTATAAAACGGGAAAACTCTTGCTTAATTATTTCTTGTGCTTCAGCTTTTCGTTCAATAAATTTCAAAGCACTATACGCAACTACCCAATCATTTGTTTCTTTACCATACGAAAGTGCCAAATGAGAAACAGATATACCAAGCGGCTTTCCAAATTGCATTGATATTGCCGCAAGTCTAGCTGGAGATGGGCGAGAGGGTATTTTAGAAAAAAATCCTTGAATATCATGCCCTCTTCGAAGCAAAGATAAGGAAATATCATCAGCTTCTATTTCTTGCACATCATATTCAGTCAATAATGTCCCTGATAATTCATTCATTGAAACATCAACAACAATATCCTTGTTATCTAAATGTCCTGAAAGGATATGCCCAAACTCATGAAGTAATACAAACAATTGAGCACCCGGACTCTTCTGACCATGTCCCAATAATATGCAATAGTTATCGCCATTTTTAATAACCATCCCTGCGGGTTTGGTAAAACCAGATACTAGTTTATCTATAAATATTACGGGTAACCCATGCTTCCAAAACAACTTTACAACAGTGTCTAAGTTCAACTCTTCCAGTTTTTGTATTTCATGCCAAAGAATTTTAATATCAGGAGAAGGAATATCATTTGATTTTAATATGTTAGAAAATGCACAAGAGATACCTTGAGCTAAATACGATGACGCAGCTAACTTATTAAACTCTACATTAGCCCTTTTTTTAAACTCTATATTATTAACTTTAGGCATAAATGAGATATCACCCGACTCGGCAATATCTACTTCTAAACCTAATCTAGATTTTACAAGCAAGCAAAACTCTAAGATACCAGCATTGGTTTTTAGAACATCATTTTCCCACCAATTGGGTAGTGCTTTATTAATTAGACCTTTGCTTAAACCAATAGACTTTAATTTTTGGTACAAGCTAGATTTAGAGGTGATTTTTAATTCAGTCATTTTATATCCCCCTAATTAAAAAATCATAGTTTACATGAGTTAGCAATAATTAGCAGCCTTGCTAATTGCTTTGCGTGCATTTCCGTACCATCCCATACCTGTTTCAACGCATTCATTAATGTTTCGCTTTGTTCAGGTGAATCCGTAAAATCTTTCGGATTTATATTTGCATAAACGCATAATTTATTTAATCCTGTTGTCATCCTCTTAGGATCACCTTTTAATGCTCTATAAACTGTACTTTGCGTCATACCACATGCATTAGCTATAGATACAGTTGTATGCAATCCTCTTGTATCAAGCGATTTCAATACCGACTTTTGTACTTTATTTATATTCATATTTATCAATTTATTTGCATAAACGCATAATCAAGTGTAAAGTATATATTGAGAAAGTCAATAAAAGAGGCATAATTAACAAATGAATGATTTAGATATACGAAGATCACTCTTAGACCGATTTATGACTCGTAATGTATTCGAGTCATCTTCAGTTTTAGAAGAAGTTTCAGTTAGCAACGGCTGTGCGCGAGCTGATGTCGTTTTTGCTGGTAAAAAACTAGAGTGTTTTGAAATAAAAAGTGAATTGGACTCACTAAAACGACTTACTCAGCAAGGTTGGCATTATGGCCGTTCATTCAACCAAGTGACCTTAGTTGCGGCAACAAAGCACTTAGATAAAGCGATTTATTCTATCCCCGCATGGTGGGGGATAATAGAAGTTTCAAGAGCAGGTAAACTTATTCAGCGACGAAAGGCAGCTAATAACCCGGACATAAAGTCACATGGACTAGCAGAGTTATTGAATAGAGATGAAGGTATTTCTTTGTTAAAAGACTGCGGAATAACCAAAGGTTTTTCTAAACTAAGTAATCAAAACATTCATGACAAAGTATCAGAACTTTGCGGTGTACAAGAGTTAAATAAGTTCGTTCTGGGTGCCTTCAAAAGTAGAAAAAAACTAAGGAAAGATAGTTATCTTCCTCAATTTTTTCCAGAAATGGCTACTTGTTAATCTTTATTAACCACATGAGTCAAATGGTGATTATGTGCCTCAGCAATATGCTGAGTTGGTCCACCAGGTTTATCAGAGGTATCAGCCTTGTATTGCCACCTTTTATCCGCCCATGAAAAATCTTCACCATATTCTTCAAACTCTTCGCTCATAACAAGTATTGCTGCCACAGCACAAGAAGCGTCAGTTCCTCTTTTTGCATCACGAATTATCATCCATTCATCATCTAGTGCGTAACGTAAATTAGCCAACGGGATGCCCTTAGCAGATGGGTCCCACAAAGGGCTAAATGCACCATAATCAGAATATAATAAGTCATGACCCAATAATTCAGTTAACTCCGCATGTAATCGCTTATCTTCCCTTGCAATAAATTCAGTTCCAACAATACTTGCTAATGATGCAGGAAAAGCACCCGAACTAAATATCAAATTTTCATATCCTGCCGACAAATATAGTTCAATGCAATCAGCTAAATTCTGTACTTCACTACTTTCAAAGTCAGATATAGCACCATAATCAAACAATATAAGCAATTCATCACCAGTTGAACCGCTTAAATCATCAAGTAAGGTAATAATTGTTTGGTGCTTATTTGTATCTACACCTGTAGATTGATCAGCAATGCAGATTCGAATACTAAGCGAAGAAGCATGATTAGCTTGAAAATCAGCTTCAATATTTTGCAACTGCTCAGGGCTAATCATCACGCCAATATCATTCGAATCGATCAAGGTGTCCACCAAGGGTAACCGCTTATTAACCTCGTCAATTCTTGAAAGATCCACAATAGAGTATGCAGTCCACACAGTATCTAGAGCAATAGTCAATTTAGATATATCTTCATGCTCTGTTAACCACCAGATAGGTGTCATGTATTTAGCGTCATCTTCAAACAAATTACTTACAGCAAGTTGTTCACCTTTTTTCCATCTAAGTATCGGGTAATACATATAAAGTCCATTATATTTATATAAGTAAAAACGTATTTATGAATCAATTTATCAAAAAAACTAATCTCGATTTATGCAGATTAAATTAGCAAGGTAAATATCACTGCCATATTTTTCTTCATTACTAACTATTCATTAACTTTATCATCAACCTTAAGTGGTAACTTGACTATAATCATTAATTTAACAATTTAAATGACTTTAATATTTTATAACTTCCTTTTCTACCTATACATTTTAGTTCATCAAATCAACAGGATGTTAATTTAATGAATTGAGACAGGAAAAATAAATAGAATTATTTCACGCTTGCGTGAGTGAAAATATAATTGATGTTCTCGATATACCAGATATGTCTAATTACTTTAGAGGTGATGGTATAAACTAACATCAAAAAAAGCCATAACTTAATTATAAGCTATGGCTATAAGTATATTATTTATTGATAGTTGATTAAGACTAGAAATTCTTCTCTGTAAATTCAGCTAGTGAACTTCTCTCAACTTCATCAAATATTAAAACACTCCCATTTTCATAGTTACGATAAATATTTACCGCAGCACTAGCCCCTGAAGATGCAGGAGTGACAAACCGATCATCTATCTGGGCAAGGTTCCCAAGAACAATTGTTCGGCAGTTTTTACCGCCACGGCTAAGCATTCCTTTCATTTGACTGCGAGTCATGTTCTGAGCTTCATCGATAATAAGAACAGCATCATCAATAGATCTCCCCCTAAAATAAGCCATCGATGTAAACTCTATATTCGCTCGGTCAATAATATGTTCTACCGTTGCACGAGTGCTTTTTTCGTCCTCATCATCATGTGCATGCATTGAAATTAAAGCATCAGTGATACCAGCAAGTAGTGGCATAGACTTCTCTTTCAAATCACCTGGTAAAAAACCTGGGTCATCGTCCATGAAATCTCTACTACGAACTACAACGATTTTTTTATACTGCTTTAATTCGATCACTTGATGTAATCCAGCCGCAATCGCAAGAAAAGTCTTACCGGAACCAGCAGGGCCGAGGAGGATATTTAGGTCAAAATCAGGATCTATAAGTTGATCTAATGCTACTGCTTGTCGTTGATTTTTAGGAAGGATCCCCCAGATTTTTTCAGGTTTTCTTTGCAATAAGGTTGTAAATATATATTCGTCCGTAACTTCTTTTATTTTCCCTATGTGACCAACACCATCATACCAATACATGTTAGATTGCGCTTCTTCGTTAAAAATATCACGATTGAAACGATATAACTTTCCTGACATAGCAAAGTCTTTTTCTTCTTCACATCGATCAAATAAGTCACCTGAAAATGACTGAACTCCAGTATAGAGTAGATCAATATCTGAAATTTGGTTATCGACTAAAACATCTTCCGCGTCTACACCAATGGTTCGAGCTTTTAAGCGCATATTGATATCGCGACTAACAATCGTAATGTCTTGCTTAAGCTCATTCTGCATATAAAGTGCGTAATTGATTATACGATTATCAGCATCACTTCCTATTGCATGTTTTAACTCTTTTGCGAAATCGATCTGTGTATCTATGCCAATAAATAGCTTTCCACGTTGCGCTGTTTCTGTGGAAGGTAACAGGATACCCTTTTCCATTTCTTCACTGGAATGACCGTTGATGATGTCTTCCAACATTCTGATAACCATACGAGCATCTTGACTAACATTTTTATCAGTGCGTTCTTTTAAGTTATCAAGTTCTTCTAAAACTGTTAGACAAATATAAATGTCATCACGATAGGCCAACAAACTTTTTGGATCATGTACCAAAGCGGAAGTATCTAATACACGTGGGTTGCGATTTTCATTTGAATTTTTCATTATTGATTTACCTCAAGATATTTAATTTGTGCATTCTTGCTGGTTAAATCCATATGTTCTAGCTCTAGTTCTTTCTTTCGGATTAAAGCTTTATACTTTTCTCGTCTTAACTTTTTTTTGTTTAGCTTATCTAAATAATCATTAGTTAAATATATGTTTAGTGAACTCATAATATTCCACCTAAAACTCTATTTATTTTGTTGTTAGGCATAGTATTCTCCTAAACTTCTATTTGAAGAAATATTAATAGAATTAAATATTGAAGAAATTAAACTATATTTATTCTTGAAAAACTTAGCTAAGAGCTTTATATTCATTGAGGTCTGCACAAATATTGATATTATTGTTGACGTAATACCCGTCTTACCGCACCCTGCTGGTCCTGTCAAAATGACTAAATCAATGGTCGGATCAAGTAAAGCATCCATCGCCATGCCTTGATAGATGTTTTTCGGGTGAATGCCCCAAGCCTGTTTTGCCATCAAGCGCTCACGGCTCAAATCAGTTATTGCTAAGTTCTCATTATCCCAGCCAGTCACCTTAGCGGCAAAGTGTTCGCCTTCATCAATCAAATATTCATTCATGTAACGGTTAGGTAAAACATCACGTTTAATATAATGAGTCGTATTGCGCCCTTCCGTTTCACTTTCACACTTCTCAACATGTTGCCAAAAATCACCTGAAAATTGATGATAGCCTTTGGTTAAAAATTTAATATCATCAATTAATTGATCACTGCGGTAGTCTTCAACAAAAGCGAGGCCTGCTCCTTTGGCTTTTAAGCGCATGTTGATATCTTTAGTGACTAGCACAACCTTATTTTTAGGATTTTTGGATTGCAAATAAATAGCGCAACTAATAATGCGGTTATCATTTTCATTGAAAGACAATTTAACCTTACTTTCCTCTAAGGCGTAATCATTAAAAATAGACAAACAACCACTGGGGTGTAACTCATCATTTTGGGGTAATTTAACCCCCGCAAGTACTTGCTCAGGTGAGGCATTAACCAGAATATCTTCAAGCGCTCTGATCGCTACTCGCGCATCACGACTGACATCTTTCTGGCGGTCTTTGATGGAGTCGAGTTCTTCTAATACCGTCATAGGTACCACGACATCATGTTCTTTAAAGGAGAGAAAAGCGAAAGGTTCGTGAAGTAATATATTGGTATCTAAAACATAAATAATTTTTACTGCTGTCATATGAAAGTCCTTTACCAAGTGAAGGCCCCACAGCATGCTTGTTATAAACTGCTGCTAGAAACCACAAAAAGTTGATAACTCATCTAACCAAAAACAATTTAATTACCTGTTTGTTCTTACCATTGTGCTTACAATCATAAAAACAGCTCGCGCTACTAAGCTTATAACTACTTTGACAGTTTATTTTCCGGTAAGCAAGTCGCTTTATTAAACAAAGTAACATCCATGGCATTTTAATGACAGCAGCGAGCTCAGCTATCTGCGAAGAGATATTACTAACAAGGCTCAGTTAAGCCTTCCGTACTACAGCGTACTGAATTTAAGGAATAAAAATTATAAACAGCTGATAATTAAACGCATTAAATATAGTAAAGGCTTTTTACTTTAACTAGAACTCAACTCACACAGAAACGCTAATGGTCATGATTGCCAAAGTAAAATTCAATTCTATAAGTTTTAATCAAAAAAAGTGCCCTTTTCCGGATTTATTTAATGATCACTTCTATGATTAACGATACTATAGCGCCTTTTTTTTGACATGTATTTATTACGCGAATTATTGAATTGGAGTTTTTTCTATGACATTTTACCCTGGGCAGCGCTGGATTAGTGATAGTGAGTCAGATCAAGGACTAGGTACCGTTACCGCAGTCGAAGGTCGTTTTGTTACTATCGTGTTTACGGCAACTGGGGATGCAAGACAATACGCCATAGACAATGCACCACTCACGCGAGTTATATTTAATGCTGGCGATAGTATTCCAAGCCATGAAGGTTGGTCACTAACCGTTGAATCTTTCGAAGAGAGCCATAATTTACTGACTTATTTTGGTGTTCGACAAGATACCGGAGAAGCTAGTTCACTAAAAGAAATGATGATTGATCATTTTATTAAATTTAATAAGCCTCATGATCGGTTGTTAAATGGTCAAATTGATCGCCTTGATTGGTTTCGTTTACGCAAAGATTGTTTGCATCATCAATTTAGCCAACAACAATCAGATTTAATGGGCCTTAGTGGTGGTCGCGTTAGCTTGATCCCACATCAATTATATATTGCTGAAGAAGTCGGCAGTCGTTTTGCGCCACGTGTTTTACTCGCTGATGAAGTTGGCCTAGGTAAAACGATTGAAGCTGGTTTAATCATTCATCAACAATTAGTTACAGGCCGTGCCAAACGCGTACTGATCATAGTGCCAGAGTCATTAATGCACCAATGGTTGGTGGAGATGTTACGCCGCTTTAACTTACCCTTTAGTATCTTTGATGAAAGTCGTTGTGAAGAAACCTCAAGTAACGACGAAGGTGAAAGCGAAAATCCTTTCAGCTCTGAACAATTAGTACTTGTTAATCTTGGCTTTATTACTAAAAATCCACGTTGGTATGAAGCGCTTATCGAGGAAGAATGGGACTTAATGGTTGTTGATGAAGCCCATCATTTGAGCTGGCAACAAGACAACGCCAGTATTGAATACCAATGTATTGAGCAATTAGCGCAAACCATTCCAGGCGTATTGTTACTTACAGCAACACCAGATCAATTAGGCCATGAAGGTCACTTTGCCCGTTTACGATTACTTGATCCTGACCGTTTCTTCGATTATCAAAAGTTTACCGAAGAAGAGCAGCATTACACCGAAGTTGCTGATGCTGCCAATACCTTGGTTACTACTGAACCATTAGCTAACGAACAAGTCGCCACATTAACCACATTGTTAAAAGCAGCTGACGTTAGTACTTATATTGCGGCAATCAATCATCCTGAAGAAGATCAGCAAAAAAATGCTCGCCAGCACATTCTTGATCAATTGCTAGACCGTCATGGTACAGGTCGTATCTTGTTCCGTAATAGCCGCAATACGATTAAAGGCTTCCCAGGTCGTGAATTACATGCCACGCCACTTGCTATGCCAGAAGCCTATCAAGAGTCGATCAATGAACTCTTGTTATCTGGCACTGCTGAAGACTTAAAGTCACAAGCACAAGCGAAGTTTATCTTCTCTCCAGAAACCCTATTTAGCCTAGACAGCCACGAAGATTGGTATGACATTGACCCTCGCGTTGAATATTTAATTGATTTATTACAATCGCTTAAAAAAGAGAAAGTATTAGTTATTTGTGCCCATGCCCAAACAGCAATTGACTTAGAAACAGCCCTTCGTGTTAAAGAAGGTATGCGTGCTGCGGTATTCCATGAAGGTTTAAGCATATTTGAACGCGATCGCGCTGCCGCTTACTTTGCACAGGATGAAGATAGCGCGCAAGTATTGCTCTGTTCTGAAATAGGTAGTGAAGGCCGTAACTTCCAGTTCGCTCACCACTTGGTATTGTTTGATTTACCACGTAACCCGGATTTACTTGAACAACGTATTGGCCGTTTAGACCGTATTGGTCAAACTGAAACTATCCGCATTCATGTGCCATATTTTCAAGATTCAGCACAGAGCTTATTGTTTAAATGGTATAAACAGGCTTTAAATGCTTTTGAGCACACTTGTATTACTGGTCATGCTGTTTTTCAAGCCTTTGGCGATACTTTGTTTGACCTTGCACTTAGTGCTAGCTGGGACTCTAACGAGGCAGAACAGCTGATCAAGCAAAGTCATGAAAAGCATATTGCTATCAAGCAAGACCTGGAAAATGGCCGAGATAAGTTATTAGAATTACACTCTTCTGGTCAAGGTAAAGCACAAGCCTTAGTTAAAAAAATAGAAAAGTTAGATCAACAAATTCATCTGCCACAATTTATGTTTCAATTGTTGGATGTTTTTGGTATTCAACAAGATGATAAAGCAGATAACGCGATTGCATTGCAACCTTCTGAACATATGCTGTGTACAAACTTCCCTTGTTTGCCTGAAGATGGCGCAACGATTACCTTTAATCGTCAAACCGCTTTAGCCGTTGAAAACTACCAACTGATCACTTGGGATCATCCAATGGTGCGTGGCGCTATGGATTTGGTCTTATCTGATGAAATTGGTAACTCAAGCATCGGCCTATTAAAAAATCCGGCACTACCTGCGGGCACATTTTTCTTAGAGTGTATATTTACCTTAGAAGCTATTGCACCAAGCAACTTACAATTAGGCCGTTATTTACCGACAACGCCTATTCGTATTTTGGTTGATAAGAATGGTAATGACCTTGCCGATAAGGTTAGCGAAGCAGTATTAGATCAGCAGTTATCACCGGTCAAGAAACAAGTGGCTTTACAATTAGTTAAAGCGCTGAAAAGCCAAGTTTCGCCACTAGTGATTAAAGCAGAAGCCCATGCTGAGCAACAAATTGCCACTATTCAACAAAAAGCATTAGTTGGCATGCAAGTCGCCATGGATGAAGAACATCAGCGCTTAACGGCATTAAAAGCTATAAACCCTAGTGTTCGCCAGCAAGAAATTGACTTCATTTTGATGCAAAAAAATGCTTTAGCTGAATATATTGCTAAAGCACAAATTAAGTTTGAAGCTGTACGCTTAATTGTTGTCAGTAACTAGCACTAAAAACTTATGACAAAGCCCGGTAACACTAGCATTTAGCTAGCCATCGGGCTTTTATTACCCTACTATTTCATCTTAATAACAACTTGACGATAAAAGCTAAATTAATATTAACCTGTTTATGTTTTTAATCTAGATCAAGCTAAAAATTTAGTCAGCTATTCAACAATACGACTCAACAACTTCTAAGGAAAATCAACATGGGTGCTAACCCTGACTTTATTTATCAGCCTCCCATGACCCCCTATCTTGATATTGTGTATCAAGACAATGATATCGTGGTGTTAAATAAACCCAGTGGCTTATTAACGGTACCGGGACGTTTACCTGAGCATCAAGACTGCTTACAAAACAGAGTGTTAAAAGTCCTGCCAAGTGCAACGGTGGTGCATCGATTAGACATGGCAACATCAGGTATTATTTTAATGGCCCTTAATAAACCTGCGCATGTTGCTATTAGTCGTCAGTTTGAAAAAAGATTAACGCAAAAAAGTTATATTGCTCGAGTTTTTGGTAAAATTGCTGAGAGCCAAGGCTCTGTTAAAGAGCCTTTAATTTGTGATTGGCCGAACAGACCAAAGCAAAAAGTTGACTATGAACATGGCAAAGCCGCACTAACGCACTATAGCGTATTAAGTTATCGTGAAAATGATGATGATCACATCACAACGTTGGTAGAACTAACCCCTGTAACCGGCCGTTCTCACCAACTGCGTGTGCATATGTTATCTCTCGGCCATCCGATACTTGGTGATCGACTTTATGCTCATGAGCAGGCACTAACGTGCAGTAATCGTTTGCAATTACATGCAAAAATGCTACAAATCAGCCACCCTGTTACAGCGCAAACCTTAACGTTTACCAAAGCCTGTCCTTTTGACTAAAACCATTAACGGTGAGTTTAAAGAAATAACGGTTCTTGTCGATAATAAGTGTATATACTTTCTCACCTGCCTTAGGAACCTTGCTTTTTATGTACTCAAAAATACAATCGCTATTATTCTTCGTCATGTTAACTGCCTTATGCTTAGCCATAAACAGCCCTGCATCCTTAGCGTTTGTCAGTGCTCAAGAAGAACAAGCCGCAAAGACTAATAAGGATACTGAAGACCTCAATAAAGCCAAAAAAAGCAGTGAAAGTAAAGCAGTAACAGATAACCCTGACTCGACAAAATCTGATAACGCGGCGCATCAACATCAAGCTATTATCAAGGCACCTATTGATGCATTTACACAACAGCAACAAGACATTGAGCATTATTTAGCAACAGAAGAAATTAGCTCTTTACTTGTTGGTAGTGAAAAATACCTTATCGCAACCAATAAACACACAACGGCGATTAATAAGGGCGTTATGGTGTTAATTCCCGACTGGCAACAAAGCATAGCAACACCTAACGCACTGAACCAATTACGCGAAGAAATCCCCAAATATGGCTGGACCACAATTACCTTACACCCTCCCCATAAACCTAATAATTACCCGTCACAAGCCTTACTAGCGGCAGAGCGCAAGACTGAAAACAGCGAAAGTTTAACCCGCTATAGTAAAAAGCTTGCTGATATTATGCTTGCCGTTATCGAACAAGCAAAAGGCTATCCTGGAGTTATCATTATCGTTGCCGAAGGTAGTCATGCTGCTCTATTGCTCGATGTTTATCAACAAAATTTACTTGCCACTCCTAGTGCAATAGTCATGCTCAGCAGCTATATGCCAACCATAGCAGCGAACAATAAAATAGCCCAACAACTTGCCGTGACCGACTACCCAATACTCGATTTATACTTAAAACGCGATAACCGCTTAGTGCTTGCCAATGCAAAACTGAGGAAAGACTCGGCAAAAAGAGAAATGAAAGTCTATTACCGACAAAAACAATTAAACAATCGGGTAACAGGATATTACCCCAAAAAAACCTTAGCAAAAGAAATTATAGGCTGGCTTAGCTCAGTAGGCTGGTAGTTTGGTTAATGCTACTTAAGCAATGAGAAAGTTATTAAGCTCATAACAAGCTAAGCTGTATGTTATAAAATTGACAACATACAGCTGGTACTACGGTTAACTTAAACCAATCTATATTGTCGTTAAATCCCTATATCTAGAAAACTTTTCACTATATTAATAAGGTTTTGTTTCGGCATCTAAGCTTTGTCCCTTACGAAATAGGTTGGCGATATCTTCTTTAATTAAATAGAGCGCTGGAATTAAAAACAGCGTAATAACCGTAGCGAAAACAATACCAAAGCCTAATGATATTGCCATCGGTATAATAAATTGCGCTTGCAAACTTTGTTCAAAATATAATGGAAAAATACCAAAAAACGTGGTCAGAGACGTCAGTAATATCGCTCTGAATCTTTGTGTACCGGCCTGACTGACAATGTCGAACATGCGCATGCCTGAGCCTTTAGCTTTATTAATAAAGTCGACCATAATCAAGCTGTCGTTTACCACAACCCCCGTTAAAGCAATAAAGCCAAACATCGACATCATATTAATCGTACGGCCAAGCAACCAATGGCCAATAATGGCACCAATAATACCAAAGGGAATAACCGACATAATAACCAAAGGCTGACTATATGACTTAGTCGGAATGGCAATTAAGCCATAAATCAAAAACAAAGCCCCTATCGCAGCAAAGCCAAGTTGCGATAAGAAATCAGCTTGATCCTTACTGGCTCCTTCAATACCATAATTGACACTATGATAATCTGCTAAAATTTCTGGTATGTAGTCATCATTCATTTCCGTAACAACTTTTCTTGATTCAACCTTTTCACTGTCAATATCAGCAGAAATAGTAATTGAACGCTTTTGATTAATACGGGTAATGGTAGAGAAGCCTTGGCCAATTGCGATATTAGCCACTTGATAAAATGGTACTTGTTCACCACTGGCAGTTCTGATCCACATTTCTTCTAAATCAGATACCGATAAACGATCAGCTTCAGGATAACGCACCATCACTTTCAATTCATCGCGTCCACGCTGAATACGCTGCGCTTCATCACCATAAAAAGCTTGCCTGACTTGCTTAGCTAAGCTCGACAACGTTAAACCTAGTACCTCTGCTTCAGGTTTAATGCTGAGTTTAATTTCTTGACTGCCACGACTAAACGAATGACGGACATCGTAAACCCCATCATAGCTATTTAACTGCGCTTGAATAGCCTCTGCTGCGGCTTCGAGCTCAGTATCATTTTGCCCGGTTAGCTGAAACTCAATAGCGGCACCGCCGCCAGCATTAGTGCCAGCAAAAAATCGTAATTCTTTGCTGCCGGGAATTTCGCCAATTTCATCACGCCACAGCTTCTCTATTTCGTAGGCATCAAGCTCACGTTGATCCGGTTTGACTAACTCTAACAAGACACTGGCACTGGTATTACCATTGGTAAAGACCATTTTATGCTTAATAAAGCTAACACCTTCATACTTATTCTCTTCAGCAATCGTTTTAACCGCCTGTTCCACTCTGGCTATGGCTTTATTGCGTTGATGTGCAGCAGAGCCGTCCACCATAGTAATATTACCTTGAATAAAGTCGCTTGGAATATTAGGAAATACTTCTAATTTGACAAATGCGCCCACAATAAGACTAATAGATAAAATTAAAATCGCGACAAATATCGCCATGGTGTTGTAACGGGCAATTAATGCTTTTTCAAGCAGCGGTTTGTAGATTGAATGAATAAAGTTTTCTAATCTATCTTTAAAACGCATTTGAAAGCGTTCAAGAATATTGGCTTTATCTGCGGTTAACGGTACATACTTCATATGCGCTAAATGGGCAGGTAATATCCACTTTGACTCAATCAATGAAAACACTAAGCAAAAGCTTACAACGATAGAAATAGAGCGAAAGAAGGCGGCAAAAGTGGCATCAATGAACAATAAAGGCGTAAAAGCGGCTATGGTGGTTAAAACACCAAAGGTTGCGGGCATAGCAACTCGCATTGTACCACGAATAATATTGTCGCGAGAGTGACCGTATTTTTCAATTTCAGCATAAGCACTTTCACCAATGACAATCGCATCATCAACCACAATACCTAACACCATAATAAAGGCAAACAAGCTCAGCATATTAATTGATACTGACCATTCTCCTAATAATGGCATCATTAATAACGCACCAAAAAAGCTAATCGGAATACCTAACATCACCCAAAAAGCGATTTTTATTCTTAAAAACAAGGCGAGAACAATAAAGACTAAAAATGCCCCCATCAACATGTTGTCAATCATCATGTCTAGGCGCTCAGAAAGGTAATATGAACTATCGCCCCAAACGGTTAACTTTGCCCCTTGAGGCAATTGCTGATTTTTTTCATCTACGTAGCCTCGAACCTGAGCGGCAATTTCTAAATCATTTTGATCGCCGGTTGATTGCACCATAATACTTGAGGTGTTTTCATCATCGAAAGTGGCAAAATCTTCTTGCTCAACAAAACTGTCCTTAATATTAGCGATATCGGCTAACACTAGGCGTGTACCATCAACATCAGTGCGTAAGACCAAATCACCATATTCATGGCCTGTATAAGCTTGGCCTTCAGCACGCAGTAAAATGTCACCACCGCGAGTTTTTATCGTACCGCCAGGCATATCTATCGAAGAACTACGAATCGCTAGCGTAATTTCATCGAAGGTCAGCTGGTATTGCTGTAGTTTTTCTTCAGACACTTCAATACTGATCTCATAATCACGATTACCGACCAGTTCGGCACTATTAACACTAGGTAAGGCCATAATTTCATCACGAATATTTTGTGCCATTACCTGTCTAGCACGTCGGTCCATGGAGCCACTGACCGACAGCCACATCACCTGACCTTTAAACTCTTGTTTAGTGACAATGGGTTTTTCGGCTTGTTCTGGAAAGGTCGTGATCGCGTCAACTTGCATTTGTACTTCATCAAGTTTTTCCGACATTGAATAGCCTGACTGTAGCTCGATAGTGACAACACCGATGCCTTCGCTAGCCTTTGCCGTAATGCGTTTTATCCCTTCGATATCCTCCAGTGACTCTTCAACTTTAAGGATAACTGATTGCTCAACCTCTTCTGGTGCTGCGCCTAAATGAGGCACTACAACCTGAATACTATTGGCATTAAATTCAGGAAACATCTTTTTATTAATGCCCTGATAAGAGAAGTAGCCTGACACTAAAATAAATACCATCAGTAAATTTGCTGCCACACTATTGTGAGCAAACCACGCAATAATGCCGGTGTGTGTGTTTTCTTGCTCAGTTTCAGAGAACTCGCTCATGAGTCATCACCTTGAGCATTAGCGATATCATCAAGATCTTCTGCTGCTGGCATCTCTTCTGGCTCACCGACAATACGTAAAGCCATCCCCTCAACTGGTGCTTCCATTTGCGTCATAACTAAACGAAGCCCTGCACTAAATTTATCATAGCTATAAACATAATCGACATCGTTACGCAGGACTTTAATCTCTTGAATATGTAATCGGTTCTCGCTATCGACAAGATAAATTTTATTTGCGCCACGTAAAGCATCACGAGGAATAGTGACAATATCATTAACGACTTTCCCTGAAATATTGGCATTAACAAACGTGCCCATGCGCAACTCTTGGTGGTCGCTAGATGATAAAACACTGTACGGGTCATCAACTTGGGCAATCACATAGTGCACTCGGCTTCGACTATCGACTTCACCTTCATAACGGGTTAAGTTTGCCGCCCAAGTATGTTCGACACCCGACAGTTGGTAATGAATATCGACTTTTGAGAGCTTATTTTGCTTTTGATTTATTTTAGGTAAATTTAAAAAATCAACGTCCCGCTGTTTGATCGGCAGTCTTACTTCGGCATAATCTACGGCAAAAGTTTTCGCTAACACTGCCCCTGTCGTCACATATTGGCCGATATCGACTTGCTTTTCTTTCACTATAGCGTCGTACGGTGCAACGATTTTAGTACGAGTAAGTTTAACTTCTGCGTCAGTAACATCGGCTTTTGCTGCCTTGATATCAGCCTGCGCTTTTTGTAACTGTGGTAAACGTAAAGCCAAGATTGGCGCTTCAGATAAAGTTTTACCTGATAGCATCCATTCGTCTTCTGCTTGGTCTTTTCTCGCTTGCTCTTCAATTAATACCGACTTAGCGGCATCTAAGCGAGACTGCGCTTGCAATAGTGACACTTGATAACTGATGTCATCAATACTCAGTAACACTTCACCTTTTTTGAAAAATCCACCGACATTAAACTTCTCGTTTACTGAGGTGATTTGCCCAGAAACTTCTGAAACTAGATTGGTTTGTGTGCGAGGTAAAACACTACCTTGGCTAGCAATAGTAAAACGCACATCTTGTCGCTCAATAGCCTGAACTTCAACCAGCGGCGCTTTAATGATAGCCGGTTTCTTTGCTGGTTTAGGCGCTAATGCCGCAAATACAATCAAACCAACGATAGCGAATAAAATAATAGCAATGGGTGTTAGTACAAAACGTAATGGGATCATACGTCTATTTTCTTTATTGTTATTGTTATTGTTATTGTTATTGTTAGCAGCAGAATTCATCATTGATTCTCAAGTAAAAGATAAAAAAGGTATAAAACCATTAAGCGAAATTTAATAATATAAGAAGAATAATAACTTAGCGTGATAAATTAACAAGTTTTAAACATTCATTGACCGGACTTAATATTTACGAATAAACTTGGCCCAAGACAATAATATTTCTCTAAGATCCTCACTACCACAAGCGGCTGAGTCCTGCTGATCAAAATCAATATTCTCTTCAACAAGCCCGTCAGGCAAAACTTCTAATCCATCCATGCTAGCATTGGTTTGTATAGTGACATCACCACGATTAAAGACCGCGCTATATTCATTACCTGTGATGGTAATTTCTGTTTGCTTCTCATGCTCTATATCTGAAATAGCTAACAACAATTGCTGCAATTTTTCGGCACTTGTCCCTACCTCTACTTCTAACCACGGACCAATCACTTCATGTTCAAGTGAAAACTTAGCCATTGCTGCACCGGTGATTGGATCATCTATAAACTGATATTCCATAAATACCTCTTAATGAAAAAATGTTGATAAGCCCTAAATCAGAGCAAATAAAATAAACCCATATTAATCGAAAAAATAATAATTTTTATAAACCTGAGCTTAAATTTCAAACTCACTATCCTCTAGTGCTGTCTTCTAACGTAAGCCAAACGCGCTATTATTACTTGTGCTTAATTGTAGCAAAAACTTAGCTTTTAACACCTTATTACTCAAGGTATTACTATCTTTCTCACCTTGATTGATACTGTTACCTCAATCGTAAATAAAAGTAGAATAAAGTGGTATAAATTTTCAGCTTGTTGTTTTTTTGCTGATAAAAACATTGAAAATAAAAGCAACTGATAAACTACTATTGAACTTCCTGCGCGCCAATACGTCTATAGATTATTCTATTACTTTTCTGGTTATATTTTTTAGTGAACAAAGGGACTTACGCAGCGGTTTTATTCTCGTTTATTATTCATGGCTTAATCCTAGCTCTGCTACTCTTAACCCGCTCAACTAAGCAAATAACTATACAACCTATATCTAAAAATACAGCAATTAAAAGCTATATCTATTATGCACCTAAAATCACTAAAGCCCCATTAAACGAAAGTGAAGAGCCGACAATAATCAAAGAGCCGGTGACGCCAAAAAACCAACAAGAGCAGCAAACAAATAATACAGGAGTTACAGCAACAGAAAATGACAATCCACAGCTTGATAAAAACGGCTTAAAAACGGCACCACGAGAAGCCTCCGAATCCTATGATTCTTCTTCGCAAGATATTACACTTCCGCCGATTGATTTAGCAGTACCAATGCCGCCCCCCACGCCCAAGCCTGTTGATCGCAAACTTGATAGTTTTACGCAATTACAAAGATTACGTAGTAAGTTAAATAATAATGCGGCTATCAACACAGATAACCCTTATCAAAAATACCAACCGCCCTCTGTGTTTAATAAAACCGTAGAGTCAGTACCACATTCAATACCATTAAAAGATGAAGAAAAAGCGCGAGAAAATCGTACTAAAAACATGGCCGCGGGCATAGCAATCACTAAAGGTGAAGATGGCCGATGCTCTATCACACAAGACTTGAGTGTTTATGGCTTAAGCGAAGGTTCATCTACGCAATTTTTTGCCTGTGGCGAGTCTAAGTTTGATAAAAATTTTCGTGAACATATGAAAAAAGTAAACACTAAAATGGGTAAGAAGTAATTACTATTCAGTTGCTTAATATTGCATAAGTTTCCTTTTTATTCTCCCTAACGTCGTAACTTAGCTACTCAGGCTAATGATAAAACCTGAGCGAAACAAGAATAATTTAAACGCACTCATATTGATATAAGCACTATTTTATCGCCATTTTCTAACCGTTACCTTGAACTTGTAGCCCTTAAGCGTAAACTTGAGCTATAGGCTAATTTAGCGGCATTTTCAGGAAGAAATTTATCATGCTTAATAAAATATTAATCAGCTTTATATTGTTACTTTTTGTCGGCTGTAGCCACGAGCAAGAAAATGTTGCGTTAGGCACCTTAGAGCGTGATCGTATTGCACACACAGCAACCGTCAGTGAAGTGATCACCGACTTACCCATAGCAGCCGGCAGTAAGGTCACTAAAGGCATGGTATTGGTAAAGCTTGATGATGACTTACAAAAAGCATCGGTTGCCAAAGCGAGAGCGCAAGTACAACAGGCGCAAGCAACCTTAACCAAAGCACACAATGGTGCCCGAGCAGAAGAGGTAGCAGCTGCAAAAGCCAATGTAGCAGGCGCTAAAGCAGCACTGGCAAAAAGTATGGCAAATTACACTCGAGCAAAAAGTTTAATAAAAGCTAATTTAACCAGCCAAGCCGCTCTTGATGACGCCATCGCAAGTCGTGATGAAAATTTAGCAACACTGAGCAGTACTCAAGAGCAATTATTACAACTGATTAATGGTACACGGATTGAAGATTTAGCCATTGCTGAAGCGGTTTTGGCAAGCAATATTGCCATGCTAAGCAGTGAAGAAAAAAAGCTCAGTAATTTGACCATTACGGCAAAGCGTGATGGCATTTTAGATAACTTACCGTGGAATTTAGGAGAACGAGTTACTGCCGGTAGTCCTGTAGCTATTGTGCTAGCGGGTAAAGCGCCTTTTGCCCGTGTTTATATTCCTGGGCCTTACCGGGTTCATATCAAAGTCGGTGACCCATTAGCTGTGCATGTTGACGGTTTAGCTAAACCTATACTCGGTAAGGTGCGTTGGCTAGCTACCGAGCCGGCATTCACGCCTTATTATGCGCTTAATCAAGCCGAGCGCGCTAACTTAATGTATTTATCAGAAATAATGTTGCCTGACAGCGCCATCGATTTACCCAGTGGCATTCCCGCCCAAGTGCTTTTACCAACAACGGGGCTAAGTGAGCGCTAATGACTGAATTCGCCATTGATGCCCGCAATTTAACCCGAAAATTTGGCTCGATGACCGCCGTATCATCATTAAATTTACAGGTAGAAAAACAGCGTATTTATGGTTTTCTTGGTCCCAATGGCTCGGGTAAAACCACCGCTATTCGCTTATTCACCGGTCTACTCAAACCAAGTGCCGGCACCGTAAACGTCCTAGGACTTAATTTACCTGAAGATGCTGAACGCTTGCGCAGACAAATAGGTTATATGACCCAAAAGTTTTCGCTTTATGATGATTTAACCATTATCGAGAACATGCAGTTTATTGCTCGTATTTACGGCTTAAGCCCAAAAGAGCAAAAAGCTCGCCTCGATGAACTGGTGAGTATTTACCAATTATCAAAGCTTAAAAAGCAATTGGCTGGCAGTTTAAGTGGTGGACAAAAACAACGTTTAGCATTGGCTTGTGCGGTTATGCATCAACCTAAATTATTATTTTTAGATGAACCAACCTCAGCGGTTGACCCTGAAAATCGTCGTGAATTTTGGGAGCAACTCTTTGATCTCTGTGATCAAGGCATGACGATTTTAGTTTCAACCCATTACATGGACGAGGCTGAACGTTGTCATAAATTAGCTATTTTAGAGAATGGTATTAAGTGCGCTGATGATTCGCCCGCACAATTAATGGCCAACATGCCGGCGAATGTTATTGAAGTATCAACCGATAATCTTAGACAATTAAAACAGCAGTTAATTGCTTTACCCGAAGTGGTATCGGCCTCACAACTGGGGGCTCATTTGCGCGTGTTGGTCAATAAATCGATTGCCGATCCTATCGACTTTCTAAACCAAAGCCATATTATGCCGAGCCACACAGCAATGCACTTAGTTCGAGCGAGTCTTGAAGATGTTTTTGTCTTATCAACAGGCAGTCATACTATTTTGCCAGCAGAGACAAATAAGGTGAAGGCATGAAATCCTTATTAAGAATTCAAGCCATTGTTATAAAAGAGTTAATTCAACTTAGACGCGACAGAATGACTTTTGGGATGGTGATCATGATCCCTTTAGTGCAATTGCTACTTTTTGCCTTTGCCATTAATACCAATATTCGCCATATTCCGGTTGGTATCGTCGATCAGAGCCAAACCGCATTGAGTCGGGTGTTACAACAAACCATTTCAGCAACTAGTATCGTTAATTTTACCCATCATTATACCTCGTTACCGCAAGCGCAAGCCGCTATTGACCGTGGTGATGTTCGCGCGGTGCTGATCATTCCAAAAGATGTTAGCCAACGTCTAGTGCGCCACGCTACTGTCGGTTTTGGCTTACCGCCAGCCAGCGATGAAGAAACTAGCCGCCCGATTGCGCAATGGTTAGTCGATGGCTCTGATACTGCGATTGCAGCTAGCATAAAAAGTTTACGCAATATGCCCTTAGCTGAATTATTAGACAAACCGGTTAACCGTAATGTACCAACCTTTGAAGTGACTTTACTGTATAATCCCGAGCAACGTAGTGTGGTCAATATTGTCCCTGGTCTGGTCGGTATTATTCTCACCATGACCATGATCATGTTCACCTCAGCCGCTATTGTTCGTGAGCGAGAGCGTGGCAATATGGAACTATTAATTACCACGCCTTTAGCTGCACTTGAACTGATGATAGGTAAAATTTTTCCGTATATATTTATTGGCGCCATTCAAGTCATCATTATTTTAGGCTTGGGATATTTCTTTTTTAACGCGCCAATTAATGGCGGTTTATGGCAATTAACTTTCGCAACCCTACTGTTTATTTCTGCAAGTTTAGTACTAGGTTTAGTAATATCTACGTTAGCGAAAAACCAATTACAATCAATGCAAATGACCGTATTTATATTACTTCCGTCGATATTATTATCCGGCTTTATGTTTCCTTACGAAGGTATGCCGGAAATAGCGCAGTACATCGCAGAAGGTTTACCGGCAACTCATTTTATTCGACTGGTGCGTGGCGTTGTTTTACGTGATGTAGCCGTAGTTGATATGACGTTTGACATGGTATGGTTAATCGGCTTCACCTTACTAGGCTTGATGGTTGCGGCCTTGCGCTTTAAAAAGTCTCTCGATTAGTTTTATAACAATTGAAATAAAATACAAAAACGTCGATTGATTTAAAAACCAACCGACGTTTATAGTTATTTTCATTAAGCCAATACATAGCTCAATAACACACCAAAACCTACGCTCTAGTGTGCTATAAATCAGCAGCAAGACTGCAAGTTAAGCTTCTACTTGTAAAATTACCGTCTCAGCTTTCTTGGTATAACTATCCATAGTGTGAAAGTTCAAGTAACGATAAGTATCAGCTGCTGTTGCATTAATTTTCGACGCATACATCATGTACTCATCAACTGACGGTAACTTACCTAAGATAGCACCAACACCCGCTAACTCAGCTGAGGTTAAGTATACATTCGCGCCATTACCTAAACGGTTAGGGAAGTTACGTGTTGAGGTTGACAGCACAGTAGACTTTTCTTCAACACGCGCTTGATTACCCATACACAATGAACAACCCGGCGTTTCAATACGAGCCCCTGCCTTGCCATAAATACTGTAATAACCTTCAGCCGTTAATTGATCTCTATCCATTTTCGTTGGTGGTGCAACCCATAAACGTGTGGGTAAAATTTTGCCAAAGTTTTCAATCAATTTACCCGCAGCGCGGAAGTGACCAATATTGGTCATACATGAACCAATGAAGACTTCATCAATTGCAGTGCCGGCAACTTCTGACAGCAGCTTTGCATCATCAGGATCGTTTGGACAACAAACAATTGGCTCTTTAATATCAGCTAAATCTATCTCGATAATATGCGCGTATTCAGCGTCAGGGTCGGCGGCCATCAATGATGGCTCAGCTAACCATGCCTCCATACCTTTGATACGACGCGTAATCGTTCGCACATCACCATAGCCTTCACTGATCATCCACTTCAACATCACAATGTTGGAGTTTAAATATTCAGCAACAGCTGATTCTTCAAGCTTGATTGAACAACCGCCAGCTGAACGTTCAGCTGAAGCATCTGATAATTCAAATGCTTGTTCAACGGTTAAGCCTTTCAAACCTTCAATTTCTAATACACGGCCAGAGAACTCATTAATTTTCCCCGCCTTTTCAACCGTTAACAAACCATTTTTAATGCCGTAATAGGGAATAGCATGCACTAAGTCACGTAAGGTGATACCCGGTTGCATTTCACCTTTAAAACGTACCAATACTGACTCAGGCATATCAAGCGGCATCACACCGGTTGCGGCAGCAAAGGCGACCAAACCAGAGCCGGCAGGAAATGAAATACCTAGCGGGAAACGGGTATGTGAATCACCACCAGTGCCAACCGTATCAGGTAATAACATACGGTTTAACCATGAGTGAATAACACCATCACCTGGGCGCAGTGAGACACCACCACGATCCATCATAAAATCTGGTAAGGTATGATGCGTCACGACATCAACCGGCTTAGGATAAGCAGAAGTATGGCAGAAAGACTGCATGGTTAAATCAGCTGAAAAACCTAAACAAGCGAGATCTTTTAATTCATCTCGTGTCATAGGGCCGGTGGTATCTTGCGAGCCAACGGTGGTCATTTTAGGTTCACAGTATTGACCAGCACGAACGCCATCAACACCACAAGCCTTACCGACCATCTTCTGGGCTAAGGTAAAACCTTTAGTTGAAGATGTTACTGGCGCTTGCTGAGCAAACAAGTCTGGCATAGGTAAACCTAAAGCTTCACAAGCTCTGGTCGTTAAACCTCGACCAATAATCAATGGAATACGACCACCAGCACGAACTTCATCTAATAACACTGGGCTGAGTTTAAATTCAGCGATAACTTCACCGGTCGCGCTTTTAACAACACCTTCATATGGATAGATGTCGATAACATCACCCATATGCATTTTTTGCACATCTAATTCAATCGGTAATGCGCCTGAATCTTCCATGGTATTGTAAAAAATAGGCGCAATTTTACCGCCTAAACAGACACCACCACTACGTTTGTTAGGAATGCAAGGAATATCATCACCCATAAACCAAAGCACTGAGTTAGTGGCAGACTTACGTGAAGAGCCGGTACCAACAACATCACCAACATAAGCCAATGGAATGCCATCTTTTTGTAACGCTTCAAGTTGCTTAATCGGGCCAACAACACCATCTTCATCCGGTGTAATACCCTCACGCTCAATTTTAAGCATAGCTTTGGCGTGTAAAGGAATATCAGGACGTGACCAAGCATCTGGCGCTGGTGATAAATCATCAGTATTAGTTTCACCGCTTACTTTAAATACTTTAACGGTAATTTTTGTCGCGACTTTCTCTTTTGCGGTAAACCACTCGGCATCAGCCCAAGATTGCAATACTTGCTTAGCTGCAGTATTACCGGCTTGGGCTTTTTCTTGCACATCATGGAAAGCATCGAACATCAGTAAAGTATGTGACAAACCTTCAGCGGCAGCAGCAGATAGCGTGTCGTTATCTAAAAGTTCGATCATCGGTTGAATATTGTAACCACCTAGCATAGTGCCCAGTAATTTCGTTGCTTGCTCTGGTGATAAAATGGGCGAAGATGTTTCACCTTTGGTGACTGCCGCTAAAAACCCGGCTTTTACATAAGCGGCATCATCAACGCCGGCAGGCACACGATTGGTTAATAAATCAATTAAAAATTCTTCTTCACCTGCTGGTGGTGCTTTAATTAATTCAACCAAAGCTGCAGTTTGTTCAGCATCTAATGGTTTTGGCACAATACCTTCAGCAGCGCGTTCGTCTCTATGTTTACGATAATCTTGAAGCACGGTGTTCACCTCTGTGGTAAGGATAGCTAACCTTAATTCTTTTATTTAGCCGCCCTGATTAGGTTGGCGCGAATTAAGTTTGTTAAGTATCTAAGATTAAAAAAATTTTCACTACGATTATACGACAACATGTACATTAATTGAACTGCAGCGGTAATCATCAACTGTATCCTTACTATGAATGTTACTTATAATTCTTTTAAATCAATAATGTGCGATTCTTACGAGGACTGCATCTACGACTAAATGATTAGAGCGAATCAGCAAGTTTATGTTTAAGCTGCTTGTTTGGCATAAACAGCTTAAGCATATAAGCGAAGATTATTGAAAAGTATAATCAACATAACTAAAGCTTCTATCCGGTATAACCACCATGAATAGTGTTTATTTTATCAAATGATTCATAGTCGTTAAAAAATCAGGTAAAATAGCGCCAAAATTTGTCCCAGCTAATGATCATGTTATTAGCATCTTATAGCTAGAGAGAGAATATCAAATGAGCCTGTATTTAGAATATATAGCAGAAATTGAAAATCGTAAAAATGAGCTAGGTTTAGCACCTAAGCCTATCGATAGTGCTGAGTTATTAGCGGAAATCATTGAGCAAATTAAAGATCAAGGACACGCACACCGCGAAGATTCTTTGAACTTCTTTATCTATAACACCTTACCAGGTACTACCAGTGCCGCCGGTGAAAAAGCCGCCTTTTTGAAAAAAATCATTTTAGGTGAAGAAGTTGTAGCAGAGATAACACCTGAATTTGCCTTTGAATTGCTGTCGCACATGAAAGGTGGCCCATCTATCGAAGCACTACTTGACCTAGCATTAAGTGACGATTCAGCATTATCGACACCAGCTTCTAACGTATTAAAAACTCAAGTATTCTTATACGATGCTGATACAGCTCGTCTTGAAGACGCGTTTAAAGCAGGCAATGCCGTTGCTAAAGAGCTTTTAGAAAGTTATGCCGCAGCTGAATTTTTCACAAAACTACCTGACATTGAAGAAAAAATTGAAGTTGTAACTTATATTGCTGGTGAAGGC
>TARA_R110002167_G_scaffold5436_4_pt1 | contig 30730 bp, 24 predicted proteins | sample TARA_R110002167 | Tara Oceans TARA_R110002167 (sample SAMEA4398238) | marine metagenome | biome: Polar Biome; feature: [MES] marine water layer (ENVO:01000295) within the mesopelagic zone...; material: water (ENVO:00002006), including particulate matter (ENVO:01000060) such as......
CATAAACCAACAAAAAACCCCAAGGTTTTGCAACAGTGGGGTTTTTTAATCAAAGGCAGAAATTAACTGGGTTATTCCCACTCGATGGTAGCAGGCGGCTTACCTGAAATGTCGTAAACAACGCGCGAAATACCATCAATCTCGTTAATGATTCTGTTAGACACTAATCCTAAAAAGTCATAAGGTAAATGTGACCAACGAGCGGTCATAAAGTCGATAGTTTCAACACAACGTAAACTCACTACCCAATCATATTTACGTGCATCACCCATTACGCCAACAGAGCGTACCGGTAAGAATACCGTGAAGGCTTGGCTAACTTTATGGTACAAATCAGCTTTATGTAATTCTTCAATAAAAATGGCATCGGCACGGCGTAGTAAGTCACAGTATTCTTTTTTCACTTCACCTAAAACACGTACACCTAAACCAGGCCCAGGGAATGGATGACGATAAAGCATGTCATACGGTAAGCCTAGTTCTAAACCAATTTTACGTACTTCATCTTTAAATAATTCACGTAATGGTTCAACTAAACCTAGTTCCATATAATCAGGTAAGCCACCAACATTATGATGCGATTTAATCACATGGGCTTTACCTGTGGCTGACGCGGCTGATTCGATAACATCAGGGTAAATAGTCCCTTGAGCTAGCCATTTAGCATTTTCAAGTTTTTTCGATTCTTCTTCAAATACATCAATAAAAACATTACCGATAATTTTACGCTTTTTCTCTGGATCGCTTTCGTCTTTCATTCTGTCTAAGAATCTGTCTTCGGCATTCACATGGACTATCTTTAAACCAAAGTGATCACCAAACATATCCATCACTTGTTCGCCTTCGTTTAAACGTAACAAACCGTTATCAACAAAAACACAAGTAAGCTTGTCACCAATAGCGCGCTGTAAAAGCATGGCAACAACTGATGAATCAACACCACCAGAAAGACCTAGAATAACTTCATCATCACCCACTTGCGCTTTCATTTTAGCAATAGCATCTTCAATAATTGATGCGGAAGTCCAAAGCTTTTCACACTGACAAATATTAACAACAAAGTGTTCTAATATACGCATACCTTGTTTAGTGTGTGTTACTTCTGGATGAAATTGAACGCCGTAGAATTGTTTGTCTTCATTGGCCATTGCGGCAAAGGCACAACTATCGGTTTTAGCCACTGTGACAAAACCTTCAGGAATGGCAGATACTTTATCGCCATGACTCATCCATACATCTAACAGCGCATTGCCGTTAGCGCTAACACTGTCTTCAATTGCGTTAAATAAAGCAGATTTGGTTACCACTTCAACGGCCGCATAACCAAACTCTTTATGCTCGCTACTTTGTACGCCACCACCAAGCTGCTGCGCCATGGTTTGCATACCGTAGCAAATTCCTAAAACAGGTACGTTAGCGGTGAACACATATTCAGGAGCACGCGGTGAATTAGCTTCGGTCACAGATTCAGGGCCGCCTGCAAGAATAATTCCTGTTGGATTAAATGCTTTAATTTGCGCTGCTGTCACATCCCATGACCAAAGTTCACAGTAAACGCCAATTTCACGCACACGACGCGCAATAAGCTGAGTGTATTGTGAGCCAAAATCTAATATCAGTATGCGGTGATCATGAATGTCTTTACTCATGTTTTTTGTTCCTGCTTTTTACCACTAAAGGTATTGTTTATAAATAACAACACCCTGAACTTAAGTGAGTTCAGGGTGTTTGAATTTTGTATATTTTTACAATTTTATATTTTGTAAAAATAAGAATATTTTAGTTCAAAGCTAGTTAGCGTTAGAGCAAAGAAGAAGCGCGGAGTTGACGCTAGTCAATGAGCACTTCTGATGCCGCTATTACGTTAAATAGCAAAGCAATGAAATATTCGGCTTAGCCCATTCTGTAATTAGGGGCTTCTTTTGTTATTGTGACATCATGTACATGTGACTCGCCCATGCCTGCTGACGTTATTTTCATAAACTCAGGTTTAGTACGCATTGTTTCAATATCTTTAGAGCCAGTTAACCCCATAGATGAACGCAAACCGCCCATTTGCTGATGAATAATGGCAGCGACAGGGCCTTTATAAGCCACACGACCTTCAATACCTTCTGGTACTAACTTATCAGCTTCACCATCAGATTTTTGGAAGTAACGATCACTTGAACCTTCTTTTTGATCCATAGCGCCTAAAGAGCCCATACCACGATATGATTTATAATAGCGGCCTTGGTAAAGTTCAACTTCACCTGGTGCTTCTTCAGTACCTGCCAGCATGCTGCCAACCATTACGCAGTGCGCGCCAGCAACTAGGGCTTTAGCAATATCACCTGAAAAACGAATACCGCCATCGGCAATAACTGGAATACCGGTACCTTTTAATGCTTCAACAGCATTTGAGATGGCCGTTAATTGTGGAACACCTACACCGGTAACAATACGGGTTGTACAAATTGAACCTGGGCCAATACCTACTTTAACGGCATCAACGCCAGCATCAGCCATCGCTTTCGCACCAGCACCAGTAGCAACGTTACCCGCTACTATTTGTAAATCAGGATACCTATCACGCGTTTCTTTTACTCTATCTAATACGCCTTGTGAGTGACCGTGAGAGGTGTCAATTAATAAAACATCAACACCTGCAGTAACTAACGCGTCTATACGTTCGTCTGTACCTGCACCAACACCCACCGCAGCACCAACACGCAAACGACCAAGTTCATCTTTACACGCATTAGGTTTGTTTTCAGCTTTTTGATAATCTTTTGCCGTGATCAAACCAACCAATTTAAAAGCGTCATCAACAACCAATATTTTTTCAATACGGTTGCTATGCATTAAGCCTAGGATTTCTTTTCGAGCTGCGCCTTCTTTCACTGTAATGAGGTTTTCTTTTATTGTCATCAGTGAAGAAACAGATTTGGTTAAATCAGTTTCAAAACGTAAATCACGTCCCGTGATGATACCGACTAAGTTGTTATTATCATCAACAACAGGAAAACCTGAGAAACCTAAGTCATCCGCTTTATGCATGACTTCTTCAATAGTAAAGTCAGTACTTACCGTTACGGGGTCTGAAACTATGCCGCTTTCGTACTTTTTAACTTGCGATACATTTTTGGCTTGTTCCGCTATGGTCATATTCTTATGAATAAAACCTAGCCCGCCTTCTTGCGCTAATGTAATAGCCAAGCGAGCTTCAGTTACTGTGTCCATTGACGCAGAAACGATAGGTACATTTAAATTGATTTTTCGGGTTAAACGGGTTTGTAAGTTAGCTGTATGAGGTAGTACCGTTGAATGAGCAGGTACTAGTAGAACATCATCAAAAGTTAACGCTTCTTGGGCAATTCGTAACATCGCAATATCACCAGAGTTAGATGTGAAGTGAGTACTAAAGTCGTATAAGTTAGTACTGAATATTGCGGCAGAATTTTAACCGTTTTCTTTGTTTAGGTAAACATAAATTTGCTTTCAAAAGCTATTAATTTAACAACTTAATGCCTAGTAAGTTGTGCCAAGTAAGTTAGCGCAAAATAAATGCCCTAAATATTTTTCTCAACGATATAATGGCAATTAACGATCCGTTTATACTTTTCAATATTAATCATTATGACAGCACAACACATTCTTCAAGTCAGTGAGCTCACAAAAAAAGTACGCTTTATTTTAGAAAGTGAACTAAATACGGTGTGGTTAACGGGTGAAATTTCAAATTTTGTTGCCGCTAGCTCAGGTCATTGGTATTTATCGCTAAAAGATAGTAAATCACAAGTGCGTTGCGCGATGTTTAAGGGCTATAACCAAAAAACTCGATTCTCTAATAAAGACAAACCGAAAAATGGTCAACAAGTTTTAGTACGTGCAAAAGTTTCTTTATATGAGCCTCGTGGTGATTTTCAACTTATTATTGAACAAATGGAGGATGCTGGTGAAGGTTTATTGCGCCAGCAATACGAGCAATTAAAAAATAAACTTAATACCCTTGGTATATTTTCCCATGCACATAAAAAAATTATTCCATCACACATTCAAACGATAGGAGTAGTAACCTCACCCACAGGGGCAGCAGTAAAAGACATTTTAACGGTTCTTAATCGCCGAAATCCTACTATTCGCGTAATAATTTACCCTGCATTTGTACAAGGAGAATATGCTAGTAATGATATTTGTCACGCGATTCAACAAGCCAATATCCGAAAAGAATGCGATGTACTCATTGTAGGTCGAGGTGGCGGCTCGTTAGAAGATCTCTGGCCTTTCAATGAAGAAAGTGTTGTGCTGGCTATTTATGATTCAGCTATTCCTATCATTAGTGCAGTAGGTCATGAGGTTGATACTACGCTGAGTGATTATGTTGCCGATTTACGCGCTGCAACACCGTCAGCTGCGGCTGAATTGGTGTCAAGCGATAGCGATGAGCTATTGAAAAAAATGGCTATGTTCACATTGCGTTTAAATAACGCTATAACCAATAATAATGCGGTATTAACTCAAAAATTAAGCCATATTAAACATAGATTAGCGCAAGTTCATCCTGAGCAGCAATTACTTGTACATCAACAAAAGTCTGATGAATTAAACCTACGATTAACGCAAGCAATCAAGCGTTTATTAACTCAAGCACAGCATCAACCAAAGCAATTACAACAGCGACTAAGCCGAGTATCGCCAACTCAACAGATCGCAGAACAGCAGACTAGCATTAAACAGTTAAGACAAAGATTAGTGAATGCAAATCAAAGTAACTTGCAGCACAAAAGTGAGTTGTTTGTTCATTTAATTGAGCAATTACACTTGATAAGTCCGTTAGCCACTATTGCTAGGGGTTATGGTGTTATTCGAAATACTGAACATAAAGTTATTAGTTCTATTACTCAGGTATCGACTAACGATGAAATTAGTGTGCAAGTGATTGATGGTTCAATTAAAGCTAAAGTTATCTAATAAAACAATCTAAAGAGCAAGCTAATCTTGTGATGTGATGGTGGTGAGCAATAATTGACTCACTTGTTCATTACTTTTCTCATCAAACATAACGCCAAAAGATAAACCGTCATTTTGTTGCTTCAAATTACAAACAGCGCCATTTAATTTAAGATTACTACCTCCTTCCTCGTCTTCTACAACAATCTCAAGGGATTTCTTTTCTGATAAAACTAATTTTTCACCATTAACAATATTTAACTGACAACCATTAATAGAAAGATTGGTTATGGTTGTTTGCCAATAATTATCATCTATTTTTACTTTAGCATCGATATCAGTTTCAATACGAATAGATGAACGCAAATTCTGTAAACCAACCGTTTGAGGGAAATCCAACACCATAATACGTGATGGCATTTGTAAGGTTTGCTTAATCGAACTAACAAAAGCAACAACAGCCCCTTCATGCCCTTCAATTAAACCACGAACAGTGATAGTAGCACCTTGAATTATATGCTGAGTAAACTTACCTAACTTACTTGTTTCGGGAAATTGAATTAATATATATTTCTTAGGCAGGTAACCAATAAAGGTAGTTCTAAACTTACCACGCTGACCCGCTGGAGTCGCTATATCAATAGTGACCACCGAACCCGCTTGAAGAAAAGCTAAATTGCGATCTAAGCGGGTTGCCGTATCAATATCTGTAGGTTTTTCAGCCATAAGTGTACATCTTTCATGAAGGATTAAACCACACTAGCCAAAGAATCAGTTAAAAGCAATAGCTACGGATCTCTGGACAGTGATCACTTATTATCTTTATTATAGCCTTGAGTCGCTCTGGCCATTTTCTTTTGCTCGGTAAAAGTAAGTTTTTTCTTGCCCGCAAAGGGGTTAGTGGTATCTCTAAACTCAATACGGATAGGTGTACCCATTATTTTTAAAGATTTACGATAATAGTTCATTAAGTAGCGTTTATATGAGCTAGGTAATTTTTTCGCCAAATTACCATGAATAACAATTATTGGTGGGTTATAACCACCAGCATGGGCATATTTAAGTTTAATTCGACGACCATTATGCATTGGTGGCTGATGATCAAACACGGCCATATCTAATATTTTCGTTACCATCGCAGTAGAGATTCGTTTAGTCGCGCTAATAAACGCCTCTTCAACTGACTCATACAAATGACCAACACCAGTGCCATGCAAAGCTGAAATAAAGTGAATTTTAGCAAAATCAATAAAACCTAAACGTCGGTCTAATTCGGTTTTAATTCTGTCTTTAACATGATCCTCTAAGCCGTCCCATTTATTCACCGCTAAAACAAGCGAACGACCTGACTCAAGAATAAAACCAAGCAAACTTAAATCTTGATCGGTAATGCCTTCACGGGCGTCAATAATAAGTAAACAAACATTCGAGTCTTCAATAGCACGTAACGTTTTAATCACTGAAAATTTTTCAACAACATCGGTAACGTTTTTACGACGACGAATGCCGGCGGTATCAATTAATGTGTAAGAACGACCATTATGCTCCATCGGAATATAAACACTATCGCGAGTAGTGCCTGGTGCATCAAAAACGACTACACGTTCTTCACCCAAAATACGATTAGTTAAGGTTGATTTACCCACATTAGGTTTACCGATAATAGCCAGTTTAATGGTATCGTTTTCTTTTGGTGCTTCTGCAATTTGCTGCTCAAGTTCTGCTTCACTAAGCTCACGTTCATAGTCACCATCAAACTCACCTTCTTCTGCATCAACTACTTTAGGTTGACCCAGTGCTTCGATATGAGGAGTGAGCGCTAAGGTTAGTAATTGCGTTACGCCACGGCCATGGGCAGCGGCAATTTTATGAACCTCTTCGCCTAAACTTAAGGCATAAAATTCTGCAATAGCAGAGTCGGCATCAATACCATCAACTTTATTGGCAACTAAAAAGATTTTTTTATCTTGCTTGCGCAAATAGTCGGCAATACCGTAATCAGCTGAGGTTAAACCATCACGGGCATCAACTAAAAAGAGTACAGCGTCTGCTTCTTCAACAGCCATTAAAGATTGCTCTGCCATTAGCACATCAATGCCTTCTTCATCGCCATTAATACCACCCGTATCAATGACAATAAAAGGATGTTCTTCAACTTCCGCTTTACCATATTGACGATCACGGGTTAAACCGGGGTAATCTGCAACCAAGGCATTTCTAGAGCGCGTTAAGCGATTAAATAATGTTGATTTACCAACATTTGGACGACCAACAAGGGCAACGACAGGCAGCATGAAAACCTCAAAATTTTAAAAATAAACGTTCGACTTTTCTTATAAAAAATCAAGCGTGTAAAAACAAGTAACGGCCCCACATGCTAAAGCACTGGAGCCGTATATATATTTAAGCAAGAACGCACTTAAGCGCGAATACTTTTCTTAAAAAGCAGTCGCCTACTTAAAGCTTAGCCTATTGCTCAGCTTTTATGATTTTAGGCGTTTCGATTGCCTGTAAATCACCATCGACTGACTGACTATACAATATATTATCGACTACCGTTGGCGTAGCGTGAATGCCACTACCATCAACTTTATGACGTGCAACAAGTTCGCCTGTTTCTTGGTTTAACCAATGTAGGTAACCTTCAAAATCACCAACAACAACATAATCATCAATAATCGCTGGACCAGTTACACCACGATTGGCAAGCGCTAAATTACTCCAACGCTCAATACCATTTATTCGGTCTATTGCGTAAACATGGCCACGCACATTGGTTAAGAAAATAGTGTTACGATAAATTGAAATTTGACGATAAGATGAATATTGGCGTTTCCAAAGAACTCTACCGCTTTTAAGATCAATTGCCGCTAGGTTACCACGAGATGATACCGCATAAACTTTATCACCAAAAACGATAGGAGCAGAATCAACATCAATCACGCGCTCAAGCTCTGTTGAACCTGTTGCTTCGCCGATGTCAGTTGACCAGCCTTGCTGACCACTATCAACAAGATAAACACTAACGCCACCTTTGCCAGTGCCAATTAAAACACCACCTGAAGCGATAACAGGAGCACTAATACCACGCAGGGTAAGTGCTGGAACATCTTGCTCTATTTTCCATAATTCTTCGCCGCTATCTGCGTTCATAGCTTTCATAATGCCAGAAGCAGAGTTAACAACGACAACACCCGATTCTATCGCTGGTGCGTTAATAACTTCACCTTTAATGCTTGCTTGCCACGACAGTTCACCTGTTTGTGCGTCTAACGCATAGACTTTGCCGTTTTCACTACCAATAAAAACTTTATTTAACCCCGCAGTAGGGCCACCAGAAAGTAACGCTGAAACTCGGCTATCCCAAAAACTACGTTCGTTATTAATACCACTTAAATCAACTTGCCAAAGCGCTTCACCCGTTTTTTGATCAAAAGCAATCACGTCACCAACACGGCTTGCACTATAAACTTTATCGTATGCAACAATAGGCTTTAGGCGTGAAAAATAACCATCACTGCCATCACCAACGCTTTCTTCCCACAACACTTTTGGCTCAAACTTTTGTTCAAACTCTGTTAGCTCTGCGGGTAAATTACTTGTATCTTCATCTTCATCAGTTGATGAGCATGCAAATAAAGTACTAGAGAGCAAAAGCACCGCAAATACTTTAGCGTATTTACCTACCTGTTTACCTAGAAAATCATTGCTTGTTTGTTTTTTAGAAAAAAGCATTAAATAACCTTATTTTACTTAGCAACTGGAACAATAGTCGTTAGATTAATAGCTGTCGCCAAATCATCTAGCTTCATTTGTAAGTTTGGGTTACTGGCTAAACCATCAGCAGCAATGGCGGCTTGATAAGCATTACGCGCTAATTCTTTTTTATCTTGCAACAAGTAGGTATCACCCTTTATTTCTTCAATTGCGGCGTTAAAAGATTCTGGTAAAGGGGTAGCCAACGTCGTTAAGGCTTGTTCATATTGCTCTTGCTGAATTTGTACACGTGCTAAACGCACGCTTGCAATACCTTTAATGCCATCACTCGGCGCACTTTTAATTGCAGCCGCGAGCTGAGTTTGAGCACTTTGCCAGTCTTTAATAGCTGCGGCCTCTTTCGCTAACGCTAATGCTGTTAATGATTCATAACTCGTGCCTGAGTTTTCTTTAATAAATTTTTCAGCATTTTCACCGAAAGCTGCTTTATCTTTGACGCTATTTTCTATTAATGTTTGATAGCTATCTGAAACCGCTATTTCATCATCAAGCTTGCTGTCTTTATATAAATTAAAACCAATAAAACCAGCAAAACCTAACGCGATACCAGCAATGATCATATTGCCATTTTCTTGCCAATAGCTCTTGATCGCTTCTACTTGCTGTTCTTCTGTTTGATAAATTTCCACTACATCACCTTGACTAAAAACTTTTAAATTAAATCACATAACAAACTTGGAATTTTTTCAAATGCCACGTTTTGTTGTTCTTGTTGTCCGCGTAAATATTTAATCATAACACTTTGCTGGGCAATTTCATCATCACCTAAAATTAACGCGATTTGAGCGCCTGATTTATCAGCGCGCTTTAATTGTTTTTTCATATTGCCGCCACCACAATGACATTGCAAACGAATATTAGGCACTTGATCACGCCATTGCTCAGCTAATGCATTCGCCCTAATTTGTGCATCATCACCTAAAATCACTACATAAGCATCAACTTGTGGACGTATATTGGTAACTTTATCTAATTCGGTAAGCATTAGCACCAAACGCTCAATGCCTAAAGCAAAACCAAATCCGGGCGTTGCTTTGCCGCCAAGCTGTTCAACTAAACCGTCATAACGACCACCTGCACAAATTGTACCTTGTGCGCCAAGGCTTGTAGTAACCCACTCAAACACAGTGCGATTATAATAATCTAATCCGCGCACTAAACGTTCATTTAATACGTAATTAATACCTGCTGCCTCTAAACGTGCACACAAACTATCAAAATGTTGCTGTGTTTCTTCACCAAAATAATCTGATAGTTTTGGTGCATCCGCCAATGCTTCTTGTACTTGCGGGTTTTTACTATCTAATACTCTAAGCGGATTAGTATGCATTCGACGTTTAGCGTCTTCATCTAAAAGATCTTCACGTTCAGTTAAAAACTCAACTAATGCATCGCGATAATTTGCTCGTTCTTCGTTTGACCCTAACGAATTCAACTCTAGTGTGACAAATTCATTGATGCCAAGTTCCCGCCATAAACGAGAAGTTAGTAAAATAATTTCTGCGTCGATGTCAGGTGTTGCAATGCCGAAGGCTTCTAGACCAAATTGATGAAATTGACGGTAGCGCCCTTTTTGTGGTCTTTCATGGCGAAACATCGGCCCCATGTACCAAAGGCGTTGTTCTTGGTTATACAAAAGTCCATGTTGATTAGCCGCACGTATACAACTTGCAGTGCCTTCTGGGCGCAACGTTAAGCTGTCACCATTACGATCATCAAAGGTGTACATTTCTTTTTCAACAATATCGGTCACTTCACCAATAGAGCGTTTGAATAATGCCGTTGATTCAACGATTGGCATACGAATTTCAGCAAAACCGTAATTACTGGCCACTCGGCGCAGAACCGTTTCAACCATTTGCCAAACGTTAGTTTCATTTGGCAAACAATCGTTCATACCGCGAATTGCTTGTATTGCTTTAGCCACTTCTTGTATCTCTCTTTTTTATACCAATTTTATTAAAATTCAGCAATTTTTGCAGCGCGCATTATACCGAATATACAATCATTCTCAAATGAGAGAATTATAAGATTTATAATGATTAATCAAGTGTTTTAAAATCAATTTGATTGCTCTGCGCTGAACGCTCTTCCATTGCATGTGCTTTTGCACGAATTCGCTGTTCAAGTTGATCAACTAAGTCGGTATTATCAAAGCGTTCTTTTTGACGAATACCGTCTAGATAATAACCACTTTTTTTATTACTACCCGTTAAACCTAAGTCAGACACCATAGCTTCACCGGGGCCATTAACAATGCAACCAATAATGGAAACATCCATTGGTGTCATAATATCTTCAATACGTTGTTCTAGTGCATTGACTGTTGCAACCACATCAAACTCTTGGCGAGAGCAACTAGGACAGGCGATTAAGTTAATACCACGGCTACGAAGTTTTAGCGATTTTAAAATATCAAAGCCAACTTTAATTTCTTCAATTGGATCAGCGGCCAGTGAAATACGCAACGTATCACCAATACCTTGTGCTAATAACAAACCTAAACCAACGGATGATTTTACTGAACCAGAGCGTAAGCCGCCCGCTTCTGTAATACCAAGATGCAGTGGGTTATCAATTTGTTTAGCTAATAATTTGTATGATTCCACTGCAAGAAATACGTCAGATGCTTTCACACTCACTTTAAACTGGTTAAAATTAAGCCTATCTAGAATATCAACATGGCGCATGGCAGATTCAAATAATGCTTCTGGCGTTGGTTCAGTATATTTTTCTTGAATATCTTTTTCTAAAGAACCGCCATTTACACCGATACGTATTGGAATATTTTTATCACGTGCACATTCAACCACACTACGAATTCTATTTTCATTGCCAATATTACCGGGATTAATACGCAAGCAATCAACGCCATATTCGGCAACTTTCAAAGCGATACGATAATCAAAATGAATATCCGCTACTAAGGGTACGCTCACTTGCTTTTTTATTTCACGAAATGCTTCCGCAGCGTCCATCGTTGGTACGCTTACGCGAACAATATCAGCACCAACGGCTTCAAGCGCTTTGATTTGCGCAACGGTGGCAGCTACATCGGTAGTTTGGGTATTAGTCATAGACTGCACAGTAATAGGCGCATTACCACCAATAGGTACATTACCAACCATGATTTGGCGAGATTTTCGACGAATAATTGGAGATTCTTTAAACATAATTTTTAATTACTTATTTTACAAATACTTTACAAAAAACTTACAAACTTAGTGGCAAGGTAAACTTAGCAATATTACCAACATTGAACTCAGACATATCAATAAGCTGACCGTTAAACACAATAGTGGCTAATTCGGGTTTTCCTAAGGTAACTTTTAACGGCGCTTTGCCAGTAACAGTCATCACATAACCTGACTTCTTAACGCCCCAAGCAATACGTTCACCTGTGGCGTCGTAAATATTAACCCAACAATCACCTGAAAAGGTAAATACCGCGGTACTTACTTCGAGTATTACAGCTTGTGATTCAATAACGTTGGGGTCACTACTTTCTGATTTACTAACTTCTTGCTTTGTTGACGTTAGCTCAGACTTATCACTGATTAATTGAGTAGCTTCTGGTTTATTATCTAGCGCTGCTAACGCTGTTTTATTTAATTCTGTTTTATTTAACTCTGCTTTATTTAACTTCGCTTTATTTTTCCCATCCAAACTAGGGGTTTGAGGTGTAGGAGCGGGCTGTTCTTTAGGGGCGCTTTCATCAACCGTTTGTTTTGGCTCTTGCTGCCACCACAGTATCAACAAGCCAAGCAATATGGCGGCAATTAAGTAACTAAGCCACATTAATCGACTATGTTCGGCTTGTTTTTCAGTTAGGTTAGAGAAGCTTTGCATTTCACTTCGTTGAACCTCAGCGACGCCAAGCAGGTCATAAGCGCTCATCACTTCATCAACATCAACATTAACGAGTTTTGCATAACTACGTAAATAGCCTCGGTTAAACGTTGCAGGTAATTTTTGATCAAATAAATCTAGTTCAATATTTTCCACTAAACTATTTTTAAATTTCAATTTTTTAGCAACATCGTCAACACTGATAGATAATTTTTTTCTCGCTTCACTTAGCATTTGACCTGGGCCAACCACTTCCATATCTTCACTAAGTTCATCAAGTGGTTTGCTATCTGGAAACTCTATTGCTTTTTTACTCATCTACTGATTTACCAATTTTGGGTCTTCTAAAAAGATTATATCTTTAATATGAAGTTTTTTATTTTTAGAAATTTTATTCCATCGGCGCAACGCTTTAATTTTTATATTATATTTAACCGAAATACTATACAAAGTATCTCCTGCGTTAACTACGTGAAAGTCAGGGAGTTTTTGAACTTGCTCCTTCTTAGCAGGCTTTAACTCTTCTTGGGCTGTTTTTGTGTTTTCTACACTAACATCCTCAGCTTTCATTGCTATTGTTTTAACTTCTTCTGTTTTTTCCATGACAATCAAGCTTTCATCATTCGTTACTTTTTCTTGTTCAGTTTTAGGTGCGTTTAGAATCACAGTACGCTTTTCTTGATTACTCTCATTGGTTGCCATCTTGGTTATTGTCTTTTTTTCCTCAGAACTAGCCGTTGGTACAGGGGCTGACTGAGGCACTAGCAAATCAGTTTTACTGATTTCTTTTGTTGAAACAACTTGCTCGTGTGTTTCACCTTCTGCTTTAGCTTCTACTTTAGGCTCATTTTTTACTGTACTCGTTTTTTTAGGAGACAGTTTGACGATACGTTTTTTAGATTTCGTCTGTGGGTTAGTCGCTTGCGATAGTTTATATCGCTTGGCTAGATTATCAGCCTCTATAAGCTCAAGTTCATTGAGTATATATTGCTGAGCCTCCCACGATTGAGGATACATTTTCACCAACATAGTGGCGTAATTTTTTGCTGTGCTGCGTTGCCCAAGTTTATAGTGTACTTTATAAGACAATGCTAAAGACTGAGCACTAAAACGGCGAGTAACTTTTCCAAAACGTTGTTCAAATGCTTTAGCTAGCTTGTAATCTCCCATGGCATATTGTAATCGTACCATTTGAAATAAAGTAGAAGCACTACTAGGGCTGTGTAAAATAGCTTTATTTAAATACATTTCTGCTTTAACAAAGTCATCTTTTTGCAAAAAACAAGCCGATAAGTTTTCATAACTTTTTGCCACTAAAATATAGGTAGGTACTGCAATCGCTTTTAAAAATTGTTTTTCTGCTGCCTCAATTTCATCTTGTCGACACAAATATACCCCATAGTTATTTAGTGTATCTGCGTCATCACTTTTTATCGATAGCGCCTTTTCATAAGCCTCAATGGTTAACTTATGTTCGCCCACTGTTTCATAATAATGAGCAAAAGCGGTATACACTTGCACCATATCAGGCGCAAAATTTTTCGCTTTTTCCAAATTTTGTTTAGCTTGGGGCATATTGCCCATTTTCAAATAACCTAAACCTAACGAAACACGTGTTGCTGCCATATCATCTCTATTGGCTTGGTTTTTAACAACAGGGGTGTCATCACTTTCATAATTTTGCGTAACACAGCCTGATAAAAACACAGACAACAGCGCCAAAGCGGTAAAAACAGCTCGTTTTCTAATTAAGAATTTATCCATAATATGCTGAACTTGCTTCATTAGTTTTATTTTTATTGTTATTTTATTTAAATAGTTTTTGATAATAGCGCGATCAGACTATCTTTACCGAAATTTCGTCAGCTTTCACCCGTTTTTTTTCTGTTTGTGCATTTTGTTGTATTTGAGTACGTTTAGTGCGATCGAAAACATCACCAGCTAACTGACCGCATGCTGCATCAATATCTTCGCCACGCGGTCGACGAGTAATAACCGTTAAACCATAACTTTGTAACACTTTATCAAAGCGATCAATGCGAGAATTACTCGGGCGCTTATAAGAAGATCCAGGGTAAGGGTTAAAAGGGATCAAATTAATTTTACTGGGTAAATCTTTTAATACATGCGCCAGCGCATGGGCTTGCTCAGTAGAGTCATTAACATGGTCAAGCATTACATATTCAATAGTCGCTTGCTTGTTGGCTTTAGAGCCTTCAATGTAACGGCCCGCCGCGGCTATAAACTCTTCTAATGGATATTTTTTATTAATGGGTACCAATTCATTGCGCAAGGTATTATCTGGTGCATGAATAGAAATAGCCAAAGCACAATCAATTTTAGCTTTCAGCATATCAAGTGCTGGAACAACACCCGAAGTACTTACGGTAACTCGGCGCTTTGATAAACCATAACCCAAATCATTTAACATGGTATCAAGGGCTGGAATTAAATTTTTCATATTGAGTAGCGGCTCGCCCATGCCCATCATAACAATATTGGTAATTGGTCTTTTGCCGGTAATACGCGTGGCACCAATGTCATTAGCCACTCGCCATACTTGACCAATAATTTCTGACATGGATAAATTACGATTAAAGCCTTGCTGGGCAGTTGCACAAAAAGTACATTCAAGCGCACAACCTACTTGTGATGAAACACATAACGTAGCGCGATCATTTTCAGGTATCCATACCGTTTCAATTTCTTGTCCGCCTTCTAAAACGAGGGCATATTTAATAGTGCCATCTGTCGATACTTGTTTTTGTGAAATTTCAGGTGATTTAATTTCACAATTTCGTTGCAACTTTTCCCTAAGTTTTTTATTCAGGTTTGTCATTTGTTCAAAGTCTGAATAACCAAAATGATAAATCCACTTCATTATTTGATCCGCTCTAAAAGGCTTTTCACCAATAGAGGCAAAATACTCACGTAGTCCTTGATGATCCAAATTTAATAGATTAATTTTGCTGCTTTCTTTAGCAACTTCTTTGACATTTTCTGTGACGATTGGGTCGCTCATACAACAAGTTCTCAAAACTGATAGGGAAAAGATAAAACAAGGTCGCGAATTGTACACTTTTCAAGCGAAACTCGCAATTTCATGCTTAAACTTAAAATGCAAAAAGGATTCTACTGATTGCTCAGCAAAATCCTTTTTTTGTAGGCCAGAATTTCTTCTAGCAATGTAGCGTAATAAAGTACGCTCTACAAATTAGCGCGTGCGGCTACAAATTTCTTCATCAGAGAAGAAATAAGCAATCTCACGTGCTGCTGATTCTAAAGCATCAGAGCCATGCGCAGCATTTTCGTCAATGCTTTCTGCAAGGTCAGCGCGGATAGTACCTGCAAGTGCTTCAGCAGGGTTAGTAGCACCCATGATTTCACGGTTTTTAAGAACAGCGTTTTCGCCTTCTAAAACTTGAACCATTACTGGACCTGAAGTCATAAATTCAACTAAAGCACCAAAGAAAGGACGTTCGCTATGTTCAGCGTAGAAACCTTCTGCTTTCTCTTGGCTTAAATGTAACATTTTAGCAGCAACGATTTTAAGACCAGCAGTTTCAAAACGGTTGTAGATTTGACCAATGAAGTTTTTAGCAACTGCGTCTGGTTTTACGATAGAAAAAGTACGTTCGATAGCCATGATAAGCCCTTTTAATAAATTTAAATTTTAGTGTAATTAAATAGATACCAAATCATCAAAAATCAACAAAACAACTGACACCTACAAATTTTGGCGCGATTATAAACGAAATCATAGTAAATTCCTAATATTAACCGTTGAATAATTATTTAAACTTCTCATAATATTTTGCATTTTTTTTCTGGTCCTTTAGTCGTAATCATAAAATATAAAAATACAGCATCCTTTAGTTTGAAATGAAAAATTCAGCTTACTAGTCGTTTACTGAGTTAGGCTGTAACTCAAGCTGGTTATGACTTCTCTTCTCTACTTGTTCAAAAAAAACAATAAATATTTCATCATTATCGCCCTAAAACATCATTTTTGGTTGTTACATTTGGTCACATTGTCGAAAAAATTCTGAAATACTTTCATAGTCCACTGCCAGTTAACATTAAAAGCAACAGCAGGAATATCAATGCAATTTATTAAACGTGCGCATGGTGACGAACAACCGTACTGGCCAGCAGGGCCATTTAAAATCAGATTACCTTTTATTCATTACCGCTGGGAATTACCAGAAATGATTCAAGGCTTTTTTATGTTCGTGGTTGGCTTGGCCATGATACCTTTACTTGAAAGCTATTTAGGTATGCCCTATGAAGCGGCGCTAGCTTTTACCTTTGTTGCTGGTGTAGGCTATATTTTACCCGCATTACTCGGTGTTCCTTTAGTTCCTGGTTGGATAACGCCAGCCATTCCTGTGGTATTACTTTATTTAAAAGGCTTTGAGCCAGGTCCTGAAGCAATAAGAGCATTATTTGCCTTACAAATTGAAGTGTCTATTATTTTTCTTATTTTAGGGGTAACTCGCTTAGGCACTAAGTTAGTTGATGTTATTCCAAACTCACTAAAATGTGGGATCATTATTGGTGCTGGCATGGCGGCAATGATGGGAGAATTAAAAGTGGGCGGTCGTATTGATGCAACCCCAATTTCATTGATTGTTGGCTCTATTGTTTCAGCCTACATCTTATTTTCTCTTTCGTTTAAAAATGTTATTAATGAAAACTCTTTTGCCCGAAAAATTGCTAACTTTGGTATGGTTCCTGGAATGATCATTGCTATGCTGGTTGGCTGGTCTGTCGGTGAATACCCATTACCTGTAATAGAATGGGGCATTACTAATCCTAATTTTTCGTTAATGTGGCAGTATTTACCTTTCACCGTTGGCTACCCTGATTGGGAAATATTCTTACTGGCCATCCCAACAGCAATAATTGCCTATGTTATTGCTTTTGGCGACATCCTTGTTGGTTTTACTTTAGTTAAACGTGTTGATCATATTCGCGTTGATGAAAAAATAGAAGAAAATGTTGACCGTGTTCACTTAGTTACCGCTATTCGTAATGGTATGCATGCCTTTTTAGCACCATGGCCTGGGCTAGCAGGACCATTATTCACAGCTGCCCACGCAACCGTTGCTGAGCGTTATGCGATGGGACGTAAATCGATGGAATCTATTTATAGTGGCGGTGCTACTTTTTGGATGAGCGGTTTACTTGCCCTATTTGCCTTACCTTTAGTTACCTTATTTAAGCCGGTATTACCCATCGCACTTTCGATTACGTTAATCCTTACCGCTTATATCTGTATTATGGTTGGTATGGAACAGCTAAAAAATTCAACGGAGCGAGGCGTTGCCGGTATTGTTGCGGTTACATTAGCGATGCCTGATCCAAAATCTACTATGTATGCTGTTGGTATTGGTGTAATACTTTACGTCCTAATTGAGCGCCCTAAATTAATGGGTAAACATGACAGTAAAGATAACATTATTTTTGCTGATGAAGCGCAGGAAGAAGTGGCAATATCTACTAGTACTAATACTTAGTAATAAGGGAATATAGACATGACTACTATAAACATTTTTGAACAATATTTAGAGCCAAATGAAGCTAACTATATGGCGCTGACACCTATTTCTTTTTTAGAGCGAGCGGCCTTTGTTTACCCAGACAAAACAGCAACCGTTAATGGTGATATTCGTCACACTTGGTTAGAAGTTTTTCAACGTTGTACCCGCTTTGCTAGTGCTTTGGCGAAACGAGGCATTGGCCGAGGTGATACAGTATCAGTTATAGCACCAAATATTAGCGAACATTTTGAAGTACATTTTGGTGTACCGATGAGCGGCGCGGTACTCAATTCAATTAATACCCGTCTTGATGCTGAAGCGATTGCTTTTATACTGGTGCATGCAGAAACTAAAGTGCTAATTACGGATAAAGAATTTAGCCCCATAGTAAAAAAAGCACTACGCATGATCACACATAAACCTTTAGTCATTGATATTGATGATCCTAATTTTAACGAAGGTCAATTAATCGGCTCGTTAACGTATGATCAGTTGCTTGATGAAGGTGATAGTGATTTTGAACCGCTACGACCTAATAATGAATGGGATGCTATTTCCTTAAATTATACCTCGGGCACAACAGGCGATCCTAAAGGTGTGGTTTATCACTACCGTGGTGCCTACCTTAACGCCGTGAGTAATGTTATGTCATGGGGTATGAGTGAGCATCCAGTTTATTTATGGACGCTACCTATGTTTCATTGTAACGGCTGGTGTTTCCCTTGGTCAATTGCAGCAACTGCTGGCACAAGCGTAAGTTTACGTCATGTGCGCGCAGAGCCTATATTTGATTTAATTAGATCTGAAAAAGTGGGCTATTTTTGTGGTGCTCCTATCGTATTAAATATGCTTAACGGCGCAGATGTCTCATTAAAAGCTGACATCAATCATACCGTGAAAGTAATGACTGCCGGTGCACCACCACCCGCTTCAGTGATTGAAGGCATGGAAGCTTCTGGTTTTAAAGTGACTCATACCTATGGCTTAACCGAGACCTATGGCCCATCTGTTGTTTGTGCTTGGCATGACGAATGGAACGAAGAAAGCGCAGAGCAGCAAGCTAAATTAAAATCTCGCCAAGGGGTTCGTTCTCCAATGCTTGATCAACTAATGGTAGCAGATCCTGACACTTTAGAGCCTATGCCAAAGGATGGTGAATCAGTTGGTGAAATATTTATGCGCGGCAACTTAGTTATGAAGGGCTATCTAAAAAACCCTTCTACCACACAAGCTGCTTTTGAAGGCGGTTGGCTACATTCAGGTGATATCGCGGTGTGGCACAGTGATGGCTATATTGAAATAAAAGATCGCTCCAAAGATGTCATTATTTCAGGCGGTGAAAACATTTCAAGCGTTGAAGTTGAAGATGTTTTATACCGTCACCCCAAAGTTCAAGAAGTAGCCGTGGTAGCAAAAAAAGATGATAAATGGGGAGAAACACCTTGTGCCTTTATTACACCAATGCCAAATATTGACATAACTGAACAGGAAATCATCACCTTTTGTCGTGAGAATATGGCGCACTTTAAAGCACCAAAAACCATTATATTTGGTGAGCTACCAAAAACGTCAACGGGTAAAATACAAAAATTTATTTTGCGCGCACAAGCAAATGAGTAGTATGAAAACTTTTGCTGGATAGTAGTGGTTTAATTATTTCCTTACGCTACTATTTTTTGGGCTGGCTTATCGCCAGCCCTTTTTTTATAATCAGTTTTTTATCTTTCACATATTAATTGAATTAATAAATTCAATTGGTATTAAACACAGGTGATTAATGTTTTTACAGCAAAAATTATCCCGTACTTTTTTTTCGGCTATCACCTCTATTTTATTAGTGTTACTTATTGGTATCTATTGGTACTCGGTGCCGTTAATTAACAAAGAAATCTACCAAATTGAAAAAAATGCTAGTCGCTTAGTCTTAAATAATATTTTTGAGTTAGCCAGTAGTATGCAGCTCAATCTTAAACCCCGTAAAGAGGAAGTGGTTCATCGGCTACGCCAAATCATCAAAAACAGTGTTGTTGCCAAAACAGGTTATCTTTTCATTTTTGATGAACAAGGCAATATGCTGCACCACCCTAATCCTAATATTAATGGGTCCAACGCTCTACAGCTTAAAGACCCACAAACAGGAGTGCCCATTTTACAAGAGCTCATTGCGGTTGCCGATACCGGAAAAGAGCTTGAATACCTGTGGGATAAGCCTAGTGATGCCAATAACTACAGTCATCGTAAATTATCCTTAGTACGTCACTTGCCCGAACTGGGTTGGTATATTTGCTCTTCTGTCTATATAGACGAATTACAAAGCAGCGGTAAACTGCTTAGCCAACGAATTTTAACCATGGGCTTTATTACCTTCATGTGTGCTATTTTTTTGGCGTTAATTTTTTCCTATTGGATAACCAAGCCAATCAATACACTTGCTTTGATTGCCAAAAAAGTGAGTCAAGGCGACTTAACCGTAACCAGTGGTATATCACGTACCGATGAGTTAGGAATTTTAGGCAAAGCATTTGACGACATGGTCGATCAAATGCGTGAAAACATTGAAATGCTCGATTTAAAAGTTGCCTCACGAACACAAACGTTAGCGACAACCAACGCGCAACTGCAACAAGCACTGAGTGAGAGCCAACAAGCGCAACAACAATTAGCCCAAGTACATCACATCAATGCTGTTGGGCAACTCGCCGGGGGATTAGCACATGATTTTAATAATATTCTCACGATTATTTTAGGTAATTTACTCGCCGCTCAGCAAGATAACGAAAATAACAAACCATTATTATTGCGTTTACTGCCGGCAATAAAAGCCTCACGTAAAGGCAGTGATATTACTAACCGTTTATTAGCCTTTTCTCGACGACAATATTTACTTCCCTGTAGAGTAAGTATTATCGAATTAATTGATGAAACAATCGAGCTATTGAAGGGATCGTTACCTAGTAAAATTACAATTAACACTGATTATTCAAATGAACATTTACACGTTTATGTCGATGCTAACCAGTTAGAGAATTGCTTAATTAATTTAGTATTAAATGCAAAAGATGCCATGCCAAACGGTGGCGTTATCACTATCATTATCAATAAAAGAATAGTGAATGAATTTTTACAGTTTGATGAAGAAGTTACCTTAGGAGATTACCTTGAGATCACTATTAGTGACAATGGTTGTGGTTTCTCTGAGCAAGCAATAAACAAAGCATTCGAACCATTTTTTACCACAAAAGAGACTCACCAAGGTTCAGGCCTTGGTTTGAGCATGGTATTTGGCTTTATCAAACAATCACAAGGTTATATTCGCATTGCAAACAGGGAAAACAGCGGCGCTAACATATCGCTCTTATTACCTTTACTTGCCTATGAAAAAGAAAAAACGAATTCAAAAGCAACGTTTCATGACGGTGAAAAAATAGCGAAAGAAACAGAATTTTCAAACAAACTGATTTTGTTAGTCGAGGATGATCATGATGTTCGCGCAATTATTAGAGAACAGTTAATATCATTTGGCCTCAATGTCATCGAGGCAAATGATAGTGATGAAGCCGAACAACTTATTGATACTATTAATGACTTGTATGGTATGGTTTCAGATATCAGTATGCCGGGAAATAAAGATGGTTTTGAGCTTGCTACCTTGTTAAAAAGTCGCTCTCCTAACTGTAAAATTGTACTCATGAGTGGCTATTTCCAACAGCACAATAAGCCAAATGAAGACACGCCTATTTTGTTAAAAAAACCTTTTGTGGCAAGTAAGTTATTTCAAGCATTACAATAAAAAGAGTCGAGGTGATGACACTTGTGAATACTAAACCCTTAATTTACGTTATCGATGATGAAGCCGAAATTTGTGACTTAGTTTGCCAAGAGCTTGAGCGTTATAACTTTAGCACGCAAGCGTTCACTACAGGTGAACAAGCCCTATTGGCAATAAAAAAACAGTTACCATCACTTTGTATTATTGATCTTGGCTTGCCTGATATGGATGGTTTATCATTAGTGAAAAAGCTTTTTGATGATAAAAACATTGGCGTAATTATTCTGTCTGGTCGCAACAGCTTACCCGATAAAGTATTAGGCTTAGAGCTAGGTGCCGATGATTATATTAGCAAACCTTTCGATCCACGCGAACTTGTTGCTCGGGTAAAAAGTATTATTCGTCGGCTTGTGGTCAATGAATTACCTACCACAACACTTCATACCGCTAGTTTTGGCGATTGGACATTTGAACAATCAACACTCACTTTAGCCAACAGCAAGGGCGATAATTTTATGCTAAGCGCCGCTGAAACTGAAATACTGATGATATTACTTAATGCTCCCAGACAAATATTATCACGAGAGCGTTTACTGAGCGAAGATGCAACGTCTTTTGATCGAAGCATTGACGTCAGAATGTCGAGATTAAGAAAAAAAATAGAACACGATCACAAAAACCCAAAAATAATCAAAACAGTTTACGGTGCTGGTTATATTTTTACGTTGGAAGTCACCTGGCAGTAAGTATTGTTACTACCAAGCTAAAGTAAGCGTTCGTGAGTCTCTACTTTTCTTTTTGTCATTTACTTGGTAAGCAATACCTGCTCATTACAAACTCGTTCTGCGATATTGACGATATTCAGGTTGCCAGAAATTACGCTCAATTTTAGCTAATAAATCCTCATCAGATAACTTGAGTGCTAAGCCTTCATCGTAAGCAACTTTAGCAATAGCAAAGGCAATGTCTTTACTTAGCTGTGCTATACCCGTTAATGGTGGCAACAATTCCCCTTCTCCAGTATTAGCAAGCGGTGAAGCTGCCGCTAATGTTTCACTGGCAACTTGCAGCATTTTATCAGTAATACGATTTATATTAGCTGAGATAACACCTAAACCAATACCTGGAAAAATATAACTATTGTTACACTGCACTATTGGAAATACTTTCCCCTGATATTCAACTGGTTCAAACGGACTACCTGTGGCAATGATAACATTACCTTCGGTCCAGTTGATCACTTGATTTGGTGTTGCTTCAACCTGCCTTGATGGGTTACTTAGCGGGAAAATAATGGGTTTATCACAATGTTGCTTCATTGCTTTGATAATTTCTTCACTAAATAAGCCTGCTTGGCCTGAAACGCCAATTAAAATATCGGGTTTAGCGCCATGCATAACCTCTAAAAGAGAAGCGTAATCGCCATCAATCTGCCATGATGCTAACGCAACGTTACTTTGCACGAGTTTCTGTTGAAAATTTCTTAAGTTATCCATACCCTGAGTTAACAAGCCAAATCTATCTACCATAAATACTTGGCTTCGAGCTTGCCTTGGTGAAATGCCTTCAGTCACCATTTGAGTAATAATTTGCTCGGCAATGCCACAGCCTGCAGAGCCAGCACCAACAAAGGCGACTTTAAGTTGTGATAATTTAACGCCCTTACTCCGACTAGCAGCAAGTAGAGTACCAACAGTTACTGAAGCAGTTCCTTGAATATCATCATTAAAACAACATATTTGATCGCGATATCGACTTAAAAGTGGCATTGCATTGGGCTGTGCAAAGTCTTCAAATTGCAACAGAACATTAGGCCAACGACGCTTTACTGCATTAATGAATAAATCTAAAAATTCATCATACTCTGTCTGACCAATTCGCTTATGACGGGCGCCCATGTACATAGGATCGTCTAAAAGTTTTTGGTTATTAGTACCAACATCTAACATAACAGGTAGGGTATAAGCAGGGCTAACGCCTCCGCAAGCGGTATATAAAGACAGTTTACCAATAGGAATGCCCATACCACCAATGCCCTGATCGCCTAAACCTAAAATACGTTCGCCATCAGTCACAACAATCACTTTCACTTTATTTTTAGTGGCATTGCGTAAAATATCATCTATTTGATGTCTATCTTCATAAGAGATGAATAAACCACGAGAGCTACGATAAATATCTGAAAACTGCTCACAAGCATCGCCCACTGTTGGTGTATATATAATAGGCATCATTTCAGCTAAATGATTTTGTACTAATTTAAAAAATAGCGTTTCATTATTATCGTGAATTGCGCGTAGATAAATATGTTTATTAATATCGTTATAAAAAGAGCAATACTGCCGATACGCTCTGGCAACTTGCTCATCTATTGTTTCAAACCGTGGTGGTAACAAACCCGTTAAATTAAAATTAATACGTTCCTGGGGATCAAAAGCACTACCTTTATTTAATAAGGGTGTTTCTAATAGTGTTGGGCCGGCGTAGGGGATATATAAAGAGCGTTTACTTTTAGTCATTTTATGTGCTGCTTCTATTGAGGTTCATTACTTGGTAGATAGTTTTAGTGAATATCGAAAATACACTGAATCAATGTTGAGTGGGAGTATAAATGATATTTGCAACTGAGCATAGGCTCGCTTAGTCAACTTCATCAATCCAAGCTAACTGAATGGCTTCTAACACTCGTTCTCCACAATGAGTTGGATCATCGTCGAAACGTTCAAGATCAAGCACCCACTGCCTAAGTTCAGTAAAGTGTAATTTCAGTGGGTCTACCGTTGGATGTTTTTCAATTAAATCTAACGCTATCTCTAACGAATCAGCCCATTTTAATCCTGAAGAAGAATTCATAATTTATCCTGTAAATAGCAAATGAAACCAAGCATAGTCTGCTAATAACATTAGTACAAGCCACAGCAATAGCAACCTTGCTCTTTTGCAAAATTTACAATCGGTATGCCACCATTGGCGTAGTTGACTGATCAAAGTGCCTTTTATCATTTATCTAAATAATCTTTTTAGCATAGAGTTTCTTTCCACAGCGTTTTTTGAAATCATAACATTTTCATTACCATGCAACGGATTAAAACCACTAATGCCAACATAAGTCTGTGGCTTATCTTCAGGATAAACCTGCTTTTCAAAGTCACCTGTTGCAGGGTTAAAGCGATACTCTGTTGACCATTGTTGAATATTGGTTGTTAATGTATTAATTGCCTCAACAACAAATTTGACCTCTTCATTGGTGCTTGTAGGGTGAAAAGAAGCGCGGATCCAACCGGGTTTTTCGCAATAATCTCCTTCATCAATTTGTTGAGTAATTTGCTGCGATGTATCATGGTCAACATTGAGTAAAATGTGGCCATAAGTTCCTGCACATGAACAGCCACCACGCGTTTGAATACCAAATTTGTCATTAAGCAAGCGTACCACTAAATTGTAATGCACGTTCGTGATATAAAACGACACAATGGCTAGGCGATCTGTTATTGAAGGTTCGAGCAAATTAACCTGCTCATTTTTACTAAACTCAGCCATAACGTAATCAATCAACTCTTGTTCACGTGCCGCAATTTTAGCTGTGCCCATCGCCTCTTTTACTTTGATCGCTAACGCAGTGCGAATACATTGTAAGAATCCCGGCGTGCCGCCATCTTCACGTATTTCAATATTATTAAAGAAACTATGTTCTCCCCAAGGATTTGTCCAAGTGACTGTACCGCCTCCAGGATGATCTGGCACTTTATTTTTATACAAAACTTTATTAAAAATAAGTACGCCCGAGCTACCCGGTCCACCGAGAAATTTATGAGGCGAAAAGAAAATGGCATCTAATGCCTGCGCTTTATTTACCGGATGCATGTCTATATCAACATAAGGGGCTGAACAGGCAAAATCGACGAAACACAAACCACCATGCTGATGCATTAGTTCAGCTAATTGATGGTATGGCGTTTTAATACCAGTAACATTAGAGCAAGCAGTGAAAGAGCCAATTTTAACTTTGCGATTTTTATATTGTGCCAACAAATGCGCTAAGTTTTCTAGAGAAGGCAAGCCGTTTTCGTCACTAGAAACTATTTCTAAGGTGACATCGCACTCATACCACGTAGTTTGATTAGAATGATGTTCCATATGTGTGATAAACACCACTGGCTTATCTTCATCACAAAAGTTTACTTGCTCAGCCATACGTTCAGGAATTCTCAGCCCTAAAATACGTTGAAACTTATTCACCACATCGGTCATGCCTGCGCCAGAGGTGATTAAAATATCATTATCACATGCATTAACATGACGCTTAATCACTTTTTGCGCATCATGATAAGCCAAGGTCATTGTACTACCCGTTAGGTTGGCTTCTGTGTGGGTATTGGCCACATAAGGCCCAAGAGTATGACTAATATAATCTTCTATTGGTTGGTATAAACGCCCGCTTGCCGTCCAATCTGCATAGAGTATTTTTTGTTGTTTGCCGTTGATTTCATGCTCAAGATCTTGACCAATAATATGTTGACGAAATTTGGAAAAGTGTTGCTCTAACGACATAGTAACATCCTCTTTTGACTAAACTTCTGTGAGTATAGTCAGTTATAAATAAGAAAGAGAACGTTTAAAGCGCTTACGCTAGTTTGGATTCAGACACAGCCAAGGGTAGCTCAGTAGAACGTTTAATCTCTTCCATAGCAAAACTAGAGGTAACATCTGTCAAGCTAGTGGCTTGAATAAAGCGTTGATAGAAAGCATCGTAATTAGCAATATCTTTGACCACTACGCGCAGCAAATAATCGTATTCACCACTCATGCGATAGAAATCGACTACTTCGGGAAAAGCTGAAACAGTTTGAGAAAACTGCGCCAACCAATCACTATCATGCTTACTGGTTTTTACTTGTACAAATACCGACACGCTTAAGTCTAATAATTTAGCATCAAGCAACGCCACCTTACGCTTGATAATACCGCTTTTCTCTAGTTTTTGTAGACGACGCCAACACGGTGTTTTAGTTAATCCAACACGCTTAGCTAACTCATCAATCGCAATACTAGCATCTCGCTGCAAAATAGCAATAAGCCGCAAATCTATATCATTTAAGTGCATTTTGTTTTATTTATTTAACAATGAATAGAATAAAATACTTAAATACAGTTATAAAATCAAGCAAAGAGAAAAGTTATGTCAATAAAGGGCTAATGAGGGAAATTTAATTTTTTAAAAATAAAGAAATAAATCAAAGAAAACTAAATATTTTATAAAAGATCATTTAAAGAACGGTTTAAACAACAAGGTATAACATGCAAAATCACAGGGCTTTAGTTAAATAGTTAAGGTGAAAGTTACCGGTCCATCATTCAATAGCTGCACCTTCATATCAGCAGCAAATTCACCTGTGGGCACAGTAAAGCCTTTATCACGTAATTGCTGGCAAAAATATTGGTAAAGATCGTTACTAAACTCAGGTTTAGCTGCTGAGGTAAAACTGGGGCGCATACCACTGTTAGTGTCTGCTGCTAAGGTAAATTGCGAAACCACTAAAATATCTCCACCAACTTGCTTAACATTTAGGTTCATTTTACCCTTTTCATCATTGAATACTCGGTAACCTGCAACACGTTCTGCAAGCCGTTTGGCTTTTGCTGGTGTATCTTCAGGCTGAACAGCGAGAAAAACGAGCAACCCTTGCTCAATTTGGCCGATGATCTCATGACTAACAGTAACGCTTGCCGAACTGACTCTTTGAATTAAGGCAATCATGTAAGATCGCTTTCTAGTTCACTTTCTAATTCATATTCTTGTAAAGAAACGGTAATTACCGCACCACCCAAGACAATTAGCCAAGATAAATATACCCATAAAAATAAAATAGGCACTATCGCTAGCGCGCCATAAATAGCTTGATAGGCTGGAAAGGCTGTTAAGTAGATTGCAAAAATTTTCTTGGCAAACTCGAATAGAATAGCGGCAATCAAAGCGCCTGAAAAAGCATACTTAAATGGCACTGCTTTATTGGGTACTAACATATACAGCAGTATAAAAGCCGCCATAGACGACAACAACGGAAGCAATCTAAAGAACATATTGGTGATACCAAAACTATCATCAACACCCAGTGAGACTAGTGACACAATATAAGACGTTATCGCAATGCTTGCGCCAACTAAAATAGGCCCTAAAGTCAATATCATCCAATACATTGAAAATGACGTTATCACACGGCGTTTTTTACTCACTTGCCAAATATTATTGAATGTTTGATCGATAGAAGATATCAATAAAAAAGCAGCAACAAACAAAAACGAAATAGCTACGGCAGACATTTTAGACGCATTATCAACAAAAGAGGATAAATATTGCTGCACCACATCACTAGCCGTCGGGACAAAATTATTATAAACAAACTGTTCAACACTACTATGAATATCAGCAAAAATAGGGAATGCAGTAGCCACAGATAATACCACCACCATTAAAGGCACAAGTGACATTAAACTGACATAAGAAAGATAACCAGCAACAACTTGTAGTTGCTCTTTCTTAACCCGCTTTCCTAAATAGTGAAAGAACGATAAGTAGTGTCTCCAAGGTAAAGAGTGCTTTACTCTTTTAAAAAGTGCGTGCAGTGAACTCATATTTACTAACAATTAACTTATTTTGTAGTAGGTAATATTATATTATGATAGTCGTTCAAAGTTTACTAGTTGATTCAAGTTTTTAGGAGATATAATGTCAGCCCAAGGTTCAACAGGCAATGTTATTGCTGCGATTTGTAATGTGTTTTTTCCTGGCTTAGGCCAATTAGTACAAGGTAGGCTTGTACCTGCAATTATCTTTGCCATAGTATGTGTTGGTGGCTATGCTTTATGGTGGCTAGTTATACCCGCTATTATAGCAGGAGCATTTCATTTGTTTTCTATTATTGATGCCGCAACTTATAAAAATAATTATTAACTCACATTGCATTCGGGTGATTTTACTATAGCTTAAATTTTTCAACAAAAAGCCGTCTGATATATCATCAGACGGCTTTTAACGTTTACTCAAATTAGTTGTAAAATGTTACTTTATGGAACGACCTTCGCGTTTACGATCATTCTCTTTTAAGAATTTTTTACGAATACGAATACTTAATGGGGTAACTTCTACAAGTTCATCGTTATCAATAAACTCTAATGCTTGCTCTAATGACATAACAATAGGCGGCGTTAAGGTTTGTGCTTCATCAGTACCTGATGAACGAACGTTAGTTAACTGCTTGCCTTTTAGGGCATTAACGGTTAAATCGTTATCACGACTATGAATACCGATAACTTGACCTTCATAAATATCAACACCGTGTCCGATCAACATGCGACCACGAGATTGTAGGTTAAATATTGCATTGGTTAATGCTTTACCGGTTGCATTACCGATCATTACACCATTTTTACGTTGGCCAATTTCACCACCCTTATGAGGTCCATATTCAAAGAAGGTATGATAAATCAAACCAGAGCCTGACGTTAAGGTCATAAACTCAGTTTGGAAACCAATCAAGCCACGACTTGGCATGATAAAGTCCATACGAATACGACCAGTACCATCAGGTGCCATATCGGTTAGTTCAGCTTTACGAACACCCATTTTTTCCATGATAGGGCCTTGGTGTTGTTCTTCAACATCAATGGTTACTGTTTCATAAGGTTCTTGTACTTCGCCATTTACTTCACGAATAATAACTTCTGGGCGTGATACCGCTAATTCAAAACCTTCACGACGCATATTTTCAATTAAAATGCCTAAGTGAAGCTCACCACGACCCGATACTTTAAATTTATCCGCATCGTCCAATTGTTCAACACGTAAAGCAACGTTATGAATTAATTCTTTTTCTAAACGATCTTTGATATTACGTGAAGTAACGTATTTGCCTTCTTTACCACAAAAGGGTGAAGTGTTTACTTGGAAGGTCATATTGATGGTTGGTTCATCAACAGATAATGCAGGCAAACCTTCAACTTCTGACGGACAACAAACGGTATCTGATATTTTTAATTCACCTAAACCAGTAATTGCGATAATGTCACCCGCAAATCCTTCTTCAATATCAAGTCGCTCTAGTCCTAAGTAACCAAATACTTTACCTACTTTAGCGTTATGAACCTTGCCAGTCGCTAATTTTATGGTTACTTGTTGGTTTGGTTTAACACTGCCACGCGTGATACGGCCAACACCAATTACACCCAAGTATGAACTGTAATCAAGTTGAGAAATTTGCATTTGAAATGGACCATCAGGATCCGCTATTGGTGCAGGCACTTCTTTAAGAATAGTATCAAATAACGGCGTCATGTCTGTGCCAGTTTCGCCTTCTTCAAGCGTAGCCCAACCATTAATCGCTGATGCGTAAACAACTTTAAAATCTAATTGTTCATCAGTAGCGCCAAGGTTATCAAATAATTCAAAAACTTGATCCATAACCCAATCAGGACGAGAACCAGGCTTATCAACTTTATTAATAACGACAATTGGCTTTAAACCTTGAGCAAACGCTTTCTTCGTTACGAAACGCGTTTGTGGCATAGGGCCTTCTTGTGCATCAACAATAAGTAAAACTGAATCTACCATTGACATTACACGTTCAACTTCACCACCAAAATCAGCATGGCCAGGAGTATCTACAATGTTTACACGGTAGCCGTTCCAGTTAATAGCCGTGTTTTTAGCTAAGATTGTGATACCACGTTCTTTTTCGATATCATTTGAGTCCATCGTACGTTCTTCTAGACCGCCACGGGCGTCTAGCGTACCTGACTGCTCAAGTAATTTATCAACTAAAGTGGTTTTTCCGTGGTCAACGTGAGCAATAATTGCCACATT
>TARA_R110002167_G_scaffold109392_2_pt1 | contig 30726 bp, 25 predicted proteins | sample TARA_R110002167 | Tara Oceans TARA_R110002167 (sample SAMEA4398238) | marine metagenome | biome: Polar Biome; feature: [MES] marine water layer (ENVO:01000295) within the mesopelagic zone...; material: water (ENVO:00002006), including particulate matter (ENVO:01000060) such...
GCAAAGTCAAAAGTACTTCGATTGGATTAAAAGACTCTAGCGGAAAGTACATTGCCGCTCTTTGTTTGAACCTTGATGTAAGCTATTTAAAAACAATGTCAGCTTATCTCGAAAAATTAACCGCTTTTTCAGACATCGATGGCGTGTCAGAACATATCACGTCATCAACAAGTTTTAATGTTGAAGAAGCCGTGAGAGTTTTCGCTCATTCTAAAAATAAGGACCCTGGCTCTTTAAGTTCAAAGGATAAAAGGCAGCTTTTATCTCAGTTAAATACGGACGGAAGTTTACAGATACGTGGAGCAGTTGACGAAGTGGCTAAGCTTGTGGGGATTTCTCGTAGTAGTGTTTATTATTATTTAAAGAATTAATAGGAAAAAGTGATCCTTCAGACTTAGAATCCAACAAGTGCACCTGTTGTGGCAACATCAATCGTAACTGTTCACCAGCACGCTCTTGAGTCGGAATATACGGATGTAATCAAGTCAGCGGGATTATGTTCGTGAACCACTACACCCACAAGACATATAGATATGCGAACAGCAGTGAAAAATTCTAACAACGGCATCTGCTTTATTTTCACATTAGTTAGATTAGGCAGGAATATTTGCGAGGGCTGTCTGCTATCTCAGTATTTTGCAGTTCGACCTACTAATTCATTTAGTCCGCTTTGGGCGTGAAACCGTCGGGCATATACGCTCGAAACTCGCTCGTTTTTCCATCCATATCGGCGAATCAGTTAGGTCTGTTTTTGGCCGATGCTTGCCAGGCAATCTTATGCTGTTGGCAAAAGTTCGCAGGTAAATTACACTCACACTTGGACGGATATTTTAGCAAATCTGACTAAGTTCGCTGTACCTTAATGGAAATGCCAGAAGTTCTGGCAACCAGTAATGCGAGCGTTGAAAGTATGCAGCGTCAATACTTATGTATTTGCTTGGGTTCCATCGCAATCCGATATCTCACAGAAGCCCCCTGCAAAGGTATTAGACTGTCTTCATCAGCATGATTTACTGTCGATAGATTATTCGATTCAAATTTCATTTAATGCCTTCGACATTTTTCATTATTTTGTGTCTCAAAGCCTTAATTACCCATCGTTATTCCCTTGATCAGATTGAAGACGCATATGAGATTTTTGCCAATCAAAGAGACGGTGTGCTTAAGGTTGTTATATTGCCTAGCTGATCGTTTCAATAGTACGGGCATAGAACCGCGAATTATGGAAGCTGATAATTGGGCGTCGCTGGCTTTGCTATATTATTAGTTGTTTTTTGAGCGTATGTGAAAGGAGAGATAGCCACCGTGCACGAAGAACAAGGCGGCATACAGCAATTTAGTGGCGAATATCAGCATTCTCGGCTCCGTTGCGGTCGCCGTCAACTAAATGGTCGAGAATAATAAAGTCGTGAGCTATGTAATCTCTGAAATGCATATAGTTACAATGCACCAGTACCAGACTATTTCCCCCTGTGGGTGTGCTGAGACATTTTCCGTTACGTTTGTTTTTAACCTTACCTGCACGAGTTATTACCCATGTGTCAGTGTCATCCATACGACATGAGGCGTAAGCTAGACTTTTTGAACGACTACGTTTTTGTCCAAAGGTCGATAAACATTTTGTCTGTTCATCATTATAAATAACAACTTCCTTACCGGCGGAATTGGCGTTAACAATGCCAAGTTTTATCAGTTTGCTAAAGGTTGCAGCCTGTGCACCAGTGATTAACAACACACTAATGACGGATAGCGTAAACAGCGATTTTTGGACTAAATTTTTCATGATACTTTCCTTCTAAATGTAATTGTGGAAAATCCACGTTAGTTGTTTAAAACAGTTAAATTGCGATTTGCCTTACCAATAAAATCAGACACGGTGATAACGTTGCTTTCATCGCTCCAGGCGATGGAAGAAACTTCGTTAGCTGAAATGGGAAAGGCATAGTTGTGCTTTCTCTCAGCTGAATAAATACAACAAGAATATGTGGAGTGAATCGGATCTATACTCCCAGCCACGTAAGATTAGAACGAGTAGGCGACGCCAAAACGTGCTCTGCTTGCTTCTTTGAATTGCCCAAAAACACCCAGTTCGTCACCGTAGTAAGTGTCAAAACCCATACTGAATGTGATATTAGAACGAAATTTATAGTTGGCGTACAGATGCCAGTATCCATCGCGATCATTGAGAGAATGCACGACCAAGCCTTCAATCGACAATACTTGATTGAGGAAGTCTCGCTTAGCAAGAAAGCTTATCTGTTGTTCAGTTTCATCTCTCACCAAGTTCTGATTGGTATCCAACATGCGACTGGTGAACAGCTGCATACTCAAGAAAGTATCGGATATCCCGTTATAATCTATACCCACTACTGCTTTAATCTCTTCTGCGGCATTGGCAGCAACAGTCGTCGCCTCTGTGGAGGCATTGTGCAGAGGAACTGAATCGCTTAGATAGGCTAGTTCGCCTCGGATACTCACACTTTTGAATGCCTTAGCGAAACTGCCCCCTAACAAGTGCGTGCGCACATACTCGGAGCTTATGGTATGGACTCCGTTTTTTTGCTGCTGCGCAACGCCGCGACCATTATTGTATTGGTATAAATAACTGAGCCCGATATCCCAACCGCCAACGAAGCCAGTAAGCCTAAAACCGTAGTCTGAATCCTTAACGATCCTATCCGGTCTCGCTTCTCTTTCCAATACTACTTGCTGCGTACCATCTATAATCGGCGTTAGTTTGGCTGAGCTTATTGCGTACTCTGATCCTGGCTCGGGATATAGGTGATAGGTTTGATCCGGTATCCAGATCACTTGCATCATCCACTCTCGAACGGGAAACTCAATGTTGGCAGTCCATAACGGGATTCGCCGGTTCTCTATCCCGTCAGAAACAAATTCTCGGTAGCGCATTGGGTTAACTACGTCCAGTACTTGTAATCCATCAGACTGTCCCCAGACAGTTTGCTGTTTGCCTAGTCGATAAAATACGGTGTCTACATAGCCATCAATATAGAACTCTCTTAGTTCAAGCTCAATATCGTCGCTCATTAACCAGCGTCTATTAATTTTGCTTGAACTGTCTTGTTTTGGTTTACCCGGCTCTAGTCTATCTTTTGCCTCATAACGTGTGGCGACTTCTGCGAAAAGGCGTAGTTCATTGTCAAAGGAGGCTTCCAGCTCAGTACGCAATACATTATCGAATGCTTGCACATCGCCTCGACTTTGCTCATTCCCATTTAGATGAACAGACAGTTGCGAGTCCAAGATGTTGCGTACTTCGAATTCTGCTAGCGCCGGAGCGCTAGCCAAAACTAAGAGCAGGTGCAATGCTCTCATCGCAACCCCCTCCTCAACCTAGATTGACTGAACATGTCGTCTTTGATTGGTGTACCGTAGTCTACATCAGAGAACGTTAGTACTGTTTTGTGTTGAGTCTTGTGATTTTCCACCTCAATTCTTAGGGTCGTCCAGATACCCTCTATTTGCTCGATAGTGTGGTTGACAACTGTCTTCAAACGATTGCCGTTAAGATCCCAGAATTCAGACTTGCGTGATATCCAAATCGTCGGGTCGACATACAACAGTACTTTGCTATATCCAAGCTCTTTTGCCACAGCCCTGTCAATCGGAGCCGCCTCCAACACAAGCACTTCGTTGGAGCCAAGCATTTCTTTTCCTTGCAACGAGAAAGCATAGTCTTTCGTTTCTATCTTGTTTTCTTTCTTTATCTCTTCGTAGGTCAAGTCCGTACCGAGGAAATAATCGCCTCTATTGGAGCTAGAAATGCGCCTGATTTTTCTTAGCGCTGGTAGGTATAGCCATTGATCATCATCGAGCGCATTGTCTAAGTAGTCGAAAGTGAGAAACCCAGTGCCTCTAACATTATTAGGCTCGGTATAGAACAGTACTGTTCGCTTTTCACCATCAAAGTACTTTCTATAGCCTAGGGTTTTTTCGGTTCGAGTGATGCCGCGCCGGTCGGTTAGCTCAAGGGTGAGCGAACGCGTAACATGTTCGCCATCTTCTCTAGCGTTTATGTTGCCGACAATATCCAGCGCCGACAGAACGTCTTCTTGTGCAATTGCGTCTAACGATCCGATTGTGAATACAACGGCGGCGAATGGAATCAAGTATTTAATTTTCATTGACAGAGGCTCCTAGAAATTTTGGTTTTAGTACTAGAGCAAGAGGCGGCAGCAACAGTAGTGACGCTATAAAAGCTGCGCTTACAGAGATTGCTACAAGGAAGCCGAATTTGAGTAGTGGAGGCACATCGGAACTTACCAAGGCCCCAAAACCCAACGCAATCGCGACAAAATTGAAGTACTGAGCTCTGCCGCTCGTGGCATAGAGACTACTCAGACTCTCAAACCAATTGGCGTCTTTTTGTTGAAGTAGATGTCTCATGGTATGGGTAGTGTGAACCGCGAAGTCGACGCCCAGCCCAATGGCAATAGAGGCAAACATCGACGTGGAAACGCTTAGCCAAATTCCCGCTACGCCCATCACTGCGTAGATCAACAAAATAGAAAGTCCCACCGGTACGATAATCAGCAGCCCAGCTGCGAAAGAGCGAAACAGCAGGCTGGCCACCAGCAAAACAGCAAGAGTACAAACAAGCACACTCAACATATTGTTTTGCATGATAGGTGCGATCCAATGGTAACTAACGGGTATGTCTCCTGTGATAGTTGCCGTAATACCGCTATCAGCATAGTTATCGTTTAGCCACGCTTGCACTTGCTCTACGACGAGTTTGTTTTCCGAGTATTTGTTCCGTGTCAGTGTGGCGCGGATCAGTGCTTGACTGCGGTCGCCGTCAATCTTGTCCTCAAAGTCCGTCGGATTACCGGATGCGGTATACAAAAAGAACAATTGCGCAATTAGCAGCTCATCATCGGGGATGCTGTAATACTCTTGCCTGTTTTCATTGACCGCTTTATGCATTTGTTTGATGAAGTCGACTACTGAGGTACTGCCTTTAATACCTTCTATTTGCTCCAGATAGCGCTGCGTTTTCTCTATTTTTTGCAACACACTCGGGCTATAGATACCTTCACTCTTATTCGCATCGACCAGAATATCGAGATAGTAAGTGCCGTCCAAAAGTTTATTCACTTCCTTGTCTGCTATATAGATGGCTTCGCTAACTTTAAAGTTGTTGATCCTCTCCTCATTGGGTTCTACGAAGGTCGCACCAAAAGCGGCAAATATTGCTACCAGAAGCCCTATTACTAAGGTGATCTTGGGGCTACGCAATACGAATTGTCCCAAGCGATGCAGTACTCTTGCACTCATATTATTTTTCTTTGCAGTATTGCCGACATGCTTGAAGGCGCTACTTGGCTTTGGCTTCAACAGTGATAGAACTGCCGGTAGCGTTGTCATACTATAAGCCCACGCGAGCAATACCGATAAAGCGCCGAATGTCCCAAAATAGAAAATGGGGGGCATCGTGGTAGTAGTCGAAAGCGCGATGAAGCCCGCTATCGTAGTGAAGGTCGTTAGCGTAATTGGCAGCCACATCGCCGCCATCGCACGAGTCGTGACAGTCTTGCCATCGGCCTCGGGATCTAAAGCGATCTCCTCATAGTACTGGCTGAATATATGCACCGAGTCCGCCACGGCGATCCCTATCATGCACACAATCAAACCGTTGGTGATCGCGTAGAAGGGAATGCCTGCTGCTGCCATCACGCCGATTGTGCCGCCTGCGGTCAGTATCACAATGAGATTTGGCACTAGCGCGCCGCGCAGTGTTCTGAACGCGATTGCTAGAACGATGGTAATAATCAACGCAGCAAGGGGGTTGAGCTTCTTAGCATCGTTGTCGATGTAGGCGGATAGATATCCTGCTACCGCGCCTTCGCCCGAGACATGTATTTTGTCGGCAAGGCTAACCGGCGCGCTTTCGAGTAGCTTTACGACGGCCTGGTAGGTTTCTGCTGCTTTGTTCTCGTCGATAAGCTCTGCAACAACAACAGTTGCTTGTCCGTTGCGCGCAACAAGAGTGCCCTGGTAGAGCGGAAAACCGGCAATAGCGGACTTAATCCACTCAATTCTCCCTGGTGAGGTGGGTGACTCTTCAAAGAACTCTTCGACTTCCATGCCATCAAAGGTGCCGACGATATTGGACTCTGTGGCCAAGGAGGTTATTTGGTCTGGGTCTATGTTGTCGACGCTCTGCAGCTGCGCGGATATCCATGCAACGAGCGCTAGCGAGTTTTCATTGTAGATCCCGCCGCTACTCTTGTTCACGACCGTGATCAGTATGGGGTCTGTGATGTTGAATAGTGCTTCGACTTCGTCGCGCTTTATTAGTGCAGGATCCGTTGGATTAATGAAAGCATCCGCACTCGTGTCCTTGCGTAGCTTCGATACCTGACTGCCGAGGGCAAGAAAGCTAACGAGGGTCAGTGCCATGACTGGCCAACGCCAGCGTATAATGAAGTTGAAGAACGATGTAGATGTCATATTCACTCCTGTACTTTTATGTGTTGTATATAGATTCATTTGTTATCGGTATCTCATGTAGTGTATATACACATCGTGTACTAAAAAAATTAATCGCCGAATGCAATATCTAACCAAAGGTCTTTATTAGCTTGCCACTTATCCGTACCAATTCGTTGTTCAAATTTTTGCTGCATTTTTTGCCATAGCGGCAGCGCTTTATTAAATATTGCTTCACCTTTTTCTGTCATACTAATCTTACGCTCCCGTCTATAACCCTCGGCAGCTAGCGATATTAAGCCTTTAGACTCCATGAGTTCTAAAGTTCTAATCAGAGAAGTTCTTTCCATCGCTAATTTATCGGCCATAGCTGTAATCGACGAGGGTGCGAACCCCTTAATAATAGCTAGAAGTGAAAACTGAGTGCTTTTAATCCCTAAACTTTTAAAAGTCTCATCGTAATCGCGAGTAATGCGCCGAGCCGCCGCCCGCGCTCGGAAACAAGGGCAATTTTCTAATACGGCTGTTAAGTCATCTTGATTCATAAGCGAGAGAGTATCATGTGTATATACACTATACAAGTGTTACTGATTTGGCTCATCGCATTCATGGGATGCCCACATAAGAAGTACTCGATGATGAGACAACAAGAATCAATTCTCGGAGATATAAGAAAAGTATTGTTGAGAAAACAAGCTACCTGCCGTAAGGTAGAATTATGAAATCAATAAATACAACCAAAATCGCAATATTAAATCTGGCGGAGCAACTTTTGCAAACCCAATCTTTTTCTAACGTTTCTTTTCAGGCGCTAGCTAAAGGTGTGGGTATTAAGAAAGGCAGTGTATATTACCATTTTGAAAGTAAAGAAGCTTTGGGGGAAGCCGTTTTAGATCGAACCATATCTTTATTGAGAACAGGTTTTGAAGATATTAAAACGGAACCGGCGGTAAAGCAGTTACATGTTTATATTAATTGGTTTGCTAAGCATATTGGTGCGGCAGAAAAACTTTGTCCTGGAGTAAGCTTTGCCGCAAGTTGGGACGCGATCCCTGAGTCTACTCAAGGCAAAGTTAAAGTGTTGTTTAGAGTTCACAAACAAGGGTTATCAGCAATAATTTCCCGAGGAAGACAAAGTGGAGAGTTTGTCTTCACCAATCAAACCGATGAGCAATTGGCCAGTGTTGTGTTCGCCTTGTTACAAGGCGGTTTATTAGCAGCTCGAGTTTTCCAGAACCAAGCCGAATTTTCGACCTGCGAAGCGATGGTACTAAAATTAGTTGAGCAAGGTTAAAATTTTCCACACAAACCTACCTTACGTAAGGTTTGTTGGTATAGATAGAGGTTATTATGAATATTGGATTGAATGTCGTACGTACTCAAAACCGAGTTATGAGTTACATAATTCCCAAAAGAGCAGTTGAAAATGCGGGGCGAATATTTTTTACTCCTCGCAAGCACTCTTCTAAAGAGTGGGAAACACAAGCCGAATCTATTGGACGACGTTTGACCTTAAAAAATGGTGCAAGTGTTATTGTATGGGGTGAGGGGATTCCTATTTTATTAATGCATGGGTGGGAAGGCCGTGCGACTCAGATGTCAGGTTTTATCAAGCCATTAACAAGTAAAGGATTTCAGCTTTTTGCTATCGATGCTCCTGCCCATGGTAAATCTGTAGGTACACAGTCCAATCCAGCGCGCTTTATCGAGTCAATTTTTCTTGCTGAGAAGTCTTTTGGACCATTTCACGCTGTTATTGGTCATTCAATGGGGGGAGGCTGTGCACTTTATTCTGTGGCTGAAGGTCTAAAAACTGACAAAGTAGTCTCAATATCCGGACCAGCTAGTTTTGAAGAAGTGTCCAAAAAATTCGCGAGTTTTATTGGTCTCACTGATCATGTGATAGAAAAGTTTGCACGGCATGTAGAGAAAATTGTTGGGATCCCTTTTAATCATATCGATGCTCTAGCCAAAGCGCCAAAAATTTATACTCCTGCTTTGATTGTACATGATAATAATGATGAGGAAATTCCATTTCAAGACGCTCAGAGAATTGTCAATGTAATGCAAAATGCAAAATTATATAAAACAGAAGGGTTAGGGCATCGTAAAATTATGCGCTCTAACTTGATGATTCATGAAGTAAGCAATTTCATTACTTGTAATAGTGATTTATTTGTTCCGAATTGTAAATACTGATTGACCAGTGCGGGCAAGAGCGTGATCCAGCTTTTAGTTCTTTGAGTATTTGTGACTTTATCGCTAAGAGATAAAGTTATTAGCTTTTAAAACTCGGTTGCTTGCGGCCGAAACTTTTGTTTGCCCAGCGAAGCTGGCAAACCCATCAGGTTGAAAGAAACCTGAATCACCCTGATTGAGGGGAAGATAATCCGAATGGCAAGGGCGCTACTGGCTAACGGTGGGGTGTGAAGGAAGCCATAGGAAGTTAGCGATACACAGCGAAAGCGAACCTGTTTCGGCGGGATTGGTGGGTAAGCGTGCAAAATGGCGCGACGCCCGATACTCAGTCAGACCAATCACGTGCTTGAGGGTGGGATAGCTAACAGGGAGTCATAACGTGGTTGCCGGGACAGAATCTGTTACAGGGTCTGTCCGGTTTAATTGGAAGTCTATATTCTTACTTTATAGTGCTTGTGTTGGCTCAATGACATTTAAAGTAGGCAGGGCATCCGAAGGCACCTCTCATCATTTCTTTAAGTGTTTTTTGATGAACTCACCTACACTTTCAATGGCAAACACTATATCACACTTTCATGGCAGATAAATTCTGCTTTATCTCGCTACTCTTGACTCTAAGAGGTGCGGCTATCAGGAAAAGCTCCCCTGTCATCGAAGATGTTTGCGTTTTATCGCATGTACATTCGTATAAACGACAGCACTTATTTTTTAGCACTGCTTATTGCCATAGTATGGGTAAATAAATCTCTCTGACCACTGCATTTTATTCAAATAAACAAATTTCTTAAAGCCTTCCATATCATTGCTGCTGGCGGGTTTCATATATTGGCGTACGTGGGCGCTTTTCAGAGGTAAGGTCCAGTATCACTTGGGCTCAGCTCTGGCCGCCGGTCGCGGGAATAGCCTTTGATGATCGAAATGGTATTGATGCCATCGTTTACCCGCTATGGTCAGCAAAATACCTCCACCCGAACCTGGGTCGCCAAAAGGAGTCGTCCAAGGGTGATTAAGCTGCAATTTGAGTGCAGCTATTTATTTTTTAACGCCGTGTGCCCGGCCACGAGAGAAATTGAAGTTTTGGTTACCCTTATGTCAATAAGGAAACAATGACATACCATCTTCAGCAGGAGGCAAATATGTGTTTAAGAGGCGGGTAAGGGGGCTATTAACAATTCAGCAGCAACTAATGAGAGCATACCCATTGTTTTTATACGCCAATTTATTTTAAAAAATGGCACTTACCACCCTATAGGCCTAGTCAAAAACACGTTATTTTATAGTGATGTACCAAGTGTTTTTATGTTTTTAACTCAATTTAACTTATTGTAAAATAAGAGGTTTATATGTTGGACTTAAAGGATGTAGGGAAGTCGTTCGAGCCTGTCGTTGCGAGTGTAGAAAAAGGACGGCTGATTAATTTTGCTAAGTCGATAGCAGAAGATAACCCAATTTACACTGATGAGCTAGCGGCCAAAAAAGCTGGATACGATTCATTGCCAGTCCCACCCACTTTTTTGTTTTGCTTAAAGATGGATGTGCCAAAGCCGTTTGAAAATTATCAAAATATTGGTGTTTCTTTAGAGAAGTTATTACACGCAAATCAAAGTTTTACTTATTTTAAATCAGCAGTAGTTGGCGACGAACTTACTTTTTATTCAAATGTTGAAGATATATATGCAAAAAAAGGTGGTGCGTTAGAGTTTTTAATTGAAAAAACCAAGGTTGAAAACCAAAGTGGTGAACATGTTGCTGATTTAGAAACAACATTGGTAATAAGAAATTAAGCGTGTGGAAAACGAAGGGGAAATAGAATGATTCTTTTTGATGAAATTATTGTTGGCGACCATTTACCAGTTTTGAATACAAGCAAAATATCTCGGACTACATTAGCTTTATATGCCGGAGCTTCTGGCGATGTTAACCCTATTCATATTGATATCGATTTTGCCAAAAAGGCGGGGCTGGATGATGTTTTTGCGCACGGGATGTTATCAATGGCTTATTTGGGACGTTTGATTACCAACTGGGTTGATCAGCGTTGTATACAAAGTATAGATGTGCGGTTTATGTCCATAACGCCTGTTTACGCACAAATAATTTGCACCGGCATTATACAAAAAATCGATATCGTTGATAAACAAAAAATAATTGAAATATTGGTCGAGGCGAAAGACGAAAACACGGGAGATATTAAAATCTCTGGTCTTGCCACTATCAATTTAACTAGAACTTAAAGTGAATATTTTAATGAGAAATGATTATGAATAGAAAATTGGAAGGAAAAATAGCACTGATTACAGGATCTGGAAGAGGTATAGGTAAGGCCTTAGCACTGAAGCTTTCAAGTGAAGGTGCAAAGGTGGTTATCAATGATTTAGATGAAGTGCCAGCTAACGAAACAGTTGCAGAAATTAAGGCTAAAGGGGGGGAGGCTATTGCGGTTGTCGGCAGTGTAACCCAAGAAGGCTTTGCTGATAGATTTATAGCTGAGGCTGTAAGCGCTTTTGGCGTACCCGATATCCTTATTAATAATGCTGGTTATACGTGGGATGCAATGATTCATAAAGCATCAGATAAACAGTTCGATGCTATGTACGAAATTCACCTCAAAGCACCGTTTCAACTTAACAGAGCTTTTGTGCAAGCAGTAATTCCTGTTGCAAAATCTGAAGCTGAAGCAGGAAAAGAGGTTTTCAGAAAAATAATCAATATATCTTCGATTGCTGGTGAATATGGAAACATAGGGCAAGTTAATTACTCTTCTATGAAATCTGCGTTATCCGGAATGACCAAAACCTTAGCAAAAGAACTTGGTCGTCATAAAATCAATGTTAATGGTGTTGCTTTTGGTGTTATCGAAACCCGGTTAACAGAAGCAACAGATGAAAAGAAAACCATCGTTATTGATGGTAATGAAGTAGGTGTTGGCATCCCCGAAAAAGTGAGTGCAGGTTTTGCAAGAATGATCCCATTAGGGCGCAGTGGAACAGCAGCCGAAGCAGCCGACGGGGTGTATTTATTTTGTACGCCAGAATCAAATTACATCAGTGGCCAAATGACGGTTGTTGGTGGCGGTTTAAGAATGTAGGAGAGTGACATGTTACCTTTTTATTGTAGTTGGATTGATGAAGATTTACGTATTTTTTCAGAATCAATTAATAAGTTTATAGATAAAGAAATTGAACCATTTTATGAAAAATGGGAAGAAGACAAATGGATGCCTAGGGAAGTTTGGAATAAATTAGGTGAAGCTGGCTTGTTATGTGTTGACATACCCGAAGAGTATGGTGGTTTTGGAGTTGACTTCAAGTTCGCAGCTTTAATTTATGATAATTTTTATCGCCGTGGTGTCGGTGCCATAGCGGGGGGTGGTATTGGTGTTCATGCCGGTATCGTGGCTCATTATATATTAAATATGGGAACAGAAGAGCAAAAGCAAACTTATTTACCTAAAATGGCAAGCGGTGAGTGTGTTGGTGCTATTGGTATGACAGAGCCCGGTGCGGGTAGTGATTTAAAAGAAATAAAAACATCCGCTAAGAAAGTCGAGGGTGGTTATATCATCAATGGTAGTAAGACCTTTATTTCAAATGGTCAGCATTGCGATATTGTTGTTATGGCCTGTAAAACAGACCCTAAAGCGGGTGCTAAAGGTGTTTCATTATTTATTGTTGAAACAAAAACCGAAGGCTTTGTTAAAGGTAAAAAACTAAGCAAATTAGGTATTCATCAACAAGACACCTCTGAATTGTTTTTTAACGATATGTTTGTTCCTGATAATGCATTGTTAGGTGAAAAAAACCTTGGCTTCATCACGATGATGAAAGAGCTGCCTCGTGAAAGATTAGGGTTAGCCGTTGGTGCACAAGCCGCTTCAGAAGGTATGCTTGACATTACTTTGGAATATGTCAAAGAGCGTAACGCTTTTGGCAAACGTGTGGCTGATTTTCAAAATACTCGTTTCAAATTAGCAGAGTTAGCAACGCAAGTTCGTGTGCAAAAAGCTTTTATGGATCAATGTATTACACTTTTAGCTGACAACAAGCTTGATGCTGTTACTGCCTCAATGGCCAAGTTGCATTCTACTGAATTACAAGGAAAAGTGGCAGATGAGTGTTTACAGTTTTTTGGAGGTTATGGCTACATGACAGAATACCGTATTGCCCGTGAATATGTCGATGCAAGAGTTCAGCGTATTTATGGCGGAACGTCAGAAATAATGAAAGAAATAATTAGTCGTGAATTAATCAAAGATTAGTACCTTTGAATTCAAGTATTAATAATAGCTATTTTTCAAATAAAGGCCGCTTATGGCAGCATTATCAAACTTAAAGATATTAGACTTTTCAACCTTGCTTCCTGGCCCTTTTGGGACATTAGTTTTGGCAGACCTAGGCGCGCAAGTTTTGCGCGTTGAAGCCCCAGGGCGTCTTGATTTAACTCGGGAGTTAGGTGAGAAGGATGATGGCTCATCTTATGTGCACCGTTATTTAAATCGTTCAAAAAAATCTATTGGACTTGATTTAAAAAAACCTAAAGCGATAGATGTTGTTAAAAAGCTCATCTGTGAGTATGACGTTGTCATTGAGCAATTTCGTCCAGGTGTTATGGCTAAACTTGGTTTAAGTTATGACGTATTAAAAACAATAAATCCTAAGTTAATTTATTGTTCATTAACAGGCTATGGTCAAACAGGCTCTTATAAAAATAGGGCGGGGCATGACAATAATTATTTAGCGCTTGCTGGTATTCAAGATTACAGTCGAAGAAAAAACCAATCGCCCGTACCTGCAGGCATCCAAATTGCGGATGTTGCAGGTGGCTCGATGCATTTAGTGGCAGGTGTTCTTGCTGCGGTTGTTCAGCGTTTAGAAACAGGTGTAGGGCAATATATAGATATTAGTATCACTGATGCAGTATTTACCTTAAATGCTATGTCTGCTGCTAGTTATCTCGGCTCTAATAAAGAAACGGGGCCAGAGCAAGAGCTATTAAATGGTCAGCAGTTTTATGATTACTATGAAACGCTTGATCAACGTTATTTTTCTATTGGCGGTTTAGAGCCTCAATTTAGAGTAGGTTTATGTAAAGCGCTCGAAATTCCCGCATCAATAGATTTAGCCATGTCTCCAAAAATCGAAGATCAAACAGCATTTAAAACTCTGCTTCAAGGCATTATTAAAACGAGAGACTTTACAACATGGCAAGCGTTTTTTAGAGAGCTAGACGTTTGTGTTGAGCCTGTATTAACGCTAGCGGAAGCATGCAATCACCAGCTAATTCAAGATCGCAATATGATTGTCAATGTTGAGGGTATATCACAAGTTGGCTGTGCAATTAACATGTCTGAAAGTGAGCATTGTTATCGTTTTAAAGGTGTGGAATTGGGCGCAAATAATAATATTTTAATGAATGAATTTTCATTCAGCCAAGACGAATTTGATCAACTTACTGTTGACGGCGTTTTTGGTAAAAAAGAAGAGGAATAAATCAATGAGTAGTGTAATTGTAGCCGGCGTAGGCATGACTAAATTTTGTAAACCAGGTCAGCAAGAACCGTATCGCGTAATGGCAGCTAAGGCAATTAACGAAGCCTTAACTGATGCCGGTATTCAAGCAAAGCAAATTCAGCAAGCATACGGTGCATACATCTATGGAGATAGTACCTGTGCTCAGCATGCTTTTTATGACGTTATTCAAAGCGGTATTCCAATTATTAACGTTAACAATAACTGTTCGAGCGGCTCTAGCGCTTTGTTTTTAGCGCGTCTAGCTGTACTTTCTGGCGAGGTTGATTGTGCATTGGCGTTTGGTTTTGAAGAAATGCAACCAGGTGCTTTAGGCTCACATTGGGATGATAGAGAAAGTCCATTTGATCGCGCAGTTCCTGTATTAGAAAAATTTAATGCGCCACAAGGACCTTTGGCATTACAAGCATTTGGCGCTGCGGGGAGACATTATATGAATAAATACAATGTTGAAGCAGACATATTTGCAAAAGTATCAGCTAAGTCTCGTAGCCATGCGGTTAAAAACCCTTATTCAATGTTTACTAAGCCATTAACATTTGAAGAAGTGTTAAATGACAAAGTTATTTACGATGGGTATATGACTCGTTTAATGGCTTGTCCTCCAACGTGTGGCGCAGCAGCAACGATTGTCTGTAGCGAGGCTTTTGCTAAAAAACATGGTATTAGCAATGGTGTGAAAATTTTAGCGCAAGCGATGGCAACAGATACCGAAAAATCTTGGCAAGACCCTATTTATGCCGCAGGTAAAGGCATGACCGAAATAGCGGCCCAACAAGTATATAACAGTGCAGGCATAAGCCCGGAAGATATTGATGTAATTGAGTTGCACGACTGTTTCACTACCAATGAAGTAATAAGCTATGAAGGCTTAGGTTTATGTCCTGAAGGTGGCGCGGAAGCGTTTATTGCCAATGGAGATAATACTTATGGGGGTAAGTTTGTTATTGGACCATCGGGCGGTTTAATGTCAAAAGGCCATCCTATCGGCGCAACTGGCTTAGCACAATGTACGGAATTAACGTGGCATTTAAGAGGTCAAGCAGGTGATCGCCAAGTTGAAGGTGCAAAACTGGCTCTGCAGCATAACGTAGGTTTAGGCGGTGCGGTTGTAGTGACGCTTTACGGCAAGTAAATATAAACAACAAAAATCATGATTTCTTAAAAAACAGAAAATGATTTTTATAATTTCCAAATTAGGTATGGGGAAGCTTTATGTTTGATTACATTATTGTTGGTGGTGGCAGTGCTGGTGGCGTGCTTGCTAATCGTTTAAGTGAAAACGTTAATAATAAAGTCTGCTTAATAGAAGCTGGAAGCGCAGATAGTTCTATTTTTGTTTCTACGCCGGGAGCCTTCGGTGCTCATATGTATATGAGAAAATTTAATTGGGCCTTTAATAGTCAACCGGACGCTGGTACAAGCAGCAGAGGACAGTTTTGTCCTCGTGGTAAAGGGCTTGGCGGTAGTAGCTCAATTAATGCAATGGTTTACACTCGTGGGCATAGTAGTGATTATGATCATTGGGCAGCGTTAGGCAACCCAGGCTGGGGTTTTAAAGATGTTTTACCCATATTCAAAAAATCCGAAGATAATGAAAATGGTGCCAATGAATATCACGGAGAAGGAGGTTTGTTATCAGTTTCAAGTGTAGACAGGAACTATTACAAGCTTGAAGATATGTTCATTACAGCGGCTCAAGAAGCAGGTGTGCCATTTAGAAATGAGTTTAATGACAATGAGCTTGAAGGTATTGGTAATTACCAATTTACTATTAAAAATGGTCAACGAGCTGGCGTTCGAAAATGCTTTATAGAGCCTGCATTGCAACGTAAAAATTTAACCGTGATCACTGAAGCACACGCAAGCAAAATTTTAATCAAGAATAAAAAAGCGGTGGGAGTTCAATACCAACAACAAGGAGAGTTGAAAGAAGCTTTTGCCAGCCAGGAAGTTATTGTTAGTGGTGGAACATTTAATTCACCACAATTATTAATGCTTTCAGGTATTGGTGATAAAGATGAACTTGAAAAATTTGGTATTGAATGTGTACATGACTTAAAAGGGGTTGGAAAAAATTTACAAGAGCATCCTACCGTATCTGTGGTGTGTAGTAGCTTGAAAAAAGATGGTTTTTCATTATCTCCAGGCGCACTAGCGACACGTACCAAAGAACTTATACAGTTTGCTTTAGGTAAAAAAGGCCCATTAAGACATTCTATTACTCGCGTTGGTGGTTACTTGAAGTCTTCTAATGATGTTGAAGTGCCTGATGTTCAGGTTCATTATGTGCCAATTTTGTTTGATGATCATGGACGTAATCTTGATTTATTCTTCCAACATGGTTTTACCGCGGAGCTCAATGTCTGTCGCCCGAAAAGCATTGGCCAGGTAACATTGCGCAATGCTAATCCAGCCTCTGATCCGCTTATTCAGCTCAATTTGCTAGACGATCCTTATGATATTGATGTATTGGTCAAAGCGGTTAGAAAAGTGAGAGAAATTTTTAATATGCCAGCGTACAGCCAGCATAAGGGCGAAGAACTCTTTCCAGGGAAAGATTGTCAAACAAATGAAGAGATAGCTCAGGCTATACGCGATAAAGCATCGCATGTATACCACCCTGTAGGCACTTGTAAAATGGGTAATGACGATATGGCGGTAGTTGATGCCAGTTTGAAAGTTTATGGTATCGAATCTTTACGTGTGGTTGATGCATCTATTATGCCTTCTTTAATTTCTGCAAATACCAATGCCCCCACAATTATGATTGGCGAAAAAGCGGCTGAAATGATTTTGGCCGATAGCAATAATATATAGCACTCACTGCATAGAACACATTAAAAGTTATATGATTAATGTGTTCTATTTCCCCCAAGAAAATATATATGTTTTGAATTTAGTACATTACACAACTACACCAATGACCTTAATTCATCAGGAGTGAACAATGTCTTTAGACTTCGATAGTGCACGTTTAACCAACCCTTTCTTAACGCCTTCTCATGAAGAATGGCGAAAGCAGCTGAGACGCTTTATTGATAAAGAAATTATGCCATATGCAGAAGAATGGGATGAAGCCGGGAAAATACCTGATTCACTTTGGCCAAAGGCTGCTGAGGTAGGTATCTTCGCAGTTGGTTATCCAGAAGCTTATGGCGGTTTATCTGAAGGATTAGATATTTGGTATGGCCACATTGTTCAAGAAGAGCTGGCTCGCATCGGTGCTGGCGGAGTTACTGCTGCGCTGTCTGTTCACGGCATTTCTTTACCCAGCGTATTAAAATTTGCTAATGAAAATATTAAGCAAGAAGTTGGGCCTGCAGTGTTAAGTGGCGAGAAAAGAATTTCACTTGCGGTTACTGAACCTGGCGCAGGTTCAGATGTAGCCCAGCTAACCACTACCGCTACAAGTGATGGTGAATATTATATTGTTAATGGCTCTAAAACGTATATTACCGGTGGTATGTATTCTAGTTGGTTTTCTACCGCAGTACGTACGGGAGAAAAAGGCGCTAGAGGTGTTTCTGTTTTACTTATACCTGCTGATTTAGCGGGCGTTACAAGAACGCCGTTAGATAAAAAGCAAGGATGGTGGGCATCAGACACTGCGACTATTTATTTTGACAATGTGCGAGTTCCTAAAGCAAACCTTTTAGGCGAAGAAAACCAAGGTTTCAAAGTCATTATGAATAACTTCAATCTAGAGCGATTAGGTTTAGTTGTGAATATGGAGGCATATTCCAGAGTTTGTTTGGCTGAAGCAGTTGAATGGGCTCAACAAAGGAAAACCTTTGGCAAAACATTAAGTGAACACCAGGTTATACGTCATAAAATTGCAGATATGAAACAACGTATTAACGCAACACAAGCCTATTTACAAACATGTACTTACCAATTAGAGCAAGGCAAGCCTAATGTTGGTGATATTGCAATGTTAAAAGTACAAGCGAGTCAAACTATGGAGTTTTGTGCTCGCGAAGCGATGCAAATATTAGGTGGTATTGGCTATATTCGCGGCTCTAAAGTTGAGCGTCTTTATCGTGAAGTTCGCGTTAACGCTATTGGTGGTGGCTCTGAAGAAATCATGCGTGATTTAGCTTGTAGACAGTATGAGGTTTGAACATGACAACTGATAATAAAACAAAAATAAAATTGTGGCATTGTCATAATGCACGCTCACTAAGGCCGCTTTGGGCCTTGGAGGAAATGGACTTCGATTACGAACTTATTGAATTACCTTTCCCCCCCCGCGTATTTAAGAAAGATTTTTTAAGCATTAACTCATTAGGCACAATTCCTTACTTTGTTGATGACGAAACGCATATGACTGAATCATCAGCAATCGGTTTATATCTAGTCGAACGTTACCAACGTTATGATTTTGGTTTACAAGCCACACACCCTGAATATGGTGATTACCTTAATTGGCAATTCCATAGTGATGCCACACTAACCTTCCCGCAAACAATCGCTTTACGTTATGGTGTTTTTGAAAAGCCAGAGCGACGATCAAAACAAGTTGCAGACGACTACCGTAAATGGTTTATCGCACGATTAAATCGTCTAAGTAATCATTTGATTGACCGCGAGTTTTTATGTGCAAATAAATTTACTGTTGCTGACATTACTGTTGCCTACGCGCTCTATTTAGGGGAGTTGTTAGGTTTTGATAATGAATATAAACCTCAGGTTATGGCTTATCTTCAACGAATGAAAACAAGACCCGCTTTTCAGAAGGTAGTCGTTATTGGCGAAGAAAATAGTAACTTTAAAGGCTTTAAAAGGAGTGAGTCATGATTTTCACACAAGAGCACGACAGTATAAGAAAAACAGTATCCCAATTTATTGATAAAGAAATAAACCCACACTGTGACCAATGGGAAAAATCCGGTATTTTTCCAGCGCATGATTTATTTAAGAAAATGGGCGATTTAGGGTTGCTAGGTATTAATAAGCCTGTGGAATGTGGAGGTTTAGGCCTTGATTATAGTTATCAAATTGTTTTCACTGAAGAGCTTGGTCGTATTCGCTCTGGCGGTGTGTCTATGGCGATTGGCGTGCAAACAGACATGGCTACTCCTGCATTAGCAAAATATGGTAGTGATTTTTTGCGTGAGAAATATCTTAGTAAGGCTATTTCAGGTGAAGCCGTTTTTTCTATTGCAGTAAGTGAACCACATGCGGGTTCTGATGTTGCCGCCATCAAAACTAAAGCGGTGAAAGACGGTGATGATTACATCATTAATGGCTCTAAAATGTGGATCACCAATGCAACGCAAGCTGATTATTTGTGTGTATTACTTAATACAGAAGGCGATAACCCACATAAAAACAAATCCATGGTTATTGTTCCCACAAACTTACCCGGAGTATCTTTTTCTGAAAAACTAGACAAGTTGGGAATGCGTTCTTCTGATACAGCACAAGTGTTTTTTGACAGTGTACGTGTTCCGCAAGCAAATCTTGTGGGTGAAGAAGGTATGGGCTTTATTTACCAAATGGAACAATTTCAAGAAGAACGCTTATATAGCGCAGCAGCCAACCTAAAATGTTTAGAATTTTGCATTGAAGATACCATTGAATATGTGAAAGAACGCCAAGTTTTTGGTAAGCCTATTTTACATAATCAGGTAGTCTATTTTAGATTAGCTGAACTGCAAACTGAAATTTCAGCCCTAAGAGCATTAACTTATGATGCTGTTGAAAGTTATGTGAATGGCGGTGATGTCACCATGAAGGCCTCTATGGCCAAATTGAAAGGTGGGCGCTTGGCTAGGGAAGTCACCGACTCATGTTTACAGTATTGGGGAGGAATGGGCTTTATGTGGGATAACTCAGTCTCTCGTGCCTATCGAGATACTCGTTTAATGTCAATTGGTGGTGGAGCAGATGAAGTGATGTTATCAATCATAGCCAAAGGTATGGGAATATTTCCTTCACGAAAGGTATAGAAATGTCAATTATTGAAACACAATTAGAAACTCAATCTGAACAATTTAAGCAAAACTGGCAAGAAATGCACAACTCTGTGCTTGAGTTTAAAAAAATAGAATTAAGTGTTATTGAAGCTGCTAAAGCTAAAGCCCCGCGTTATATTAAACGAGGATTATTACCTCCACGTGAGCGACTAACCGCGCTACTTGATTTAGCCACACCTTTCCTTGAATTATCAACGCTATGCGGTTACATGCAAGAGGGCGATATAGATGGCTCAGCGGCAGGTGGTGGCTGTATTACAGGCATTGGTTATATTTCAGGCGTACGTTGTATGATCATGATTGATGATTATTTAACAAAGGGTGGCAGTGTCACCCAGTTAGGTAGTGCAAAACGTCAACGTATGTTGGCTATTGCATTAGAAAACAAATTGCCTATTGTAACGTTAGCGCAAAGTGGCGGTGGAAATTTAAAACAATTAGGTGATTGGTTTGCTTTTTCTGGTTCTGCCTTTGCTATTCAAGCTAAATTGTCTGCCGCTGGTGTACCACAAATAACCGTTGTTCATGGTAGTGCTACTGCTGGCGGGGCTTACCAGCCGGGTTTATCAGATTACGTAATCATGATCCGAAAACAATCTACCGTTTACTTAGCAGGACCCCCATTATTAAAAGCGGCTACAGGTGAAATTGCTACCGATGAAGAAATTGGTGGCGCTCAAATGCACAGTGAAATTGCGGGAACAGCTGATTATTTAGCCGAAAATGATGCCGATGGCATAAGAATAGCGAGAGAGGTCGTAGATAAGTTAGGCTGGTCTAACAAAGTATCAGCAATAATAGCCCCTAATTTTAAAGAGCCAAACTATGACAAAGATGAAATTCTAGGCATTGTACCAACTGAAAGTAAAACACCTTATGATGTGCGCGAAATTATTGCCCGGCTTTGTGATGGTTCTGATTTTGTTGATTTTAAAAAAGATTATGACATTGGGACTATATGCGGACATATTGATATTCAAGGCTATTCTTGTGGTGTTATTGGTAATAACGGCCCTATTACCGCAAATGGAGCCGCAAAAGCAGGCCAGTTTATTCAATTATGCGAACAATCAGGTGTGCCTTTATTGTTTTTACACAATACCACGGGCTTCTTGGTGGGCACCGAATCTGAGCAAGCTGGCATAATTAAACATGGCGCTAAGCTAATTCAAGCTGTTACAAATGCGACTGTTCCCAAAATAAGTATTGTTGTTGGCGGCTCTTACGGTGCCGGTAATTATGCGATGTGTGGACGCGGGATCTCTCCACGTTTTATGTTTGCTTGGCCTCGCTCTGTTGTGTCTGTAATGGGACCGGCTCAGGCTGGAAGTGTTATGCGAACAATAGCCGAAGCTAAAATGTCACGTTCAGGACAAGTTGACAATGCGCAGCTAGATCTTCTAGAAACAGATGTAGTGACTGCAATGGAAGACAAATCACATGCCCTAGCTAATACCGCACGTTTATGGGATGACGGCATTATTGACCCTAGAGATACACGCTCTATTGTTGGCTTTGTTCTGAGTCTTTGCCGAGAAGCCCAAGAACGTTCTATTAATGCAACCAGTTTTGGTATTGCTCGATTCTAATAAAATAAAAAGTGAAACATTATGAAGTTGCCCCATTGCCAAGAATTAATCACTAAAGTAAGCAAAGGTGTTCTATATATCACCTTGAATAGACCACATAAAAAAAATGCGATGAACCTTGCCTTAGTAAATGAATTAATTTCTGTTGTTGATTGCGTCAAAGATAAACGGTCTATTCGGGTTATTGTTATCAGAGGAGCTGAAAATAATTTTTGCTCTGGTGGTGATATTTCAGGAATGAATTTTGATGGGGCATCAGAAACACATGATCCTATGTGGCTCTTTAATCGAACCTTTGGAAAAATGATAACCCTTGTCAATAGTGCCCCTCAAGTGGTTGTTACTGTATTAGAAGGCGTTGTACTAGGTGGAGGGATTGGCTTGGCGTGTATTTCTGATGTAGCTATTGCTGATATTAATACTAAATTTGCAATGCCTGAAACTCGTCTCGGTATCGTTCCAGCGCAAATAGCGCCTTTCGTCGTATCTAGAATAGGATTAATGCAAACAAGGCGATTAACTTTATTAGGTGAGTCTATTTATGGTGAAGAAGCTAAAGCTTTAGGCTTTGTTCACTATGTTACTCAAAATCAAGATGAACTCGAAACTCAATTGAAAAATGTTATCGTTAAAATCATGCTTTGTGCACCTGAAGCTAATGCATTAACTAAAAAGTTAATTTTACAAGTTGGTTTAGTCGAACATGAGCAACTACTAGATGAAGCCGCAAGTTATTTCTGCAACTCATTAAAAAATGAAGGTAAAGAAGGCACTGCTGCATTTTTAGAAAAACGTTCTGCAAGCTGGATAAATTAATTCTACCTTATAACAATAAGCTGAAAAAATAATGAACAAATTTAATAAAATTTTAATTGCCAATCGTGGTGAAATTGCCGTCAGGGTGATTCGTACTGCTCGTCAGTTAGGCTATAGAACCGTTGCTGTTTATAGCGATGCCGACATTGATGCGTTATTTGTACATGAAGCTGATCAAGCCGTTTATATAGGACCTTCAAATGTGGCTGAATCTTATTTGTCACAAGAAAAAATAATTAACGCAGCAAAATTAACGGGCGCTCAAGCGATACACCCAGGCTATGGTTTTCTGTCTGAAAATGCTAGTTTTTCTGAAGCTTGTGCAAAGGCTGGAATTACGTTTATTGGCCCTGATGCTAGTGCTATAGAGCTTATGGGAAGTAAACGGCTATCCAAAATCGCAATGATTGAAGCCGGTGTGCCTTGCATTAAGGGCTATCAAGGAGCCGATCAATCAATTGATGTTTTAGTTGAAAAAGCAAAAGAAATAGGCTTCCCGCTTATGGTTAAAGCGTCTGCAGGCGGTGGCGGCCGAGGCATGCGCTTAGTCTTAAAAGAACAAGATTTAATAGAAAACATTAAAACAGCAAAATCTGAAGCGCAAACTGCTTTTGGTAGTAGTGAATTGATTTTAGAGCAAGCGATTATAGAGCCTAGACATATTGAAATTCAGGTTTTTGCTGATAATTTTGGTAATGTTGTTTATTTAGGTGAGCGAGATTGCTCTATTCAACGACGCCATCAAAAGGTGGTTGAAGAGGCTCCGTCTCCATTTGTTAGCGAAGAGCTTCGTCAGGAAATGGGGCAGGCTGCTGTGGATGCAGCCAAATCATGTGAATACAAAGGGGCGGGTACGGTTGAGTTTTTAGTGGATAAAAATAATAATTTTTATTTCTTAGAAATGAATACTCGCTTGCAAGTAGAGCACCCCGTTACTGAGCTCATTACAGGCTTAGATCTCGTGCACTGGCAATTTCTTGTTGCTGCTGGAGAGACGCTACCTTTATCTCAAGACCAAATCAAACTAACAGGGCATGCTGTTGAAGTTCGTTTATATGCTGAAGATCCGCGAAATAATTTTATGCCTCAAACCGGTACAGTTGTAGATTGGCATACCCCCGCGAATGAAAACAGAGAAGGTGTGCGCATTGATCAAGGTATCCAAAAAGGACAGGTAGTTAGTCAGTTTTATGATCCCATGTTGGCTAAAATTATCTCTTTTGGAGAAAACCGCGATATAGCGATAAGACGTTTAAAGTCAGCTGTTCAAGATACAACTTTACTTGGGGTCAATAACAACAAACTGTTTTTGAAAAATATATTAAGTAACGCTATTTTTGCTCAAGGCGAAGCAACAACAGCTTTTATTGAACAACACTTTACTGATGACTTTAGCATGGCTCAAGATAAGCCTAGTGAAAAAACCTTAGCAAGAGCTGCGGTGTTATTTTATAAACAGCATTTATTAGTAAATCAATCGCCTTATAAACTCGACTGGACTAGTTCAGCAGCATTAAATTATGCGCTAAAGTTATCATTTAATGGTGATGTTTATAACCTACATTTAGCAACTGAGCAATTTGATAGTGGTAAATTTCAAGTCAGCGTAAATGAAGAAATAATTGAAATAATCGATGTAGACTCTCAACTCAACCTTACGCAAGGCATATGTGTCTTTCTTGAACAAAATATTCGAAACAAGTATCACTATGCGTTCGATGGACAACGATTATATTTAGATGATGGTTTAGGTCATTTTATTTTTGATAATGTATCTAATAAGCCTGCTGATGTAGAACATAGTGAAGGTGGCGGACAAATTAAGGCACCAATGGATGGCGCTATTGTTGATATTTTAGCTGAAGTAGGTCAAGTAATAACTAAAGGACAAACCTTAGGCATCTTAGAGGCGATGAAAATGGAACATCAATTGAAATCAATGGTTGATGGTGTTGTTGAGGCGATAAATGTTGAAAAGGGTCAGCAAGTTAAATCAAAACAAATATTATTAAACATAACCGTAGAACAACATGCTGAATAACAAGAGGTTATTATGACAAATAAACAAGTTAGAATAGGTTGTGCTTCAGCATTCTATGGTGATAGTCAATTATCTGCACGCCAATTAGTTGATTCAGGTGATATTCAATATTTAGTTTTTGATTATTTAGCGGAAGTGACTATGGCTATTTTATCTCAAGCAAAAGCTAAAAATGAAAACCTTGGTTATGCCGTTGATTTTGTTACTGTCGCCATGAAAGATGTTTTAGCGGATTGCGCTGAAAAAGGTATTAAAGTAATTGCCAATGCGGGTGGTGTTAATGTACCTAGTTGTATTTTAGCATTACAGAGTCTTTGTAAAGAATTAGATCTTTCATTAAATATTGCAGGGGTTTATGGCGATGACTTATCAAGTGAAATATCTGAGTTACCCATTGAAAAACTAACAGAAAACCAGAGTGGCGAACCCTTACCGGAAAAATTATCAAGCATAAATGCATATTTAGGTGCTCAACCTATTGTGGATGCACTTAATGCGGGTGCTGATGTTGTTGTAACGGGTAGAGTTGTTGATAGTGCTGTTATGTTGGCGCCACTTATTCATGAGTTTAACTGGAAAGCCACCGATTATGATAAATTGTCACAAGGTGCATTAGTTGGGCATGTACTTGAATGTGGTGCTCAATGTACTGGGGGGAACTTCACAGATTGGCATTTAGTGCCTGATTTTTCTAATATGAGTTACCCTATTGCCGATGTTAGTTCAAATGGCGACTTTATAGTATCCATTCCCCCCGATACAGGAGGGATGGTGTCGGTGGCAACAGTAGCAGAACAAATTGTTTATGAAATAGGCGATCCTGCTAACTATTTATTACCTGATGTTGCTTGTGATTGGAGCAATGTTCAACTTAATCAAATTGGTAAAAATCAGGTAAAAGTGCAGGGAGCAAAAGGGCGTTCTCCCGGCAGTAAATATAAAGTATGTGCTACCTATATAGACGGTTACCGTTTAATGGGTACATTTTATATGGCTGGTTTAAGAGCAGTTGATAAAGCAAGAGCAAACTTGAATGCTTGGGTAAAACGAACAGAGAATTATTTTGTCGAGAATAATTTAGGAAAGTATGAGCAAGTGAGTATCGAAATTGTTGGAGCAGAAGATACTTACGGACCGCATAAACAAGATGTTTCACCACGTGAAGTAATGGCTAAATATGGTTTGCATCATCAAAACCGTAAGGCTTTAACATTCGCCTCAGCTGAACTTGCCTATTTAGCAACATCAGCCTCACCTGGTATGACCGCTTTTGGCATATCAAGAGTTAAGCCTTTGCCGTTAATGCGTGTTCATTCTACTTTAATAGATAAATCACAAATACCTGTTACGGTGCAATTAAATGAAAATGTAATAATAAATAAAACGTACTTAAGTGAACCTGACTCAACGAGTAAAAAGCCAGCATTATTTAAATTCTCAGCAGAAGAGTTAGAATTGTCAACTCCCCAGGCGAATTGGCAAGAAGTTATATTGGAGAAGCTTGCTTATGCTCGTAGTGGTGATAAAGGAGATAACGCTAATATTGGTGTTATTGCCAGAAAGCCAGAATACATGGCTGTTTTATCTCAACAACTTACCGCTGAGGTTATTGCTAGCTATTTTGCTCATACAATTAAAGGTAATGTAACTCGCTATGAAATTCCCGGCATTAATGGGCTTAATTTCTTTATAACACAAGCACTTGGTGGTGGTGGTACAGCCTCTGTTAAATTAGATTCTCAAGCAAAAACATTTGCACAAATGTTGTTATCCATAAAAATTAAAATTCCCAATAGTTTTAATTTAGGGGTTCTTTAAACGTAAGTCCGATTTGGCTTGTAGCAAATCAGACCTGTTTACATCCTCCGAACTTATTGTGATTATTGGTGACACCAACAACCTTATGACATTTATGACACATAACATGTCATAAATGGCGTCATCATGCTTTCTGCATTCTTACAAATGCCTGATAGCTCTGAAATAGAAGACCCGCGCAAATGGGTTGAACAACTGCATACCAATATGGAAACGCTGGCCTTCTCCGCAGAAGGCCAGGGACTTCGCTAAAACGTACCGACCGGTTTCAGTCAATCAAAGTGCAATCACGTTTACAAGATATTCACGCCATCATTGAGCGTATCCATGGTTAGACTATTCCAAAGAGCGCGTATGGCTTTGGTTTCGCAGTACACCCATTCCTGAATGTGTGTTCAATTTAAACCGGCCGCCTTTCTCGCATTAATTTTCAATCTGCTAACCTGTTGCGTATTGATTGGAGATGGGTATGTAGTGGTTTTGAGACTTATTTTGAGGAACGGTTTCTACTGACTCACTGTGAAACTTCTGATAAATAGCGGCTAGCCACTTTAATTTTGACTTAATCATCTGCACCGGCAATGTCATGCTCGGTAAAATCGACCATGACATAATAAAAATAATCGTCATCAACCGATACATCTATCGCACACAGACTGCAGATGACCCCGGATTTATATTCACTCTCACTTTCACCATTAGCTGCAATCTCCTTCAAAAAGTAAACTCGGGTGCCAATCGAGAAATCTTTTTTATTACAAGGCGTAGCCATATCCTGCATGCGGAATATCGTTTTCATATTGCATACTTTGCCAATAAAAATATTGGTTATTTGCTGATTTAGCTTACTCTTATCAACCCATCTATTAATTAGAATCGGAATTTTAGGCAATTCTTTATGCGCACTATTATTCGCCTCGCTATGCACGCTGGGCAAAACCAGTGAGGTATAGACTTGTGGGATTTTGATAAGGTCTCCGATCCCGAGCTTTGGGGTTGTCGCGTCCTTAATTATTGCGGTTCTAAATTGAACTTGCGTTTTTTCTCGCATATCAAATGCGGTACTAGCTATTCTTGTCAATCCAGTCGCGACTCGGGCTCCTAAACCAAATAGGAGGTAGTCTTTAGTAAATAGAAAATTGTTTGCAAGCAGAATTTTACGCTCGTCAGGCTCAAGCAAACGTTCACCTGTTCTATCATCTTCGTGATGTACCATATCCTTTAGTGTTGGATGCTGTAATCCGATGTCCTGAAATAGCGCAGCCAGCATAACCGGCAAAATAACCGTGTGTTGATAACCGGTTTGAAAATCGTTGTTACCGCCATAACGCAGCGCTTCATTATAATATTTTCGTAGATAGTGAAATTTAAGTAGGCCTTTGGACATCAGGGTATCTAATAGGCGTAAGCTTAAAATGCCTTTATAGATGGGTTTGATTTTTTGACACCCCTCCACATGCTCTGTTGATTGCGAAACGCTCAAAATTGAATGGAAGAACGTGGCACTTTTTTGCCAGGTGGCGTCCCTGTCATGTCCTTCGGTCAACGCCAGTAATTTGCTGCACACTGTAATGGCATTCTTAAGCCGTTGTAGTCGTCTTTTTTCCTGTCGTGCCAACCCATTTTCTAAATGCGTAATCAATGACTTTAAGCTGTCAGCCCAATCGAACATTAACATACTATTGTGTTGACATGCCGTTTCGACTTGCGCTATTTGAGCCTGAAGTTTACTTATTACTTTCTCGTCGTTAGCAGACCCTTTAAAGTATTCTGCTGCATCGGCTTGTAGTAAGATAATATCTTCGATTAGACCGTCAATATTCAAACAAAAACGTTTTTTCCCCCTTTCTGCATATTAACATCCAACCCGATCACCTAATAACCGATCGGTTTCATGTTATTACGCAGCAGTCTTGTGAGCTGCTAAGGGCGTGTATAAAAAGTTCACCCGGTTCCCAAACTGGCTTAAGTTTTTTTGTTTAATAAACTTATTGAATTGGTGACCAGAGCCTGCAAAATCGTCCAAAAATACAATTAGTTGCGTTCCGTTATCTATCGCACGCTCTATGTTTTCAGTCTGCTGAACACAGCGTTGAGGGATGTCATTGGCTTCAATGAAATGTCTAACAACTACACTGGAGCTTTTTACTCGGCCATCCGAAATTGATACCGGAATAAAACGCACCAATTGATTTCCATCTTGGATAAGGTTTTTCCATTGAGATATTGTTTCGAAGTTTTCTATACCTATGAGTCTGCAATGATTGGGAATGGTCTCACTTAGGACTTTGCGCATCATAGCATGGCACATTTTTTGTGAACGGTAGGTAAGGGCATCTAGCATACAGGCAGATAAATATTTACTTTCATCCGTTTTGAAGTTGGTTAGCCATCGATTTAGACTTAACTCATCAATTTCCTCCCAAATCCCTTGTCTTATTAAAAGTCTAGTTTTGGAGATGACTGATTTATAATATTGGCTCCATCCAACTGGGGCTTTAAAGCTCATTAGTTTCCAGCGCTTCCTTGATTATATCGAAAGTTAAATATTTGGCTCCGGTACCAAGGGCATCGTATGAAGCTTTTTCATAGAACTTGTTGCTAGCGAATAATGGGGTGTATATTTCCTTGTCAAAATTTCTTAAAACGGTGATACAGTCCGATACTTCAACTTCGCCTTCGTTTATATAAGCCGCTTTTCCAATGCTCCTTGAACCAACACGAGAAATAACAAAGTCACCTTTTTGCGCAGTTTTTGTGCCTTGTTTATAATTAGAGTGGTTAAAGCTTAAAATTTGAAAAATATTTTTTAAATCAGATGTATGAATGAATGTTGAAGAGCCTGACCTTAGATTTTTTGACGACTTATTCCCTCTAAAAATCTTTGCCATTTCTGGAATTTGACTGCGACTAGAGTGAGCTGCATGCGCATGATAAAAATAATCTAACCTTTTGATTCCGGACTTGTTGTTAATTCTCAGGGTTTTATCATTGTCAAATGAAAGAAGGTTAATGGCACTATTGTTAGGTTTTTTATTAGTGAAATTTACAGCGAACGTCGCAGCCTCTGTTTTATTGAATGCTTTGCTTGGAAGTTGGATTACTTTATCTATATTTTTTTCTGTAATTAAGAATTCTCTTAAGCCTTTCCACTTTTCACCGCTAATTAGACTTGCTGGGAGAATAGCGCCAAGCTCTCCTTCGTTTTTTAGAACAAGTAGATTTTGTGCTAAAAAAACAATTTCTGCTGGAAGTTTTTTAAGGCTTCTTGGGATACAGTCGTAAAGTTTGGCGAGTTTTAATATACGTATAATATCTTTATTAACATCTACATTCGTGTATGGGGGGTTAGCAACTGAAATATCAATATTTCCGAAGCAGTCTAGAATTTTATTAGATAAATCAGGATCTAATCCATCTCCAAAACCAATGTGTAGATTTTTTCCTTTTAAATTGTAATTGGTTGGATCAATATCATACCCGATAAGCTTTGCTTCGTTCCATCGCCTCCTTGCAGCTTCTAATAAGCTAGCTTGTCCACAACCAATGTCTAAAACACAGCCTACTTTAGTTGAAAGCATATTCGCTACTAATAGAGTGCTAAATGTTTTGGGGGTGTAGTACTGTCCAAGTTCCATTTTAAAGATGCTGTGTTTTTTTTTGATTGTATACGAAAGTTGTTGTTTTTTATAGACTAAGGTCAGTATGTTTACATGAATTATGAATCGACTTCCTCAAAACAAACTTTAGGGTTATGACCAGCGCTCACTAATGGTCAATACCGTCATTAAAGATTGTTACCCCTTAGCTGAGTCGGAGCATTACAACTGCTATTTCTTCCAAGTCATCGAAAGGTGCGTTTCATCTGTCCCATTAATTTATTTCTTATCAAACATCCCACACACTTCTGGATGACTTTCAGTGAAATTGATAATCCGCTGACTCATGCTCGGAACACCTTTTTTGTATAGGCAAAATAGCCGGATTGAATAGTTGTTTGCATCCGTAATCGCGCAAACATTGTTCATTAAATCCCCAATGTTGTAATGACTAGGGTTGTCTATTTGCTAAGCGTCAATAACATAAAATTGCTCTTTTGCTAGCAACTTAACAGTGCTACTCAGATGTTCAGTCTTATGCATTATTAGAAAGTGATAGCAGAAAGACTTAATAACTCTAGTACAACTATTTCAAACAATGTGCAGACTAAATAGAATTTATTGATCAAACTCTCACTTAAGGATAATTATCTGTCACGATAAACTTTTCAGACTGAATATATCCCTGCTCAATTCTTCCTG
>TARA_R110002167_G_scaffold105480_1_pt1 | contig 30723 bp, 39 predicted proteins | sample TARA_R110002167 | Tara Oceans TARA_R110002167 (sample SAMEA4398238) | marine metagenome | biome: Polar Biome; feature: [MES] marine water layer (ENVO:01000295) within the mesopelagic zone...; material: water (ENVO:00002006), including particulate matter (ENVO:01000060) such...
GAATTTAAGAAGTATATTCACTTTGACTTTGTATATTCATCTGCATGTCCTTGTAGTTTCGAACTAAGTGAGCATGCTGAAAAGTATCGTAACCGTGCTACAGTACCTCATAGTCAACGTAGTGTTGCAAGAGTTAGTGTTAAGTTTGATGATATGTTATGGGTAGAAGATATACAAGAGTTATGTTTAGCTGCTCTTCAAACTGAGACTCAAGTAATGGTTAAGAGAGAAGATGAGCAAGCATTTGCTGAACTTAATGGTTCTAATCTAAAGTTTGTTGAAGATGCTGTACGTTTAATGTATGAAAAGCTAAGTAGTGAATCTCGTATTAAAGACTTTAAGATTGTAGCTTCTCATAATGAAAGTCTTCATAGCCATAATGCAATATCAGTTATTGTAAAAGGTGTAGAAGGTGGTTTCTCTGCTGGAGTTGCTAGAGATGTATTTGAAACTACAGGTTTGAGATAATTAATCTAAATTACCTTCAGCACTTACATCGATCAACCCACCAAGTTGTTCGATGAAGTCTTTACCAACGAGTATTTTATACTCGTTTTCTTTTCTATCCCCTACAGAAAACTTTGTAGATGGATATTTTTTATCTCCAATTTCGATATTAAACAAAACAACAGGTCTGTTTTCGATATTTCCAGAACCAATATTAATATCTATAAATTCAACAACACGTTTTTTTATTGTCTTACCATCTACAGTATCAAAAGTAACGTGAGATCTACCTTCAAATTTATCATCTAGATCGCTATACTCTAAATTAACACCATGTAAGACATTGTAAGCCCCGTTGCCGCTATCAACTTTAGCTTCAACGGGACCCAAATCTTCAAAAGTTATAGTCTCTATTAAACCCATAGGCTTATTAGATTCGAAAAATGTTTTAAAGTTAATCACATTATTATTTATGCTTTACCAGCATTCTTTACATCTTGTATGTCTTTTCTAATAACTTTTGTTAACTTGGCAATTTCTAAAAGAGCTTTTCTAGCTCGAGTTCCAGCAGCTGCTACACCCTTTTCGCTAAATTTTTCTACTTCTTCAGTAAAAATATTAAATTGTTCGGTTAATGTTTTTGTATTTTCTTCATTCATAATAAACTATTTATGTAACAAATAGTTTTTTTCAATTAACAATAGAATTTATGTCTTGTTTTACCTAGAACTCCCCTACCATACCAATTTTCATTTTTACCAACTCGTTTATTTTGTACATCTATAATATGTAAAGGTAATATTTTTCTCTTTTTAAAAGATTCATCATGTTCAACATCCCCTTCTACGTTAGTATAACCTGGGTCTGTATATCGATTTTTTTCAGAAGAATGCCATAATTGAAAAAAACCAACTGAATACCCCTCGTGAGGTAAACCTATTAAGTTACTTGAATCATTACCTAATAAATCATATCTCCTACTACCGTAAATTATATTTTTATCACTTACATGTTTATCAATAATTTCATTAAAATTATTAGGTAATTTAGTGTCACTATCAATATGTAGTATCCAATTTTGAGGATTTAAATACTCTAAACCTTCATTTATTGCTTTACATTTAGCAAATTGGGCTTGTTCATAAATTTTTGTGCTAAAAATATAATCTAGTTTATTATCTTTGCATAATTTGATTGTAGATTTATCATCCTTATGGGTAATGATTAACCAATTATCTAATATTTCTTTGTTTGATATAATTTTTGACAAATAATCACTATAATCAATTGAAACTGTAACTGTATCTATTTTCATAAAGTGTTAATATCAATTCTTTCATTACCGTAAAAACTTTTAAAACCTTTTAAAGATAATATTTCTTTGTACAGCGGGGTTTGGTAATTATATGGAAAACAAAATTTACGAGGAACATACCCTAAATTTTTAATAAAATCAAACATCATTAAACGATTGTCTAAAATAATACATTCTACACAACTAGCAGTTTTTAATTGATGGAAGTGACTATGACAGCCAATAAAACAATTATCTAAACTATCAATTTTTTTAATTTGAGACCATTTCATATAATTTGTAAAATCATTATTAAAAGCTTTTTTATGAGCATCAATACATTTTATAAAATTATCATCTTGATCTTTATCTTCCGGGCAAATAATATTAGAACTTATAAAAAAAATTTTTTCAGTATTTATTTTTTTAAGTTCATCTATAAATTTATATTGTGTATATAAACCATCATCAAAAGTTAAAATATATTTATCTAGGGGAATATCAAAATATTCCTCCTTAAATTCATGTATCATTAATACCGGTTTCATTTTAATTTTAAAATATATTTAATTATATCACTTTTAAAGTAGTCTTTAATTATTTCAGCATTTGGTATAATACAGTGACCACCTATTTTACCTTTTGGGGGTGATAAAACCGGGCGAATAACGTTATGTTTACCTAATAAATTATAACCTCTATTATATTCTGTATTCCATTTTAACATAACATCATTAAATGGTATTTTTGTTTCTTTACAAAGTTTATCAACATCATCATGGAAAGCAATACACATACCGTAATAAAGAGTAGAAAGTATCTTTGCAGTTTCGACAGTTTTTGTATTTTTTAAAATTTTAAATTTAACCTTAATATTTTTAAAATGTTTCTTTGCTAAACTAAGACTGCGTTTATTATCTGCTCCGATAAATTTTTTAAATGTTTTTATGCTTTTTAAAAGTTCTGGGTGTATACCAATTACCGGTGAATATATAATACCACGGGTTGATATTTGTTTGGTTGTACCAGGTAATACAGTACTATGTATTATAGTAAGTTTAGGTTTATATTGTTTAATATATTCTTGAATTATGTATATAAAATTTTCACTATATGGTATACAAATATCCATTACATCAATATCATCAACGTTTATTAAAGGGTTATCAATATCTATAATAGTTACGTTGTAATGTCTTTTACTATATAAACCGTAAATTGCTTTACCAGTTTCACCATTACCTACTATTATAATATTTTCTTTTTTACGTTTAAAAATCATAACCTATTAAAAATACAAATAAATGGTTCTGCTTGTTTATAACCTGAAATACTACCATAATATAAATCACGATATTTAATATATTCAATACTTAACGGGTCTGGTGAAGGTTGTAATTCAGTTATATAACCATCGATGCATTTATATTTTATTTTTGTATATTTTTCAATATTAAAAAACGTATTATAATTTATGCCTTTAAAATTCCATTCACCACTACCTGGAATTGAAAATTCATATAATGAAGTTACAGAGCAGTTAGGTCTCGGTCTACATGCAACTCTTACTGCTTTTGATACCAACTCATGATCTATATGTATATCACCACTATAATTTGTAAACACTACATCAGGTTGTATTTCATTTACAATTGATGATATATACATATTAATAGATAAATGAGAGTGTTTATCTAAACTTACATCATCATATACATGTTGTATTAATTTTGAAATACCTAAACTCTTAATATTTTTATCTAGAGTTTGCTTACGTAGTGTTTCGGTATCAGATTTACTACCGGGTCGATTACCTCTACATAACACACATAGGGTTATATTATTATCTTTAGATAGTTTTGATATAGTACCACCCATACCGAACTCTGCGTCATCTGGGTGAGCGACAATAATTAAAATTTTTTTCATAATAAACTTCCTATAATATCAGTTATATTATATTTTGATGTATATATTGTATTCATTTTTGTACAATCAGGTTTTCTATTAATTATATCACCATAATTATCTGAAAATACTTCATTATATTTTTTATATAAAATATTAACATCTGATTTAGTCGTATCTATACATATGTCAGCTAAATCCTTAATAGTAATCATATTACATTCATTACCAATATTAAAAATATCTCCAATATATACATCCCGCGTTATTAATTCTAACATAAAATTAACAGCATCTTTAATATCACAAAATGTTCTACACTGATCACCAGTACCATATATACTAATATCTTTATTATTTTTAATAGCATTAACCATTTTAAACAAAACTCCTTTATTGTCTCCAAAACCGGTAACATTAAAAAATCTTAATATTGTACTATTAGTGCATAAAGATTTACATAAAAATTCTGATGTTAACTTACCAGATGCATACCCCCATCTAGATTTATCAGGACAACCTATAGTTAAATTATCTCTTTCATTTGCTAAATTAGTATTATGATATACTTCTGATGTACTACTAAAATATATTTTTTTATCATATTTTTTTACTAAATTAAATACATTTAAATTTATTTTTAACATATCATTTAAAAATGTATCTGATTCATTATCAATTCGATCAATACCAACAGGGCTAGCTAAATGAAAAATAATATCACACTCTCCAATCTCTTTCTCTAAAGTGCTGTCGTTATTTGTTAAATCGCAAGATATATATCTATACGGTAATTTATTTTTATTAGTAGATTTATCAATAGCGGTAACCGTATAACCTAAACTATGTAGCTTAGTTGATAAAGCTTTACCTATAAAACCATTACCACCTGTGATTAAAATTTTCATGTATATAAATCTTTAATTTCATATATTGTACTAACATTAGTATCACTATAATTATATATTACATTACACTGATTTACCACTTTTAATGTTTGTTTAATAAAACTGTTTAATGTTAGATATTCAATTTTTATTGACATATCGTCATCAATGACCATATTAAGTCTAAGTTTTTTCATTAAACCTTTTTTCCTTGTTTTATCATATACTCTCGGTATTCTTAAAATAACCCAATTGTCATAATTATCTTGAATATATTTTTCCATTAAAAGCTTACTATAACAGTATATATTATTAGGATTTTCAACACCTTTAGTACTTGCAAAAATGAATTTAGCTTTATTTTTTCTTGCTAGTTCTAACATGTTTATTGTTCCAATAGTAATAGTTTCGACAGTCTTTTTAGAATTTTTAAAATCAAAATCATCACTAGGACCAGCAAAGTGATATATGTTATTGCATTTTTTTCTTAAAAATATATTTTTTTTTAATATATTACCATAATGCAAGTTTACACCTTTAACATTTTTTTTAATGTTACTACCTAAAAATCCTTTTTCTGAACCTGTGAATAAGTTTACCATTCGCAATTATCCCAACCTAACCTAATAAAATTAGTTTCATCATTACGCAAACATTTAGTTAACGTTTTTAAAAATTCAGATCTTGTATTAGGTTCATGACAATTAACATTGAGAGCATTCATTAGTTTATAGTCATCATCAGGTAAATGGCCTATACCACATCTATTATAACAACCGTTTGCACCGGCATTAACTAACGTTACATTTTTACCAAAATTAACCACACTAAATTTTAATTGTTCATAAGCACGTTGATACACAAATCCTGCTACACCATAAATGATTACCTTCTTACCCTGACTAGCTAAACCGCCAGCGATATTAACCATATTAGTTTCACCGATACCAAAATTTAAACATCGTTCAGGGTGTTTAGTTTTAAATTTTTTAAAGCTCCACATATCTGCATGTAAAAAATATAGATCTGGGTTGTCGTATTTTGATAAAAATATATCTAAAGTATTTCTCATTTTAATTAAATTTTTTTCCTGTTAATATGTTCTTAGAATTTTTAGTTAAATTAATTTTATAACCGTTATCTAACCCATCGATAATATATTTCCAACTAGTTTCTGGAAAAAACTCTGTATATGTAATTTTATATTTTATATCTCTCATTTTCTTCCAGTATAGATTATTATTATCTGACCTCGTATAATGTGCTACTATAAAATTATTGATAGAATCAAATTCATTATTAAACAATTGGTTGTATTCATCTATAGTTATATCACCATTCAAATATGAACCTAATTTATTAATACCATAACATGTAAAATATAGACCAGTACTTTCTAATGGTTCGATAAAACTACTTGATAATCCAATATGGCATTCACTTTCTGTTAAATGTTTTTCTCTTCTACCGTTTAAAAATTTTATTAACCTAATATTATCCTCTTTAAAAATAATCTTATTTTTCTTTAGATAATTTATAAATTCTTTTTTATTATTTTTATTTCCATTATTTACGTAGCCGTATGATACTTCATCTTTAAGAGAAATTTTCCATACCCAACCATTATCTAAACCTGTACAGAGTGTATATGGTATTTTTTTAACATCATCAGTATAATTACTTCTATAAATTAAAGCTTGGTTATTTTGTATGTGTTTACATTGTTTATATTTGGTGTCTTTTAAACTATTAAACCCTGTACAATCTATTTTTAAATTACAATCTTTTTTTGTGTTTATTATATGTACATTCTTAATTTTTTTTATTTGATTATACATATCATGTATTAATGTTTTTACATCAAAATGACAAGCAATATCTTTATAATCTAGTATATTGTTTGGTATTTTATTTTTTTCACACATATAGATTAATTCATTCTGTTCATCTTCTGTGTTACCGAATGGATGGTAAAAATCTTTACTGCTAAAATTATCAAATTTAATACCTAACTTTAAACTAGCATTACAATTATCTACCAAGTAATTAAAATTATATCCAATTTTTGATAAAAACTCTACTACATATGGTACAGTAGCTTCACCAACCCCAATATTGTTATCTAAATCATTAAAAGACCAATATATTTCTTTATCAGGAAAGTTTTTTGCTAAATACATAACAGTAAAACATCCAGCTGTACCTGCTCCTATAACATTAATTGTATACATCTTTTAAATATAAATTAAGTTCGTCGTTAAAATCTTTAAAGTTCATTTCTCTTCCAGTTATCTTAAAATTATTAATACCTTGTTTCATTAGTTTCTTTATTTGATCAGTCTTTAAATCCATTCCATAATTATCACCTAATTTTTCAATAGTTTTTTCATGACCAACATCTGGATCAAATACTTTAGGCTTTTTATATGTCGACTTCTCTGAAATCCAACACTCTTCAATTTCAAACATTTTTTTCTCTCCCCCTTCAACCCATGGCTTTTTATATAATCTATTCTGTTTAGCTATTTCTTCAAAGTGTATACCGTAATAAGGGCAGTTATACATACATGTATCATTAAGCATTATTTCATATTTTGATTGATTAAGATTAATAAACCTTTCATCAAAAATATGTTCACATCTCGGTACAATATAATCATAATATTCTTCAAGAAATTTATAGTGATTAAAATCTTCATCACTCATAGGTAAAGATATTTTACCAAAGCTAGTAATTGATCTCGTATGCTTGTATAGTGGGTATTTTTTCTTTATATATTTTAATAAATCTAAATTAGCTGATATAATTACATTTCCTTCTTTATGAAACTTTTCTAGAAGTTTATTACCTTCTTTATCATTTAAATCAATTACGTTATTGGTAAACGTAAGAGCTATAGATATATTATTCCGGTAATAAAATTCAATAGTTTTGTCGTCGTATAAAATATCTCTATTAATTCTACCACCATTCCACGCACAACTATTAATACCATCATACACAGTAATATCAAAATTTTTAATTATATCTTTATTTTTAAAAAGGTATAACTTCAATTCTTTATTCTTACTAAATGCACCTGCTATATTAAATCTCATATTAATCAATAGTTTTATAATGCCACTCTATGGGGTTATCTTCCATATATTTTACACCGTTACCTTTTTTTGTTAAAAAATTTATTAAAACAGGCTTTTCAATTTTATCTAAATTAATAAGTTTTTTTGAAATTGTATCTTTACAATGACCATCTACTGTTATTACATGCCAATTGTAATCTTGAAATAAATTTATAACTGGAGCTACAGATAAAACATTATTTGTATTACCAGTTACTTGATAATTGTTATTGTCAACAGTTAAAAAAATATTTTTAATGCAATTATGACCGATATACTGTATAGCTTCTAATGTACTACCCATTTGTAAAGTTGCATCAGATATATTAACCCATACTTTTTTATCTTTATTTGAAATTGCTATACCTGCGCCGACTCCTAATGCATTACCCATTGTTTCTTCCCCGTAATCAACGAAATCAATTTCATTATGCTTAACTCCCACGGAAAGATTATCTATGTTTTTTAATAGTCCCATCTTTTTCCATAGTAGATAATACGTTTGTGAACCGAAAGGTTTACCTAATACTATTTTATCTCTATACGGCACTATTATTTTATTTTCAAATAAAAATTCCACGTAAGTCGACATAGATAAAGCTGATGGTATATGGGTCAACTTAAGTTTACGGGAATAAGTAACTATTTCATCATTAATCATATCTATGATATCATATTTAGTATCTTTTTACGAAAAAACAAGCATCACATTTTTCAAATCTACACTTAACCGGGAATTGAGTTGTAACTAAAAAATGATTTGGATTTCTTAAAATATTACCAAGAGGTGTACCTTTAGCTTGTGCGATATTACATTCCCACCAATTACCATTATAGTCAATCCAAGTGAGATATTTTCTTGCTTCACAAGTCCTCCCTTTAAACGATAAATCTTTTACAATCATTTCATTGACGCATAATTCTTCAACACTATCATCATCGTAGGTAAGTCTATATGTTTCTTGAGGTGTAGTAGCTTTACTAACTATTTCTTCATACTCTTTTATTTTATTCGAATTCCATTTACCTGTATAATCTTCACCGGTATGTTGTTCAAAATAGTTATATATATACTGGATGTAATCAGTTAAGTTATTATCAACTAACATCTGATTAAACTGAACGTGTTTTTTAACAGTCCACTTTTCGAGCATAAAGTCAATACGATTTAACTTACCACTCTTTTGTATTAAGATTATTTTTTCTATTAACCCTTCGAGACTATCTCCTTTTAGAAAGGTTAAATGTATACTTGGTGATATTTTTATATCATACTCCAATATTCTTTTTAATTCCTTTAAACTAATATTTAAATTAGTTTGTAATTCGATACCTTTAAAATGCTCACTTTCTTTTGAATTTATATACTGTACTAATTCGTGGAAATATTTATATTCAGTAGGCTCACCACCATATAAATATATTTCAAAACCTTTTTTTAATTTAAAAAGAGTATCGGCAATTTTTTTCTGACTATCTAAATGGGTATTTACACGTTTATTATCCATTACATCACAATACGCGCAGTTAAACTTACAATTACCGGTAATATACCAGATAACATGCATATGATCTAAAAAATCACTATCTAGTCTATCAAGTTTTTTTACCTTTTTCATTTTTTAATTTTTTGTAAGTTGCAGTGTTAAAAAATCTATTAATTTTTACTTCATTGACCGGTTTATCTTGTTCAACTTTCTTATATTCCATATCGAAAAAACATGTAGTAAAACAACAATCCATACATTTTAATGTTTCAAAATACTTATTAAAATCATAATCTTCATTTATATTAAAAACTGGTTGTAAAGGAGAAAATTGTTCATTAAAACATTTATATGCGTTACCATCCCAATCAATATATATTTTCCATTTAGGTATACTACATTTTGTACCTAAAAAATTATTAGAACGATTTTTCCACATTTCGTTTCTATTAGTAGTATGTTCCTCACCATCTTTTAAAGTATACTTTAATTGATTATCAAAGAAATGACTATGATCTTTCCATGTTTTAACTTGTTCAAATTCATTTAAAATATCAATTTCTTTATAAGTTTGATTACCTTTACTTAAATCTTGATCAACACTTGCATTTATTAACGGAACAATTTCACAGTGTTTTTCACCGATAACTTTTAAACCTAATTTAAAATCTTTTAAAACGCTTTTTTTACTATTATAACCATATGAAATCATTTTTAACATTTCTAAATTTTTTAAATAAAGACATTTTTTTATAAAACTCGGATAGTTTTTACATTGGGTATTATGATAACTTGCTGATATTTTTATTTTATCTATACAGTCTATCCTATTTACAAATTTAGTGAGTTTGTTATATGACATACCGAGATTAGATTGAATTTCAATATAATCGTTATCACTTAATGAGGTAACACATGTGTTCAATAGATCAGTAAGGTAAGGGTAGACAGTAGGTTCACCACCGCAAACAAATATATGTATATCTTTTTTTGTATATTTTTTTATTGAGTTGATAACTTTAACTAAATTATCTTCATTCAAACGTACTATATTATTTTCGTTAATATGTAGATCGGTACAATAAAAACAATTATAGTTGCATTTTGTCGTAGGTCTTAACTCAATAGTAAAGTGTGTAGGTTTATCTACACCTTCAAAATCTTTAAGTTTATCTATTTTATTATAGTTCACAATAATTTATTTTTTTACTATCTTCTATTTGTAAGCTTGTAGAAATTGAAAAGACAGGGTAATCTAAAAAAAAGAATTTATCTTTTCTTTTATGTATTAATAATTTATTAAAGATTAAATCACTAGCAACGTTAATGTAAAATTTTTCAGTTATATTTTCTAATGATATTCCGCATTTCTTAATAATTTTATTTAACTCATTAATCTTTATTGGTTTACATTGTTTCAATTCTAATATTTCTTTAACTATAAAATTATCTAAATTATATTCTAAATCTACATTATCAATGATTAAACGTTTCAATTTACATATATCTGTTAAAAAATTGTATTTTGTATGAAAGGAATAATCTTTATATACAAAATCACTTGGAAAAACAAATAATAGTTTATTTTCTTCAACCTTAACAAACTTTAATAGAAAGTTTTTAGTAGGGTTATAATAGTTTTCGAAAAAATGTTTTTGAAAAATAAAATCATCTTCATCTAATTCAACTGACAAATAATTTTTTTTACCTTTTAAAAATATTACTATATTGTTATTTTTATATATTACCCTTTTATTTTTCATTAGGTTTATTTTTCACATATAAAAATTTAGTATCGCAGTCGCATTTTTCTAATGGACATATAACGTTACATGTTAATCTTTTTTCATTTAACTCAATAAGTTCTAATATCTCTCCAGTACAATGATCTTTAATAGTACCATCCATGCCAATATGATACATTAAATTTTTACAACTCCAACCTTTAAATTGCCTTAAGTTATGTTCATTTATATCACTTTCAGAAAAATTTAAAACTCTACCGTCATCTAGTTTATATGGTATTTGAGCCGTTATAGGTTGGTGCTCATTTACTCTATTAACATCTTCACTAATAGAATTTCCACGAGTCATCGGTTTACCTAACCATTTACTAAAATATTCATAAAATTCTTTTTTATAACTAGGTGTCCAACTACCTTCAGGCCCATCATGAACGTCTTGCAATATATTTACACTTACCTGTACACCGCTATCCTGGAAGCGTTCTATTAAATCTTTGGTTACTGCCCATTGACTACTATCGTCCGGTAAGTTAATATTAGGAAATATTTTTATGTGTTTAAAATTGTTAATTGAAACTACTTTATTAAAATAATTTTCTGTAAAATATTCTGGGTGATATGATGCTATAACCTTTACTTTATTAAATTTTTCATCATCTAGTTTTTCATAAAATGATAAAGGTTTAGCAAGATTTGTAATAAGTTCTACTTGAGTACAATTAGGTATTTTATTTAGGTTTTCTAAAATTTGTAATATATCCGGATGTAATGTAGGTTCCCCTCCTAATAATTCTACACTAAAATCACTTTTTATACGTCTCATTTTTAGTATTTTTATTACAGATTTCCATACATTTTGTAAATTCTTTTTATGCTTAAATGTGTGCATATTAAAGTTCATAGATGAACAATATGAACATTTATATTGACACATATCTACTAGATCCCACGAAAATGTTATAAGATTATAATTCTTATCACCTGCTTGTATTACTTGTTTCCAATCTATCATTTTATTATATTTACACCTTTTCTTTATATATCTTTAACAGACCATCACAGTTACAACTAGTATGGGGACAACTTACTGGGCATATTCTACCGATATCTCTAAAAAAGAAAGGATTAGTTATTAAGTCTTTACTATCTTCAAAGCATACGCGATGAACCCTTCCAGTGTATGAAATTTCATAATTATTATTCCAACAATCCCAACCTTTAAAGTTACTAAATTCATTTTTAAAAATATTATAATCATTGAATACCTTCTTTTCACCTGAGGCTTGTTCAAAAACGAAATAATCTGGGTAGTCCTTAAATCTTTCGAACTCATTATAAAAATCTTGACTATAGTTTTCTAATTTATGTACATCACCATCTGCATATAAAAAATGGGGATGTATATTAATTCTATCACCATATTTCTCTAACTCATCAACAAATTTATGTGTTTTTTCCCAAAACTTTTTATTGTGATGTAACATAACGTTTACCTTTACTTTAAATCCTCTATTAACAGCAGTCTCTATATTATCTAAAAGTATTTGAAAGCCTTTTTTGTATTTAAATTCATATTCAGAATGAAAACTAAATAAGAAATATAAATTTTTATCATGTCGATGCTTTTGAAAAATTTCATTTTTGTTAGAACCATTTGTTGTTATATATAGCCTACCATCTGGGTGTTTTTTAACTGCATCTAAACACTTATCTATAAGTTCAGGGTAATGTGGGTGCATAGTAGGTTCGCCTCCTAGCAATCCTAAAAAAACTGGTAACTTCGCCCGAGCTATATTTTTAATAACATGTTGTTGCTTCTTCCAGTCATCTATTTTACCCCAATCATCACCATATTCTTTCATAGCATAACAATAGGTGCATTTAAAATTACATTGTGTACTTACATCCCAATGGATATATAGTCTCTGTATTTTATGCTTTAAATCATACTGTTTAACAAAATTATTTTGACTGTTCATTATAAAAATCTATTATCTTTATTATATGAGTTGAAGCTTATATTATCTTTACCATCAGTTGTTTGTACCCATAATGGTTTAGTAATATAAAAAATAGTTTCAAGTTCTAAAGATTTAAAAATTTTATAATCATTGAAAATATTATCTTCCTCTGGCCAATATTTAAGACCTTTTTTCTTGAAAACAATTTGACTAAATTGAAAATCATTTGGTTCAAATTTATTTAAAAAATCTGATAAACTATTAATTTTACTTAAAGACTTAAATTTAGTAAAAAATCGTTTAGTGTAGGATATTAAATCTGTTTTATAAGTTAAAATATCCTTTGATATATAATTTAAAAAATTTATATCATAATTAAAATTTAAAAATTTAAAGAAATAAGGCTTTACATAATCATCATCTTCAAGATAAAATATATATTCTCCGTTACTTTTATCATATAAAAACTTATATGTATCTGTTAATTTTTTATTTTTTTTATAGTAATAAGAAATATTGACTTTATTACTATATATTTCAGTAATGTCATTACTATCATTATTTACTAAAATCTCAATATCATAATTAGGTAAATTTTTTAATACACTAGTTATACACCTTTTAAATAACAGGGGTCTATTATGGGTTAAAATTAATATAGATAGTTTCATATTTTAACCTTTTTAAAATCTAACCCATCAAAACAAGCGTCTAGTAAACATATTTCACATTTATTCAAATAATTATTAAAGTTTAATTCATTCAACTTTAATTGTTTTAAATTTTTATAATTATAATCATTACATCGGTAAACATATAAATTATGGTCGATTACAATATTTTTTTTACCTGCAGAACATTTCATATGTTTGAATTTTTTATGAATATTATTACCTTTAACATCAGAATAATTAATTATTTCATCATCGTTAATTAAAAAATTCCAACCTTCTTCAAAATAGTTTCTTAATTCAGGATGATATTTCATCCAATACCGGTACTCCAAGCTTTTACCATTATCATCACCAATAAGATATTTATCTTTCTTTAAATCCTCATAACCTTCATACGGCTTTATTGCTAAGTTTTCAATCTCAGTAAACTTCATTACTAATTTATCAGGGTATTTTCTTATTATTGAGTAGAGTTCTTTAAGCATTTTTTCTTTTTTAGGTATTTCAGTACTAAAAAAACAATAGCCTAAACTATTATACTCATTACATATATCCATTTTTTCAATATATAACTCTACTGACTGTTTATCAATATGATAACTATTACATATGTTAACTGTGTGATTAGTTTGTTTTATTTTACTAATCTTTTTTAGAAATGTCTCTAATCTTTTTTTAGGTAAACTTAAATTGGTATGGGTTTGTAAAAATAATTCTCTATCCGGAAACATTTCAACTATCTTATAATTTAAATATTCCCAATGTTTACTTATAGTAGGTTCACCACCATAGAAATAGAAAAATATTTTTTTCTTACTTTGAGGTATTTCATTAAGTTTTAATAATACTTCATCACATTGTTTTTTAGTCCATGTTTTAGTATTATTACTATATTCTGTACAAAACCAACACTTATGGTTACATCTAAAACTAGGTTTTAAAGTAATTTTAAGATCATACTCTGGCCAATCATCAGTTTTAATAATTTCAAAGCTTTTTATTGTATCAATATTTTTCATGCTTTTCCTTATCAAATTTCCATTGTATATCGCATAGACATGATGTATGTGGACATTCAATACACTCACTCTGACCTGTCATAGGTAAAGGTTTATTTGAACACACATTAAATATACCACCAAAATGATTTATTTTATATCTTAATGGAGTGCATTTCCAACCGTTAAAATTAGTTAACTTGTTATTGTAGATTGAATGTTTATTTAAAGCTAATTTTTTACCTGAATCTGATTCAAATATATATCTATTATCATCTTTATCAGCATATACGTTCATTTCCTCTAAAAACTCATTATCATAATTTACCGTATAACCACCAGCATCGAATAAAAAACTAACTGTAAATTCAATATTTTCATTAATAAGAGTATCGAGTAATTTTTTAATTTTACTATAATATTTTTTATTGTCATGGATCATTATAATAGGTAAAAGTTTAAAATGACCTAATTTATTAATTCTTATTAATTTATCTAATAATTCATCATTATAGTAATCCATATGAATGGAAGGACACATTAATAGTTTATTATATTTTTTATTATTAAATTTCTCGTAGTAACTAAACCCTTTTTTAAGATTAGTAATTAGACTTATTTCAATACAATTATCAATTAAATTTAAACTTTCAATTATTTCAAATAAATTTGCATGTAATGTTGGCTCACCACCAAGTAAATCTACTTCAAATTTACCTAACGATTTTATTTTTAACCTCCGTAATACCATCTCATAAGATTGAGTTTGTTTTTTATCTTTAAAGAAAGTCGATTTCGGTCTAGTTTCATCTGAACCAAACCCTTCATTGCAATATGTACATGCTTGATTACAGACATCTACTAAATGCCATGAGAAAGTCTTAATATTATAATTCTTAATACCAGCTTTGATTAAATTTAAATTTTGATATTTCATATAATATTTTTTATTATTTCTATTATATCATCATTTTGTTGTAATGAAATACTTTTAAAGTCTTTTTGTATATCATATTTACGATATTTTAAACCTGTATCAATTTTTAAGTAATCTTTATCGATATTATGGTAAATAACATTTTTATTATAAAAATTACATTCGGCTATAAACCTTGGACTGCAATCAAATTTATCTCTTGTAGGGGTATAGATATAGGTATTAAATTTTTCAAAAATGTTTTCAACTGGCATAGTAGGAAAATCTATATTTTTAAAAGGTTTAAATTTTTCTTTATATTTTTCATTATTATCTGATAATATTACATAACTATCAAATTTATATTGTAATATAAGGTCAATTAAATAATCATCACATAGCTTTCTACAATTAGAAGTTACATATAATAAAGCTGCATCTATGCTTGGTTTTTTAATATTTTTAAATATATCAAATTTTATTTTTTTCTTATAGTTTATTGATATTTTACTATCTTCATCATTGTATACTCTATTATCTTGAAGAAGAGTAACATTCTTGTATGGTATATTATAATGAAAATCTAAATTAGAACATCTAAACGAAAATATATTTTTAAATAATAAACCTACACCGTATCTTAGCATAGTTCGGGTAAACCCTCCATCTACAAAAAGTATATTTTTACCTACAACATATTTAGGTCGGTTAGCGAATATAATACTTGCTTTAATATTTTCTATCTCATCATGACTTAAATCATATTTTGTATGTATACCTTTTTCTATAACATCCCATGATAAATCCTCACATATTAAAATACCAACCTTAAAATGATTTTTTAATAATAGATAATATTCTATTATTTCATATAAATGACCTGAAACACCATGATTGGTATCTCCGCTCCAGGTCATTGAAATAAATAAATCATAACTCTTATCTAATTTTAAATATTTCACTTATAAAAATCTTTTCGAAAATGGTTAACGTCTTTAATTTTTTCTCCTTCTTCAGGAAAAACATCAAAATTTAACGGTTTTTCAATACCATCACAAATATTAAAATACTTACATCTTATACATTTAATGGGTTTTTTATAATCTAATAATCTATCTTCACAAGCAGCTTCGTAGGCCAAATCTACCTTTTCTTCATTACTATATTTTTTAGTAATATCTATAGTTTCATTAACACCAGCATGTGTATAAAATTCTTTATTCCAATCATATACATCATATATATGCTGGTATTGATTACACACATATTTTTCATAGCCTTTCATAAAACAATAAGGTGTATATCTAACGTTTATATACTTAACTGTATCTTTAATTAAATCGATACATTTTTTTATATTATCAGTTAGCTTAAAATAATCATCAATTGGTTCAAATTTTTTACTATCATCCCAATAATTTAAGGTTAAAAAATTAACTTCAAAAGGCTTTATCTCTTTAATTATATCGGCATACTCTATTAAGTTTTTATAATTTTTCTGATAAACGGTGCAGTTAATTCTTACTTTTATATCATGTTTTTTACATAGCTGTATAGCTTTATTAATTTTTAACCAAGCCTTTTTTCTACCTACGATTTCGTCATGGTTTTCTTCATTATAACCATGTAAACTAAATAAAATTTCTTTAAGACCAGCATTTTTTGAGTCTAATAAAAATTTTTCATTAGAAAAAACTGAACCATTGCTCAAACAACTAACGTTTTCAAATCTTTCATTACAATACTCGAGGATTTTAAACCAATCTTTATGTACTGAACTTTCACCCCCAGACATATCAATCTGGGTAATACCATAACCTTTTATACGATCTATACGTCTTTTTATTTCTTCGAATGAAGTTTTTAAATGAAGCTTATCTATATAATAACAAAATTCACATTTATAATTGCAATGGAATCCAGTATCTAATTTAGCTCTATTATTTTTTGGCGTTTTATAATCTTTATCAATATTAGCGATGCTGAATCTATTAATATCATAGGTTTTCATCTAATATCGCTTTATATTCGTTATATTGACTTTCAGGTATATTACCCTTTTCTTCATCAATCATTTTTATAAAATCTTGTATAACTGACTTATCTTTAATTGAATTTATAATTTCTTTAAATTCTTCTAGTTTAGTCATACCATTATCTCTTAAAATATCTACCTCTTGTATTTTTAAAATACTTTCTGGAGCTGGCATAAGTAGCGGTGGCCAACAATCGATTAAATCAGTAAGGGTTTTAACATCTTCTAGTTCAATTTCTTCTTTACATTCATCAAACATTTCTACAATTGCGTCGATATCTTCTTTATCTTCATCAGTTTCGCAACTTTTTCTTAATTCATACAATTCTTCTTTACTATCATTGGCTGCTCTATCTATCATTTTAATATAAGCTTCAATAATTATGTTTCTTTTTTCTTCAGATAAAACATTATTAATAATATCATTATGGTCAATTGCAAAATCAAAATCGAATAATGTTTCTTGTAACTCATGTTTTATAATAGTTTCATTCATTAATATTTTAAAAAAACTATCACTAGAAATATTTTTTTCTTTAGCTTTATCGTAATAAAATTTACATTGTTTAATGAATGCACTTCCACGTTTAATGTTTTCAACAATTTTTAATTCTTTAATATCATAGGAAATTATTTCAGATTTTAAAATTTTATCGCTCTTATCAGTAATTAAATTATATAGATTAATATATTCCTCATCATCACTATTTTGTACATTGTAGTTTTTTAACCTTGTATATGGTATTACAGAATCTCCTATTTTTAAAAGGCAATGATATTTGCTTGTATCTTTTAAAAGTTTATTTATAAATACGGACATAATAATATTATATAATTAAAATTGCTTAAAACAACTATTATTAAGTGTAACTACCACCGTAAGGTCTAGTATCTTGCGAACCCATGAAAAAATACAAATAGTTACTATAAGTACCATCTCTATTACTGTCATTCCCAGATGACCATGTAAAATTAAATCTTTGACCCACAATACCAACAGTTTGAGAACCAGTTATAAATGAACCACCACCACTACCGTAAGCTGTTTGCCAATTCATTGCTATTGTTAAACCTGTAGTATTATCTCTAATAGCAACACTAACATTTCTACCTGAATTATAACTAGGTTTAGCTCTACCCAATTCAACCTCTCCCCCAGACGACGTGGTTGAAACTTCACCAGCTGTAACTGTATATGAACCTAATGCACCATTTAATGGTTGTATTCTTATACCAGCGTTATTACTATTTTTATACCGGCTGGAGGATTCATTAACTACTCTAACCTTAAAACCTAAAATTGTTGAATTTCTATAACTACCGAAGTTTATATTTTCGTTGTCATCTGATGCTTTAGTAAACTTACCCAATGCACCTACATATTGAGCAAACCAATTCTTTAAAGCAACACTACCTACATTTGCAACAGTAGTGGTAGGACTCCCGGTACCGAGTTGATCATCTTTTATATAACGTAGACCAATTAAACTACCTTGATCAGTAGTGGTACTAACAACCCCTGATCCTTTAATAGATACATTACTTGTTGAAATTTTACCTACATTATTATTGTGCGCCATATTATTATTTAATTCTTTTTTTTATTTCTTCCAATTAACCCGTTTAGAGCTTTTCTTTTTATACATCTTACCTTTTATTTTCTTACATGCAGCTTTGGTTGGTCTACATGCTGGGTAACTACCTCCTGATTTTTTAGATTTTCTCCCGCAAGGTCCACCAGTTTTACAATTTATCCAACCGCTAAATTTTTTGCCCGTTTTGGGGTCTTTACCACCGCGTTTAAACCATTGATGAAGACTATCACTAGCTTCATTTAAGTAATACTCATATAGGTCATCAAAATTCATTACTTACCAGCTTTACGCATTTTATTAGCATGTAATTTATCCCCTGATTTTTTAGCAGCTTTATAAGCTTTACTACCTTTTTTAGCAGATTTCTTACCAGACTTTCTCTTTTTATTGATGTTAGCCCAAAGACTTTCTAATATTGTATCAAATTGATTCATTTCTTTTTCCAAATTTTACCTTTACGGCATCTAACGATTGACCCTGATTTATATGCTGAAGTCTTTTTACCGTATACACTATCAGCTTTTCTTTTACATCTGTCTTCACCATCTTCAGCAGAGGTTAAACTATCAATATAAAAGTCACCTTTATGATAGAGATTACCATCTTTACGATAATGTAAATGGGTATTAATTTTTACTCCATTATCGAGAGTAATTACATCATACTGGTTGTTGTGGTCGACAACTTTACCCTTTGAGGTAAAACTAGTTGTACCGCCGCCGGATGTATCTTTAGTTGCATATACTATATTTTTACCAATATAGTTTGACGCTTCTTCATAATATGTTTTAAATGTTTTCATAATAAATTACCATTTTTTACATGACCAGTAGCCTGCAGTTGTTCTATCCTTCTTTTGATCGCATTTATGCCGTGCTCTGAAAGATCTACGAGCTGCTGGATTAGATTTGCGTATTCTCATTGTTTTCCTTTTAGCAGATGTACCACCATGACCAAAATTAACCTTCTTTACATTACCTGTCTTAGGATTTTTTACATATACCTTAAATTTCTTTACATCACCTCTAGTAGGTTTATTGAGAGTTACCTTTCTGCCTTTATATTCTGCGTCTTCATCGAATGCTTCTATAAGGGAAGTATATAGTTTATCGAATGTCATTTAATTATTTATTAAATAATAATATGGATAACGAGGCTAATCTAATATTTGAACAATATAAATCATTAAATGAAAATATCGGTATGGGACCCATGATCGGTAAAATGGTAAATGTACCCGGACCAGGTTCGCAAAATACGGCTTCTAAAGTAGTTGTATTAAAGATTAATGATAGTGATGATTCATCAGATTGTGAAGATGCAGAGAAAGAAGAAGAATCAGTTTATATTCAAGCCGGTGATCAAAATGAATGTGAAAGTGATTGCGGTTGTGATGATTGTAGTGATGATGATTATGATGGTGAATTAGATATGGCAAGATCTGAATTACTTAAAGCAGCAGAGTATGCAACTAAGTTATTTAACCATCTTGAAAATTTAGATAACTTAGAAGGTTGGACAGCTTCTAAAATTACAAAAGCTGCTGACTACCTATCATCAGTCTATCATGCATTAGAGTATGATAATTTAGATGCTGATGTAGAAGACGAGCAAGACCCTGATGAGGATAGAGTAGAAGTTGATGAGTTAGACGATACTCAAACCGCTAAAAATACTGGTTACGCTGGAGCTTAAATCAATTTATTGTCGAAGATTCTTTTAACTTCTTCATCCATTGAACCGTAAAGATCTATAATAAGATCTCTTCTACCTTGTTCGTCTGATTTTTTATATAATTCTCTAATTTGAGATGCACTACTTATATCTTTATCAAGTATTTTGAAATCCATGGTTGGTAATGTAGCTATATAACCATGCTTTGAAGCAAATTCAGCTTCGTTAATACCTTTAAAAGGTTGAAAATAACTTGGTGTACCATCTTTCTTTAAACCAAAAGCAAATCTAGGTCTATCTCCTTGCATATCTTTTTCAGATACAGCAAATATAAGTTTAGTTTTTTCTAAATCATAATTTGCAATAATTTCTTTAGCTAAATAAGGATTTTTAGTCATTTCAACAAACGTAGGATCTATACCTGAGCTTTGAATCATTCTTTCTTTTTCTTCATATGAGAAAGGTGATTTTTCTGGATCAGTTTTTTCTGATGTAGTTATAAAAACATCAGCAGTTGGAAATTGTTGCTTTAATTTATTATAAACTGATGCATGACCTTTATGGAAAGGGTGAAATCTACCCGGATATATAACTACTGTTTTTGTTAAGTCTTCAGCATCTTCAAATTCCTTTAAAATGTTATACATCTCACCGAAAGTTGGTCGCTTTTGTAGTCTTGTACCTTCACCTGTATTGAAAATAGGAGGATTAGTAACATAATTTTCCTCATCACCAGGTTTATTTCCAGGTTTACCTGCCATAAAATTAGCTCTACTGAATTCTAATCTATCAACTAGCTTAACAGCATTACCATCACTATCAATAGAAACATAACCTTCAGGTGATGTTACCTTTAAAGTACCATCTTCAGCATCGATAAAGTGTTTTGTTTTATATACAGCATTATTATATTTGTTTATAAAAATTTGCTTGGCTTCAGATAAAATCTTACTTATTTTAAAAAGGTTAATTATGTTATTCTTCTCTTCAACTAGGGTAGATAATAATTTATCATAGGTTTCACTAACTTTAATTTTACCAGCCTCAGATTTTCTTTTTTCTACCTCTTTATTTTTTCTATTTTCTATAAAGTTAACAAAACCATTATAACTTGCTTCTGGGTCTTTTATGTACTCTCCATCTCTAATTTCAACATTTGTGTAAATATTAATTAGATCTAGAGGTAAAGAGTTATAGTTAACTTTAATACTTTCTGCTATGTCTAATAAATTCTTTACATGTTTTGATTCGTCATCAGTTAATGTAACAATACCTGTATCGTCTTTAAAAAATGCATCATCGTACCAAACATCTTTTGATGGGTTTAATGTTTCTACTTTAGCTCCAAATCTTGCACCGCCGGCTAAATCATCATATTCAGTATGAAAAATAACCCCGAACTTTGAACTAGCTATTTTTTGACCTAATTCTGAATCTACTTCAACAGCATATTTGATAGTATTAGGTTTGAATGTATAATGTTCCACACCATCTATTACTTCTTCTTTAATAGAAGATTCGTCAAACATAAAATCACCTTGTAATATATTCTTAATACCTAATTCAGGTAAATATCTCAATGCTTTCTTTAATTTATTAGCAAGTCCAGGTGCATTACCATGATTTAAATCTACATCTTGATCTGTATAATTAAATTTTGGGTTAATGTTAAAAATTGATTTAGTACCAACGAAAAATTTACCATTATCTGGGTTTATACCGGTAAAAATAGCAGGAGCTCCATCCCATTTAACTGTTGTACCTACCTTACCACTGTTTGTTTCAAGATGGTTTAGTAAATCTATAATAAATTTACGAGCAGTTTTATAACCCTCATCACCTTTTTTTAGAACTAATTCTTCTAAGTGAGTTAAATGAGTGTTAGCTTTAGCAGCTTCGGATAAAAGATATTGTTTGAATGTTTTCATTATTGTGTACCTATCAATGAGCAACTCCACCCACCACCATCGGCGCGCCTATTGAATTTTAAGAGTCCTTTTAAATTTGCAATTTGTTTATAAAAATTAGTTAGTGTAGTTAAATTCTGCATGTTGACTGATTGTAACATTAAGTCGTTACCTATTTGATTAAATGCTAAGAAAATATCAAAATTTTGTTTCCGTTTGTATTCAAACAATTGAATAATGCCTCCTAATTGGTTAATAATGTTAATACCTAACTTACCACTACCTGGTCTTAACTTACCTCTTTTTAAGAAATAATCTCTTTCTTGAAATAATAAATCAGATAAATTATTATCTTTTACAGCTTTTAATAATTCATTATTAATTTGAGGTACTCCGCAATATATTGAAATAAATTTACATATATTAGCTAATATTTCTTCATTATTATCACTAGGCTTTTGTAAATCACTAAAATCATTAGTTAAAGAATTTGTAGGAAAGAGTCTACCACCTGGACCTTTTAATTCAATTTCTAAACCACCAGTACTTAAATCTCCTTTTTTAGGTTTAACACCATTAGTTAAAAATGCTAAAAATAACTCACCACATCCGGGTGAACCATGAGTTGGAGCATTCGGTATAGCACACCAAGCTTTATCAAAATATTTATTATATACTTCACTATTAGGAAAGCTATTATTAATAAATTCATCTAGTTTAAAATTAGCATTATTGTTACATAAACTAATTAAATTATCTTGTGCAGAATTAAATTTTTTATCATCTAACTCAATTCTAGCTGCATGTGTGTAACTCTGAAATGTATTTAAATTATCATTTATATTACCATCGGCTTTATCTAATCTATTCTCTATATTTTTACGACCTTCAATACTATCAGTAGTACCCATTTTCATATATCGAGATAAAATATCTTCATAATATTTTTTATCTACATTTGCAAGTAATTCATAATCGTTACCTTTTTTTGTATAAAGGGCAACATCTTCACCTATCACTCGTTGTCTAGGCAATTTACTTACTGCTTTTCTTGCAGATGCATTTAAATATACTTGATCTAATGGTTGCCAGCTCATTACCCGATGTCTATATCTTGTGAATATTTTTTCATAATATTAATTAATATCTGCAACGATGATTTAGCATTTATTTCATTAATATCTGATAACTCACTCAATGAATCAACATCAATAGCATCTATTTCAGTTACTAAAGCTTTTTTAATCAACCTAACCAATAAAACTTCCGACTCAGGTGAGAGGGTTTCTGTTTCTGGTTGAAGTTCAGGTACTGGTACTGGTTCTTCTACTGGTAATTCAGCTTCATCTTGTTCTAGTACAGCGTTATATTGTTTAAGGAATTTTTTCATTAGATTTGAATACTTTTAATTTTATTAGCTATTTTTTTCATAACGTCACCGTAGGCTTTATTAATTTCCTTTTGCGGGTCTTTTTGAAATGATCTTCTAGTAGGGTCATTAGCTAAGGTTTGAGCTACTTTAATAGCGTCTTGCTGTCCTTTATCTAAAAATGGTTGTTCTTGATCTTCAATTTGATGACTACCTCTCATTGACTGCACTTTATTATACATATCTTCGAGTTCTTTAAATTCATCACTACCATCATTAACTAACTGGCCTGGTTTAATAGGACTATTATGAAACTCATCAACTACTACATCTTCTTTCTTATAAAGAGCTCTTCTTGCTTCAGCATATTGACTGTTATTTCTAAAAGCATTCATTTTTTGTCTTAATTCAGACTTTTTTTCAGGATCTTTTTCTGCCATTATTTCACGAAATAAATCTTTACGTTCCTTTTCTCTTTCAAGATGCCCTTCATAATCATGCTTATGTTTAAACTCATCAGTCTCAGCTTCTCCTGAACGTAAGTTTGTAATGTCCTGATTAACATAATCACCAAACTTAGTTAAAAATCTACTTAATAATACTGCAGGTTCATCCGGAGAGTTCTTATTACCACCTATACCGTGCATGTTCATAGAAAATAATCTTGCATAACTACCAGAATCAAGAACATCTTTTATCGTCTTACCAGTAAGACTTCTTAGAAAATCACCAAATGACTTCTCAGATTGCATATGCACCATTATTTCATTATTTTCTTCAACTAGTGGTATATTTTGTTTTAGTATATCACTTGCCAGTTGGGTAAATTTATCCATATTATTATTTATCTAATTAGAAGTAGTTTTGTAGATAGTTTATTAAAGTAATTCTTATTGAGAAAAGTTAAATCATAACGTTTTGTAAACTTTTTAACGTCTGAAAATGTATATCTACCTATATCTAAATTATTAATTTTACTTACCATTGAGTTAATAGTGGTTTGACCTTTACCATCATTAATATCAATTAAATGATTTAAATAACCTATTGAATATTTAGTTATAAAAATTTTAACTGGTAATATTTTACCTACCTTTCGTAAAAATGCAGTAAAAAAGGTTAATATTTCCGTTTCATTATAATATTTGTTAAACTCACAATCGTCCAACTGTGTATTATTAAAATAAACGATAGACTTTGTACTACAATTTAGTAATTTTTCACAAATACTATATATTGTATAATGATACATAAATTTTTTGACAGATAAATTATTAATACTTTTATCTAATAAATTGAACTCGTGTAGAGAATTTATTATTTGCGGTTGTATATTATTAATAAATAGTTCATTGAAATCTATTACAGTAAAATCGTAATTTTCTATATGTAGATCACTCATCATCCTCTTTATTATAGTACTGTTCCATAAAAAGTTTAGGGGGTCGACCGATTCTACAGTTTATAATACCATTATAATAGTCTTCACTTAGTAATACATCTTTTTCAAATTGCATTTTAGATTCAAAATACGATAATTCGAACTTACTATTACAGAATTTTAATATTTTAAACTCAAATTTATCTAAACCTAATGTTGCAATATCTGCATTTAAAGCATCAGATGAACCAGTATATGTTTTCCAGTCACTTTGTATATAATCTATACGCTTACGCTTTTTACCTTTTAAAGGTTTGCGTCTAATTTTACGTATCATCTGCTTCTTACCAATATATTTTCTACCGCTTTCTATATTAACGATTTCATATATAAAACCAAAAGCGTTTTCAGGCATCTTCCCGCAGACTTTCCAAATACCTGTATCCATTAAGATATTTACTTCTTCTTTTTGGTTTTTCTAGTTTTCTTATTTTTAGACTTTCCAACCTTGCCGCGTCTTGAATAGACTGCTCCTAATGCTTTAGGTCTTCTATTATCACCAGGTGCATACCAATCAGTATTCGTTAAACCATTATGACCTATTGCTGCGGCAGGTCCTAAAGCCCCGCCACCTACAGTATTATCATCTTCTTCTGCTGTTTTTTTCTTTTTGAGTACTTTTTTAAATGCTTTTTCAAATAAAGTTGTTTTCTTCATAATAGTATTTATAATTAATATGTGAGTTTATTAGATCAATACATAGATGAAATAGAAAAAGATTTACAAATTAATGAATTTAATCTTAAAGACTCTTCGATGAAGACACCTGCAAGAAAACATTATTGGGTATCTAAGTTAATTCGGCATAAAAAAAATCTTCTTAATTTAAGACAAAAAAGAGATGTTATTAAAAAGGATGTTGTTCAAAAGATAATTGAGGAAAGCCCGGTAAAGGTTACGATACCAGTTGCAGAAAAAGCAAGCTACCGGCACGAAAAGGTAAAAGAATTATCTGACCAGATATCAAATGAAGAATTAATAATTGAATTTCTTGAAAAGACTGAAAGGACTTTTAGTGCTTTAGGTTTTGATATAAAGAATATTATTGAGATTATGAAAATGGAACAACTATAATGAAATTTGAATTAGCTAAAGAAAAAATCAGATTAATATCTGATGATATAGATAGCATACGAGAACATTTTAGTATAAAAGATGAAACAGCTCGTTTTAGGATGAGAGGAAGAGCCAGGTGGGCAGCTCCAAGTAGATTATATTGTATTACCCCTACTGGTTTATTTGAACCTGGTTTATTTTTCGATATTTTCAGTTATATAAAGCAAGAATACCCTAATAAAGATTGTGAAATAGATCAAGATATTTTATCAACTGTTAAACCAACATATAAAGAGGAAAGAGCATATGATAATCTAAAATTTCCATTAAGAGATTACCAGCTAGATTCGGTAAGAGAAGCATTAAAATTCGGAAGAGGTATTATAAAACTCGGTACTGGTGGAGGTAAAACCTTAACTATTGCTTCATTATTAATGAGTTTATATTCTAATAACCCTAAAATAAAAATCTTAATAATAGTACCTGATCTAGGACTAGTTAACCAAACATATACTGATTTTGAAGAATATAATGTATTATTTAAATTTACTAGATGGACCGGTAAGATAAAGCCTGATTTAACAGCCAATTGTATTATAGCTAATCGTGGTATTTTACAGAGTAAATTTGATGATAATGATTGGATAAAATATATTGATGTTTTAGTAGTTGATGAATGTCATACAATCAAAAAGTCAAATAAAGTAAGTAAGATGGTTAATAAAATACACACTTTTAATAAGTTTGGTTTAACTGGTACTTTACCCGACAATAAACAAGAAGAATGGAATGTCATTGGTAAATTGGGTAAAGTAATATACGATAAGGATAGTTATGAACTTAGGTTAGAGAGCTATTTAACTAACGTAGACATTAAGATTATAAACATAGGCTATAAAGATAAACCTCTTGTAGTTAGAGGTGGTAATAATTTTAAAGCAGAGTTAGATTTTATATATACAAATAGTTTTAGAAATAATGTTATTGAAAATATATGTTCTAAATTTAATAATAACTCTCTAATATTAGTTAACCATCTAGCTCATGGTGATGCATTATTTGATATTTTAAACCAAATACAAGATAAAAAGGTTTTCTTTGTTAAAGGTGAAGTTGAAGTAGAAGAAAGAGATAAAATTAAAAAGATAATGGAAACAAATAATGACGTTATTTGTATTGCAATGAGTTCTATTTTTAGTACAGGGGTTAATATTAAAAATATACATATGATTATGTTTGCTTCTGGAGGTAAAAGTTTCATAAGAACTATTCAATCAATTGGTAGAGGTCTAAGACTACATGAAACGAAAAATAAACTAATTATTATAGATCTAGCTGATAAGTTAAAATACGGAATACGTCATTCTGATAAAAGAAAAGAAATTTATAAAACAGAAAAAATAAATTTTTCATTGACTGATATAGTTGAAAAGTAGTATCTATATACTATAATAGTTTTATGGCTAATACTAAAAAAACTACTGGTAAGCGTCGAGGACCGAAACCAAAAAAGACAGAATACTATGTAGATCCGCGAGATTTAAAGGCTGAACTTGTCAGTTTTTATGAAACAGAAAATTGTACTCACCATCTAGCTGATATGATCCATAAAATTGCTCATGGTTTAAGTTACTCATCCAACTTTATTAATTATACTTACAGAGATGAAATGGTTGGAGATGCTCTAGTTAAGATGTATACTGCTGTAACTAATAAAAAGTTTAATGTAGATTCTGAATATAACCCCTTTTCATATTTTACTACAATTGCTTTTCATGCTTTTATTAATAGAATTAAAAAGGAAAAAAAGCATGCAGCAACTTTAAGTGAATATAAAGAAAAGGTTTATGAGCAAGAGATGTTAGAATCTACAGATGGTAGAGTATATGTAAAGCCGATGAGTGACGATACAGATTTTGAAAATGAATAAAGTTGCAATATTTTCTGATATACATTTAGGTGTACACCAGAATAATGATTTCTGGCTAGGTATAGCTAATAAATGGGCTGATTGGTATATTAAAGAACTAAAAGATAAAAATATTACCGATATTATATTTTGCGGAGACTTTTTTCATTATAGAGATGAAATTTCAGTTAAGACTTTAAATTTTGCTAAAGACTTATTAGATAAATTTAAAGATTTTAATATTACTATGATAACTGGTAATCATGATGCGTGGTATAAAGATACATCAGAGATTAATAGTCTAAGTATTTTAAAGGGTTATAAAAATTTAACAGTATATGATAAATTATCAACAGTAGATTATAAAAATAGAACTGTATCTTTTTGTCCGTGGGGTACTAAAATAGATGATATACCTAAAAGTGATTTAGTATTTGGCCATTTTGAATTAGAAAATTTTAAAATGAATATGTTTAAAATCTGCGATCATGGAGATGATCCAGATATACTAGTTGAAAAATCTAAATTAATATTTACAGGTCATTTTCATGCAAGAGATGAAAAACATTATAAAAGACAAGATAGTTCTATTATATATGTCGGTAATCCTTATGAAATGGATTTTGGTGATACAATGCAAACAAAAGGGTATTATATTCTAGATTTAGATAGTATGTCATATGAATTTTATGAAAATAATATTACACCAAAACATATTAAGATAATTTTATCTAAATTAATTAACCTAACAGATGTTGAAAGTGTATTTAAAGATTCATTGCCTGGTAATATTATAAAGTTAATTATTGATAAAAATATTAGTACTGACCATCTAGATGCTTTAGTAACAAAATTGACAACCTATAAGCCAGTTGAATTAAGGATTGACTATGATGTAAATTATAATAAACTTAAGATTGAAAATGATGAAGATTATGATCTATCTGGTGTTGATATTAAACATGCAATAGAAGAGTTTGTTAATATGCTAGATATAGAAAATAAAAACGATGTAGTTAATTATTCACAATCACTATACGACAGAGTTAAATGAAATACGTAAGTTTTAAAGAATTAAAAATTAAGAATTTTTTATCTATTGGTGAAGACCCAGTAATAGTAAACTTTGAGAAAGGTTTACATATTGTAACTGGTATCAATAGAGATAAAGAAGATAGAAGAAACGGGGTAGGTAAGAGTACTATTGCTGATGCTTTATATTTTGCTATATTTGGACAGACCCTTAGAGAATTAAAAAAGAATTTTATCGCTAATAATTTAACTTCAGGTACTTGTGAAGTACAGTTATCTTTTACTATAGATGATCCGAAACATGGAGTTAATGAGTTTGATATTATTCGTACATTAAACCCAAGTAAAGTTTATATCTATAAAAACGGTAATGATAAAACGAGAGATAGTATATCAAATACGAATGAATATATTAATACTGTTTTATCTTCGACCCCGGAGATATTTCAAAACTGTGTTATAATGACTCTTAATAATCATATACCTTTCATGGGTAAGAGTAAAACAGAGAAACGTAAGTTTATTGAACAAATATTTAACCTTGAAATTTTTAGTAAAATGCTTGGAGAATTACGTAATGAGCATAATGAAATAAAACGCAACTTTGATATTGAAATTACTAGATTAGAAGAAACTAATAACCATTTAAATACTCAGCAGCAGCAAGTTGATAACTTTGAAGAAAATAAAAATCAAAGAGTTAATAGAATTGAAAATCAAATAAATGTAAAAAATAATGATTTAAAAAATTATAAAGAAGAAAAAAATACAGTTGAATCATTAGATGAAAAACCTTATATTGATAAATCGGAAAAACTAAATCAAGAAATAGTAGATTTAAAAAATATTAAAAATGAAAAGTATGAAAAAATTGTACAGTTAAAAACTAATTTAACTACTAATAAAAGCACATTAACAAAAATTGGTACAGATGAAGCTACATGTCCTATGTGTTTAAGACCTTTAGAAGATCATGATAAAGATTTAATTGAAGAAGAAAAAGAAAAAATTAATATTATATTAGACGATATTTTAAATGATATAAAGTATAACAAAGAAGATTACGAAAATTCAGTTAAAGAAATTAATAGTTATTCTGCAGCTAAAACGAAAATAGATAATAAACTTGCAAGTATAAAAAATCAAAAAGATAATATTTCTTACCTTGAACGTAATATAACTGAAATAGAAAATATTATCAACCAATATCAAACTGATATAGATAGTATTAAAAATGAAACAAATTCATTTGATGATCTAATAAGTGA
>TARA_R110002167_G_scaffold279016_3_pt1 | contig 30616 bp, 25 predicted proteins | sample TARA_R110002167 | Tara Oceans TARA_R110002167 (sample SAMEA4398238) | marine metagenome | biome: Polar Biome; feature: [MES] marine water layer (ENVO:01000295) within the mesopelagic zone...; material: water (ENVO:00002006), including particulate matter (ENVO:01000060) such...
AATCACCATAGATGGTAAGCGCACAGAAATAAGCTCTAAACGCACTATTGAAGTGGAACGCTGGAGCATTGAAGCCAATAAAGCTATTGGAAGAACAGAAGATATTCGAGAGCTTAACGCCTATTTAGATTCGCTTACTACAAAAGTATATCAAAGTCAAAGAGACTTAATTCAAGACAATAAACCTGTAACATCAGAAACCCTTAAAAATAAGATTTTAGGCGTTGAAGATAAGGAGAGAACACTCATAACCATATTTGAAACTCACAACAAGCAAGTTGAAAAATTAGTAGGTAGAGAGTTTTCGGCAGGTACTTTAGAACGCTATAAAACCGTATCAAAACATCTACAAGATTTTATCAAACTACAATACAAAGTAAGTGATGTAAGCATAAAAAAAATAGACCACCAATTTATAACTGATTTTGAGTTTTATTTAAAAACCGTTAGAAACTGCGGTCATAATAGTACTATTAAATACATTAAGAACTTCAAAAAAATAGTGCGTATTGCATTGGCTAATAATTGGATAAATAGAGACCCATTCCTTAATTATAAAGTGCGATTAAAAGAAGTAGAGCGTCAATTCCTTTCAGAAGAAGAAATACAAGCAATGCTTGATAAAGATTTGCACACCTCACGTTTGGAACAAGTACGAGATATATTTGTATTCTGTTGCTTTACTGGTTTAGCGTACAGCGACGTTAAGAAGCTAACAAAAAACAATTTAGTATTTGGTATTGATGGCGATAAATGGATTAAAACAAAGCGTACTAAAACAGATACACGCAGTAACATTCCCCTACTTCCAACCGCTTTAGAAATAATCAAGAAATACGAGAACCACCCAGAGGCAGTTACAAAAGATGTTCTACTTCCTGTATTGAGCAATCAAAAGTCAAATGCGTATTTAAAAGAGATAGCAGACTTATGTGGTATCAATAAAAACTTAACCACCCATTTAGCTCGTCATACGTTTGCCACTACTGTAACACTCTCTAATGGTGTACCAATGGAATCTGTAAGCAAGATGTTAGGACATAAATCTTTAAAAACAACCCAACATTATGCTAAAATATTGGATAGAAAAGTTAGTGATGATATGGCAATTTTAAAGCAAAAATTTGCTAATAAAAGTAATGTTGATACTTCCAAAAGAATAGCCAATTAGAACATCTATTCAAAACATATAAGTATATGCTTAAACCCTTGAATATTCAGGGTTTTTTCGTTTATAAATGTTGCTATTTCGTTAATAACTCTCAATAACTTTTCATTTAAAAAGGGTGATTTTGGCGTATATTGTATGTTAGAAATCAGGCAGTTAATGCCTATTAATATTTTTTATATAAAATGACATTTGAAGTAATTACAAAGGATGATTTAAAGACTCTTAAACAGGAAATCATCACAGAACTGAAAACAATTTTAGGAAGCAAAACGGAGCAAAAAAAGTGGTTAAAATCAGCAGATGTACGTGAGATGCTAAACATCTCTCCTGGTACATTGCAAAATTTACGAATCAATGGTACACTACCCTTTACAAGTATGGGTAAAACAATGTACTATGACTATGATGATGTGATTAAAATTTTAACCCAAAACAAAAGTGCATAATGAGATTATATTTGCCCGATAACTTGGATGTTTTTGAGCTAACTCATAATAATCCACCAAGTTTTAAACCCTACAAATTAGACAAGCTATGTTATATCTTGCATTTGATTAATGCAATTCCTTTAATGGATAAGGATATTCAATATGAAGATTTTGTGCCTATTAATGCAAAAAAATTGCAGGAGAAGATACAGAACTATAAAAAGTATCTCGATTATTTAGAACACGACCTAAAGATTATTGAATCAGATAATCATTATATAGTAGGTGAAAAATCGAAAGGATTTAGATTTATTGAAGAATACAAAACACCTGTTAAATTTATGCAGGTGGAAGATTTTACTTTTAGAAATAAATTAAAGGCACAAAAGAACCGCAAAATAGAATCCGTTAAACATCTTGATTTTTTAACAAAGTGGTTTAATCCAAAACTACAAATAGACTACGATTTTGTAAATGAGTTTTTAGCAGAAGAGCATAGTTTAAAAATAAAAGACAAAGCGTTTTGGGAATATGATAGAGTGCGTAAAAAATATAAGCATCCAACAAATCAATTGATACACGCACAAATGAGTGCGCAAAGATTAAAATGGCAAGATTATAATTTGTTGCTTGATGATAATGTATATCGTTTGCATACTAATTTAACTAATATGCCAAGTCGAGTTAGAAATGCAATTACTTATGATGGCCAAAAATTAATTTCACTTGATATTAAAAATAGTCAACCCTATTTAAGCACTATTTTGTTGAGTCGTGACTTTTGGATTGTGCAAAAATTTGAGCCAAATAAAAATAACTCCTTATCAATTGCATTTGATGAACCGCAGAGTCGCTATTTTTCTTCTTTTAATCAAATAAATAAGGATTTTAAAGAAATAGAGAGTAATAAATTAAAAATAGAGAGTAATAAATTAAATATTTCAAATATTAATATTCATAATAATGATTCTTACATTATGTTAGGAGAAATCCCCCAATCCCTTGTAAATAATGAGTTTCAACATTATATTGACTTGGTGGTTTCTGGAAAGCTATATGAATATTTAGAGGATGCATTTCTTAATGAGTTGGGTATTGAAATGAAAGACCGGAAAGAAGTTAAGGCGGCAGTATTTCAAGTACTCTTTACATCTAATCAATTTAAAGGTCAAGCAGAAGCAGCACCAAAAAGATTATTTGAGCAAAAATTTAAAGAGGTGTATGATGTGTTTGCTAAAATTAAAAGCAAAGACAAATCACTACTTCCAAGATTATTACAGAGTATTGAGAGCCATTTAATGATAAATGTTATTGCAAAACGTATATCGGTTGAATATCCATTCGCTCCTATTTACACCATTCACGATAGTATTTCTACTACTGAAGAATATGTAGATGTGGTTAGGCAAATTATGATAGAGGAATTAACAAAGGCAATAGGTCACGCTCCTACTATAAGACCAGAGGTGTGGTGTAAAAGCAATATGGTAAAACATCTTGAAGCCTTAAAAGAAAAAGCATTTGCAGTAGCGTCATAACCCAAAATAACCCATCGGTTTATTTGGTTTTAACATTTCTTAAAAAATATTACTATTTCCCACAAAAAGATTTCTATTTTTAAAGTCGCAAACATCCAGAATTTTATATGGCTTCTATAAATATCTTAATCAACAGTATTTCCAACCAAAACATCAGTTTCTTTTTCCAGAATAAAATAACCTCTTTTAAGCCCGAACACGACGTTTTTCATAATACAGTCAAAGAAGACACACCCTACTCTGACCCCATTAAAATTGGTCATGCAGAACTAAAGAACCACGAAGAATTACTTGTGTTTACCTGCGAGTACAACCAAGAATTAACTGTGAGAAGTGCCAAAAAGCAACAGTTTTAAATAGCCAAAAAAGTATTAAAAGAAGATTTTAAAGATGGCGCTATTTTCATTTTTTACGATGCACAAGGGAATTTTAGGTTTAGTTTTATCCGTAAAAACTATGGCGATAAAACCTCAAAATATTCAAACTGGAAACGTTACACTTATTACGTAAGTCCAACTGAAACCAATAAAACATTTAAAAATAGAATTGAAAGTTGTTCTTTTAATGATTTAGACAGTATTCAAGAAGCATTTTCAGTTGAGAAATTAACTAAAGACTTTTACAACGAGCTGTTTGCTTGGTACAAATGGGCATTGTCTGATGAAATTGGGGTAACATTTCCAAACAATACAGAAACTTCAGAAGACGACCGTGTTAAATTAGAAGAGCAAATCATTAGATTAATTACACGGTTACTGTTTGTATGGTTCGTCAAGCAAAAAAAATTAGTTCCCAACATCTTATTTGATACTGATGAACTTTCAAAAATATTAAATGACTTTGCTCCCAATGATAGAAATGAAGGCAACTACTATAATGCCATACTCCAAAATCTATTCTTCGCAACCCTAAACAAAGAAATAACAGAACGGACATTTGCCAAAAAAGTAGATGACAGAGACATAAAAACCAATTATCGCTACGCTGAAATGTTCAACCGTTCTGAACATGAGGTTATCGAACTTTTCAAACCCATTCCATTTCTAAACGGTGGCTTGTTTGAGTGTTTAGATAAAACCATGAAAATGGATGGCGTGCAATATGCGTTGGATGGTTTTAGTCGTAACGATACCAAAGCGGCCAATGGTAATTTTAGGCATAGGGCGTTCATACCTAACTGTGTGTTTTTTGACGAAGAAAAGGGTATTATTCCACTTTTAAAACGGTATAATTTTACGGTTGAAGAAAATGCCCCTAACGAAATTCAGGTGGCATTAGACCCTGAATTGTTAGGGAAAGTATTTGAAAACCTATTGGGTGCTTTTAACCCCGAAACCAAAGATACAGCTCGTAAACAATCGGGTTCTTTTTATACGCCTCGTGAGATTGTAGATTATATGGTTAATGAAAGCCTATCATCCTATCTGCTTACCCATTTTCCAAAATTAGAGGAAACATTAATCCAAAGTTTGTTTCAGGAAGAGGACTTGCCAGAAGTGTTAAAAAGCAATCATGCTCTTTGTGAGCAAATCTCCAACAGATTACGACATGTAAAAATATTAGACCCTGCCTGTGGTTCTGGTGCGTTCCCTATGGGGATTCTTAATAAAATGGTGGAAGTGTTAGAAAAACTGGATTGTAAAAACGAAACCACCATTCACGAACTCAAATTACACCTTATAGAAGAATGTATTTATGGTATAGATATACAAACCATTGCAGCCCAAATTAGTAAGTTGCGTTTCTTTATCTCGTTGGTGGTAGAGCAAGACCATATAGATAGCACAAAACCCGAAGACAACTATGGTGTGTTAACCTTGCCAAACTTGGAAACCAAATTTGTATCGGCAAATACCTTAATAGGCATAAAACGTAAACCTGCGCAAACAAACCTATTTGAAGACCCAGCCATTGAAACCACCAAACAACAACTGCTTGCCATACGTAAAGAACACTTTTATGCTAAAACCGTAGGTGCTAAAAAACGCCTACGAGAGCAAGATGCTGCATTGCGTAGCAAATTAACCAAACTACTGGAAAACAATAACTCCTTTGCTTCTGAAGATGCTGTACAATTCTCGCAATGGAATCCTTACGACCAAAATACCAGTTCCCCGTTTTTTGATACCGAGTGGATGTTTGGCTTAGAAGAAGGTTTTGATGTTGTGATTGGGAATCCGCCATACATACAATTGCAAAAAATGGGAGATGAAGTCACAAAACTTCAAAATGAAAATTACTCTACTTTTACAAGAACGGGAGATATTTATAGTTTATTTTATGAGCAAGGTCTTAGCCTTACAAAAAGGAATGGAGTATTATGCTTCATTACCTCAAATAAGTGGTTGCGTGCTGGATACGGTGAAAAATTAAGAGAGTTTTTAAGTAAAAAAAGACCATTAGTATTACTTGATTTAGGACCAGGTATTTTTGAAACAGCTACTGTTGATGTAAATATTATTTTAATTGAAAACAGCAAGGTTAAGGAACAAAATCTTAAAGCTAAAGTAATACGAGATAAAACTCAAATAAGCCATTTGATAGACACGGATTTTACTATGTTGAAAAATCTAGGCGAAAATAGTTGGGTAATTCTTTCACCAATTGAACAAGCCATTAAGAAAAAAATCGAACGTATTGGAACTCCTTTAAAAGATTGGGATATTAGCATTTACCGAGGTGTTTTAACAGGTTTAAATGAAGCATTTATTATAAATGGCAAGAAACGAGAAGAGTTACTAAAACAAGACCCAAAAAGTGATGAAATTATAAGGCCAATTTTGCGTGGTAGAGATATTAAACAATATGGTTGTAATTTTTCTGATTTTTGGCTTATTAATACTCATAACGGTATACGTGAAAAAAATATTAAGCCAATAAATGTGGATAATTATCCTGCAATTAAGCAACATTTAAACCAATTTTATGATAAACTTGAAAAAAGGACTGACAAAGGGATAACACCTTACAATTTGCGTAACTGTGCATATTTTAATCAATTTGATGAAGAAAAAGTAATTTATCCAGAAACAACTGTCTGGCGTTCAGAATTTTTTTATGATGAGAACAAATATTTTATCGATAAAACTGGTTTTATGTTTATTGGTAAAAATATTTCTTTTTTGAATGGTGTTTTTTCATCGACCTTGATGGAATGGTATTTAGAGAGAACATTAAGATTATTAGGTTCTAGAAGTATTCAATATTCAAAACAATATATTGAAAATGTACCATTAGTAAAATCTAAATCAATATATGATATAGGAGCTATTGTTAAGGAAATTATTAGATTAAAAGATATCGGTAGTGACTTTACTTTAAAGGAAAAAGAAATTAACTTGTTGATTTATAAACTTTATGAACTTACTTATGAAGAGATTATAGAAGTTAACCCAAAATTTTGGCTAACTAGTGAAGAGTATAATTCTTTAATTTGAGTTTATAATCATGTCTTACCAACCATGTTAAAAAAAGACCCAATTTTTAAATCTTAACGTTACACAAATGATAATTTTTAGGTGTTAAAAAAATAAGGGTATGTATAAAAACAGTATATTTACCAATCGTGTAACAATAAACCCCAATTTTTAGGGTTTATTGCAACATAACAGGTTATGGCAAAAAGCACTTTTTTCTTTTCTCTAATTGTATTTTCAAACTATTTTATTAACTTTACCAATTATGTAACAAAAAGACCTAATTTTTAGGTCTTATCGCTACACAAAAGGTCATGGCAGATAGTGTATATATATCCAAAAATTTAGATGGCAATCAGCTTCAATTTATGAAACTGCTGGAAGTTTATGAAATTTTATATTTCAATATGCAAACTATTGAGCAGGATGTAAAACAAACCTTTGAAAACCTTAATGAAATTCTTGAAAATTTAGTTGACAAAGCATTGTTGGTTCGTGTGGAACGCGGTAAATATGCTTTAACTAATTATACAAACATTAATGTACTGGCAACATTTATAAGTAGCAATAGTGCCATTGCCTATTGGTCGGCATTGCATCATCATGGGCTAACGGAGCGTTTCCCAAACACGGTGTTTGTAAAAACATCCCAACGGAAACGAGATACCCAAATTTTGGGTACAACCATAAAATTTGTCACTGTAAAAGAGTCTAAAAATATGGGTGTTGTACAAGAAGGTTATGGTGATAATAGCTTTAACGTAACCGATACAGAAATGACTTTGGTTGATTGTTTTGACCAGCCCCGTTATGCAGGCGATTTTGCAGACCTTATTAAAGCTTTTGCCAACCTGCCTGCCGGCAAGGCAGGTGCCAAATTAACGAACAACAAGTTAATAACCTATACCAAAGCCTACAACCAGATAGCGGTTACAAAACGCATGGGCTTTTTGGCAGAACTGTTCCATGAAGATAAACTACAAACGTTTATAAGCTATGCCAAAACACAAGTAAACAAACGGTATAGTTTAATGGATGCAGGCGGTTTACACCACGGAGAGTTTATAAACGAATGGAAATTACGCCTAAATGTAAGCAAACAAGAACTTATGCACATGGCACAAACCGAGTACTAAATGATTCTTCAACGCGAAATAACAGACAAAGCTCAAGAGTGGCAAGTGCCACCAGATACGGTGGACAAAGATTATGTACTGGGTCATTTTCTGTCCGTATTTGTAGCGTATTATAAGGATGCGTTGGTGTTTAAAGGTGGTACGTGTTTACGTAAATGTTATATTGAAAATTATCGCTTTTCAGAAGATTTAGATTTTACTGCGTTAGATAAAAGTTTTGTTTTAAAACAAAAAACACTTGAAACGGTGGCTAAAGAAGTGACGGACAAAACGGGTATTCAATTCTTTGTAGAACCTGTTAAGCCTGTACTTTTTAAAGACCAACCCAAAGGGTTTCAGGTATATATAAAATATTGGGGAGCCAACCATTCTAAAAACCAAAGACCAGTACCACACAATCGTTGGAATACCAAAATAAAACTGGAAGTAAGTACCGATGAAATCATGCTATTAGCTACTAATACATTAAACATCATGCACCCGTATTCAGATAGTTTAACAGGCGATAAACAAAGTAGTTGTTATAGCATTAATGAAGTGGTGTCGGAAAAATTAAGAGCTTTAAAACAACGCTCGTACACAGCACCAAGAGATTTTTATGACCTTTACCATTTAACAAATGACTTTACCGAAGAAGATTGGAAAAACATCACACCAATATTCCTCAAAAAAATGACACATAAAAACTTGGAATATAAATCACCAGAAGATTTAATTGATGAAGCTAAATTAGCAAACGCAGCACGAGCTTGGAAAACCAGTGTTGAACATCAAATTAAAAAAGGGCAGCAACCAGAAGCAGCAGAAATTATTAAGATTGTAGCAGAACGCATTAACACCTATCTACCAAATGGCAACTAATTTTATAGCAAACAAAAGCCCTCAAAAAACCTTGAGCGGTCGTTTAAATAACATCATTAAATTCAGTACAGAATTACGATGGCTTGTTGGTTTCTTTTATTTTTCAGGTTGGAAAGAGGTATATATTAACCTAAAGAATAACCCAGAGATTAAAATACGATTAATGGTTGGTTTACAAGTAGGTAATCATTTGCAAAATATTTTTGAACACGATATTCAGGAAATAGATTTAAGTAGTGATGAGTATTTTAATGATTTTATGACCTCTATGGGTTTTGCGGTTAATAATGAACAACAAGATACCCAAGAGTTTTATGAGCAAGTGCATTTCTTTTTAGAAATGTTACTACAAGAACGCTTGATTATAAGAAAAACAAGAGAGCCAAATCACGCTAAATTATATTTGTTTGAAATGAACGAAGAAGAGCGTTCAAAACACAATTTTGATGGCTATTTAATAACGGGTAGCAGTAATTTAACTCGTAATGGATTACAAGGTCAACAAGAGTTTAATGTAGAAATTAAGGATTATGGCTATGACGAAGCTGTTACCTATTTTGAAGAGTTATGGGAGTTGGCAATACCCATCACAGAATTGCCTCAACGCAAACAACATCTTATTGATTTTATTCAGCATCGTTCACAAGCCGCATTAGTGAAGCCATTTGATGCCTATGCGTTAGTATTAAAAACTTATTTAGATTTACATTTTTCTGCTAAATTAAAGCCACAAGTTGAAGCTTTACTTGAAAAAAACGGATTTAAAAAATTCAAATACCAAACAGATGCTGTTAAAGATGCGATGGCGAAAATTAGAGAAAACAACGGTGTTGTAATTGCCGACGTGGTAGGTTTGGGTAAGTCTGTAATTGCGTCACTCATTGCACGTAATTTAGATACTAAAGGTATTATTTTATGTCCACCAGGTTTAATTGGAGATTATAGTGATAAAACAGGTTGGTGGGGTTATGTGCGTAATTTTAACTTAAACGGCTGGCATGTGTATAGTCGTGGACAAGTTGAAAATTTAGCAGAAAATTTAGATGATACAGATATTGAAACCGTCATCATTGACGAAGCACATAATTTCAGAAATCAAGATACAGCGGCTTATGAAGCTCTCATTCAAATATGTAGAGGAAAACAAGTCATTTTATTAACGGCAACGCCTTTTAACAATTCACCAGCCGATATTTTTGCACTTTTAAAACTGTTTATTGTGCCAGGTCTATCAAGTATCACACTTGAAAATAATTTAGAAGGCTTATTTAGAAGTTATAGTTATCGCTTTAATAAATTATCTGATATTCTAAAAAACTACAATTCAAGTAATCAAGATAAAAGAGATAAAGCTGAAAATCTTTATGTCAATCTTATAGGAGAAGCATTACCAGTTAATCCTCAAATAGTACGCAATGAATCTGCAAAATTAGCAAATACCATTAAAGAAGTTATTTCTCCAGTTGTTATAAGAAGAAACCGTTTAGATTTAGAAAAAGACCATCAATATGCTACAGAAATTGGAGACTTACCAAAAGTTGCGCCACCTGAAGAATTATTCTACTATTTAAATGAATCACAATCGGAGTTTTACGACCGTATAGTAAGAGATTATTTTTCTGAAGATGGTGAGTTTACTGGAGCTATATACCAACCCTCTCGTTATGAATCGGTTGCCGATGAAAGTGGGTTGGATTTAGAGGGTAATAGAGTGTTCCAACAACAGCGTAACTTATTTGATTTCATGCGTAGGTTATTGGTTAAGCGATTTGAAAGTTCTTTTGGAGCATTTCAAAAAACCATTGATAGATTCATTCATGTACATCAAATTGTATTGCAGTTTATTGAAAATACAGATGGTAAATATATCATGGACAGAAATTTAATGGAAAAAATATATGAATATGATGAAGATGAAATTTTAGAAGTTCTATATAAGTTTGAAAATGAATTATTAAATAAAAAGACACCTAAAAACACAACCGTTTATAAAATAAAAGACTTTCAACTTGAAGCGCAATTTTTAGAAGATATTCAAAAGGATTTAAAACTTTTTATAAAAATTAAAACCGAAATAGAAAATGAAAAATTGGTTGAAAATGACCCAAAAAGAGAAACAATTTACCAAAAGGTTATTGATATTATAGATAAGGAACCCAACCGTAAAATTATCCTATTTACAGAATACGTTGATACAGTAATCCATTTAGAATCTTTTTTTAGAGAAAAATTAGGAAGTAAAGTCTTGATATGTGATGGTAAAGTTTCCAAAGCATTAGCAAAAGATTTAGAAAGAAATTTTAATGCACAATACGATGGCACACAATACGATAATTTTCAAGTATTAATAACCAGTGATAAGCTATCGGAAGGGTTTAACTTGAATAGAGCAGGTGCAATTATTAATTATGATATTCCTTGGAATCCTACACGTGTCATACAGCGAGTTGGTCGTATAAATCGTATAGGTAAAAAGGTTTTTGATTTGCTATATATTTTCAATTTTTTTCCATCAGAAACAGGAGCAGATTTTGTAAAATCAAGAGAAATAGCACAACAAAAAATGTTTATGATACATAATGCGTTAGGTGAAGATGCCAAAATATTTCATCAAGACGAAGAACCAACGGCAAGTGGACTTTATACTAAAATGAATGAAAATCCAGAAGATGATGAAGAGGTAAATATTATTACACATGTAAGAAATATTTATAATCAAATAGAAATCGAGCATCCTGATGTTATGGAACGGATTGCAAAATTACCTAACAGGGTTAAAACCTCTAAAAAATTTAATGAGTCTAATATTAATGTGTTAAGAAAAAAAGGGTTGAGCTTATTTGCACAACAAGCCAAAACAGATGAAAACTCTAATGTAGAGAGTTTGACTTTTGAAAATTTCTTGAAATATGTGGAATGTGAATATGACACAAAAAGATTGCCAATGTCAGCCAATTTCTGGCCTGTATATGAATCTATAAAAGCACATAAAGAAAAGGTTCGTTCCAACATGAATGAGTTAGCTATAGAATCAAGAGCACATGACAATTTAAAGGTCGCTCTAAAGGTAATTGATGCCTCTGAAGAAGAAAACATCAACTTTATCAAGATACTGATAAAAGATATTCGCTATTACTATACCATGCCTAAATACACGTTAAGAAGATTGGCATTTGATAATTTATTGCCTAACTCATCAAAAGGAAAGTGGAAACAGTTTTTTGAAGAATTAGACTATATTAAAAATCGTTATGGAATAGATTATTTAGATACTATTTTAGAAAAGGTAAAAGACAAAAAAGAAGAAGTTATTATAGCTGTTGAAAATAGGGATTAGATACTTTCTTAAAATTAAAATTAATATGCATCAACAATAAAAGTCTTTTGTAATCAAAATGGATATAAATTTAAAAAACTACTCTGTAGTTGCACATAATATTTTAAATTCTCAAACACAATATCAATCTAATAAAGCAATTATTTCTGCATTATTTAATAATAAGCCTATCAATGCTTTTGAAAGCATTGTAAAAAACAGAATAACTATAATAGATAGTTATTACTCAACCCAAATGAGTAAACGTTTATATGGTATTGATGAATTAGCAAACACACTTGCTAAATATCCAGATGATGTTTTAAAAACTGAAACAATCAAATTCCTTAATAACCCAAGCGAAGATTGTATAATAAACTCATTATTTGTAAAAGAATATGGAGTTGACAAATCGGGCAAACCTTTTGGTAAAGCCACCTCGTTAATTTCTAAATATCTTTATTTCTTAAACAGTTATAAGTTTCCAATTTATGATAGTTTAGCCTTTATCTCGTATTCATTATTACAAAACAATAATACCATCGTAAATAAAGCTAAAGTTAATGAACGCAATTACTTTGAGTTAATTAATCAATTAAATATAGAAAGTAAAATCAATAATTACGAAAAGTTAGATAATTTACTTTGGTTAATTGGTAAACTATCAAAAGGTAGCTTTGCTATTCTAATGGATATGAATAAGTATTTAGAATTAATAGACAGTAAAGAGATTAAAACTGAACTGATAAAAACAGGAAACAAAAAGAGTTCAGCAAAAGACGAGATTATTAGAGATTACATCAAAAAGCATTATAAAACGTCCTCTTTATTTTCAGAAGAACAAAAGACTTTTTTTGAGTTTGTATTTAGTTTACAGCAATAACTATATCTATTAAATAAAGTCTTATAATAAGTAACATAGTAACTCGTTATACTACTCATAATAAAGAACATAATTAAGTAACTAATATAGTTTTTGGTATAAATATTGCTTATATCATTAATGTAAATAGTCATTTAAATACTATTTTATATATTTGTATTAAGTATATGCTTATATACAAACTATTAAACAGAAGTATAAAGAAGTTTTGAGTAAAAGAATAGACATATCAAAAGTATTCCCTAAATATGCATTTTGGGATATGGATAGTAGTAAATTATCTATTAAAAGAGATAAGGATATTATTATTCCAAGAGCTTTATATGCTACTACCAAAGATTCTTTTTCTAAAGACATTAAGGTGTTAGAAGAATATTATTCTAAAAGAGAAATTGTAGATATTCTAAAACATACTAAAGAGAATATTAGCAATCAAGTATGTGAATTAGTGAGTAAAAGATACCGCACTAAAACGTTCTACCGTTACGCCATTTAATAATGCAAGCAGTTTCTCCTGCACTCCTACAAACTATTAAGGAATTACAACAACTACCAAGTTTAAATACATTTGCCTTGGCTGGTGGTACAAATTTAGCATTACGATATAATCACCGTATTTCTGAAGATATTGACTTATTTTCTACTAACATCATTGGAATTGAAGGTTTTGAAAAAATTGAAACTGAAGTAAAAGAATTATATGGTGAGAATGTCACCAAAATCATTTATCCCATAAAAGAGAATGACCAATTTGTAGATATACGCTTTTATATCGCTAAAAAGAACGTTATTATAAAAGTAGATATTATTCAGAATATGAAAGCTCTTTATGATTTTGAATTGATTAAAGGCATTAGATGTTATGATGTGAAAGATATTGGACTATTTAAATTAGTGAGTTGTGCAAGTCGCCCTGCCAAAAAAGATATTTATGATTTAGAATACATAACTGATTCTGAAAATTTAATTGATTTATACGATTTGTTAAAGGCTAAAAAGGAAAAGTTCAATAAATCTACAGATAGAAATATCTTTGATTTAGATAATGACCCAGACCCTATTGACGACCCGCACCTATTACTGCTTTTTGATAAAAGAATGGCCACAAAGCAAAAAATGAGACATTCCAACGATAATATTCTACATAACGAAGGAAGTAAATCTTGGCGTGAGGCAAGTATGTATTGGAGAATGAAAGTTAGACGTTTATATGCAAAAATAGGAGTCGAATATCCAAAGTTCTAAGTCCCCACAACCCAAAACCCAGTTTATAGCTATCGCAATAACCCTCTGTCTTTTGTGTTGTTCCGCTTACCTAACAAGTTTAGCGTTTTTTTAATCTTTAAGGTAATAGCATATTGCAATTTGGTTTTTCATAAAATCAAACCAAACCACAATAAGCTATTCCGTTCTATTTAATCATAAAACCCTAAACTCCCCCAAGCTATGTTACATAATACAAGTTATAATACTTCCCTTTTATGGTTGCACTATCTTGCGTTTTATTATTTCGGGAGATAGTTATAACTGGTATTATGTAAAATATCGGCTTGCCAACGCTCAAATTGGAACTCCAAAGATAATTAGTCGATATTCATGAGCACTTCTAAAACAATATGAGTGATGCGAACTAAATATCCGCCATACCCCACCCTCACAGCAGAACTTAATAATAAACATTAGTAATTCATTTAAACTTCATAGGTCTTTTACTTAAATAATCAGAAGCCATACGTTCAATATCATTATTGGTTAATTGTTTGTTTTCAAGTACCCAAGCATTAATTTCTTCTCTATTAAAATATAAGCGTTTACCTCGTTTAGAATGTGGTATCTCTCTTGCACTTGTATATTTATAAATTGCAGAAGGCGTAACACTCAAATAAATAGCAACTTCTTTTACATTCATTATTTCAGGAATAATTACACCAGCATTTTTAGTGTCTTTATTAGCATAAATGTTTTGTAGTAAGTTTTCAATTCTCTTTAATCTTTCATTAATAATTTCGAAAGAATTTTCCATAATAATCAAGTTTATATTAGAGTGTGAAAATAAAAAAAGGTAGCAAATATAGGTAGCTTCCTTCAGCCACCGCTAAATGCTATAAAGGTCAAGCCCTACGGGTTTTGAATAAAACTTTTTTTAAATAAACTCTTTAAGTCTATTTCAACATTTTAGTAAAAAAAACTTTTATCCAAAAACCTTGACAGCATTACCCACGCTACCTTAACATCGGCTTTCTTTTTTTGTTTTCTTTTAAAAAATTAATGGCAAAAGAAAAAGCCCTATAATGTAAAATCATAGGACTCTTTTCGGTTTCAAAGGTCAGAATGAAACTATGCCACTTCTACGATGTTTAAAACGTTATATGCGCCATTTTTAAGCGGATATTGTACACCGTTAATCTCTTGAAAGAACTCAACCAATAACAAGTAAATATCGTTTCCTGTACCTACTGGAACGCCTGCTGGAGTTAGTGTTTGAGTTGCAGAAGTTGTATCTATCGGAATATTTACAGTTGGACTGTACTCGATTGCGTTTTCTGTGGTATCAAAATCAACTTTTAAATAAGCTGACGTGAAACTTACGTGAGTTGCACCACTTGGATAAGCAATATCATTTGTAGGTGTTAAATTTGGGATAGTAATTTCACCTGTTGCACCATCTACTGAAAATGGAGCAAACAAAACACTACTTAACAATGCTCTATTGTTGAAATTAAGCCCTTTTAAAGTATTCAACCCCTCTGATGTTGCTAATCCTGTAGCTACATTTCTTTCGCCTCTTATAGAGGTTGTATCAAAGTTTTTAATTTGTGTCATTTTTTGAGTAACACGACTTGAAACTCGATTGTCTTTTGCTCTAATCATTAAGTTTCTTACTGAAGTTCTTAATAATTTACCAGAGGATGCAGAACTGCCAAATTCTGAACCATTTTCACGAGTACGTTCAAACGCTGGGTCATTTTGAATACGTTCTTTAGAAACACCGCCTTTAGTTTTTACTAAATAGCCTTCTTGTCCCTTGTAAAACGTCAAATTGTCTAACGTTCCTTCTAATTTAATAATACCTTTTAACTTTGCCATAACTAATACATTTTTTGATGATGAATATCAAATATACGAGCATTAGTTTATCAATGTTTACAGACACTTCCGTACTGTTTACAACTTGCCAAAACTTCCGAAATAGATAGTTTTTTCAATGCAATAATTGTCGTATATTGTATATAAGAGCTTTACAGCTACGGTATGGTTAAAGTATAGTTAGAGTATTAATTTTAAATTTAAAGTGAATGAGAAGAATCTGTATTTACCCTAAAGACGTGCAAGTGGTAACAGGAAAGAGTGAGCGTTATGGCAGAACAATAATCAAGACGATTAAAGAACGCCTAAACAAAGAAGCTCATCAGTTAGTTACTATCGATGAATTTTGCGACTTTATGGGGTTTGAAATCAGTAAAGTACAAGGATTAATCAAGTAAATTCCTTATCTTTACTACAAGGTTTTAAAGGTGGCCTATTAGGTGACCTCATTATGGTACAGGACTGAAACAGTAATAAATAAAGGCATTAAGAGTAAGGTTCACTTACCTCTTTCTCCGCGAAAATAAAACCTTAACAATTGACATTCAATTGGTTAGGGTTTTATGTTTAAAAAAACCCTCCATATGTTCAAAAAAAATTTCAGCTTTAAAAATTAAAGTAACTTTTTAGAATTTTTTATTACAGCAAACAGACAAAATCTTCTTTAAAATTTAAAAACAAAATCTAAAAAAAAATAATATTAAAATCAATTTAAAATGAAATGGTCAAACCAACCATTTTATATTGAGACGTATAACCGAAACTAAAATCTGTTTTAAATTTTGGATACGTTATTTCACCTGTCAAATCTGTTTTTACTTCTTTTTTGATTCTGCGGTTTGCTGCATTCCTACCAATCACATATCCCATTAATATAGCAATCGGATAGTCTGATGCCCAATGAACTCTTGAACTCATCATTTGAAATGCCAACAATCCTGTTAATGAATATCCTACGGGTTTTATCCATTTGGTATTTGGATAGTTTGTAAACAAAACGGTGATTGACGCCATTAATGTTGTTATATGACCCGATGGCATTGCATCGTAATTAGGTGTATTGGTTTGATAGGCATTAAAACTCGGAAAAGGCGTCCAATGCCCACCAGAATTCCCGCTATCTATTGCTGCGCTTGGACTTTGCCTTCCTGTTATACGTTTTATGATTTGTGTGGTTACACCCGATGATAAAAGAACCTCCATTAATTCGCTCGACACGTTTAAAGATCTATAATCATTGTTTATTTTTCCAGATACATAAAACCCACCACTTAAAAGAATTGGGACTATGCCGTTACCTAAAAAATATATAGTTCCATTTAAGTCTTTAGGTAAAAACTCAATACCTAAAATACGCTTATACCTTACATTATCTGAAAGTCCCAAAGGGTTCCCAATTTTTTGAGAATTATCGAGTAACTTTTGATCAAAAGGCAATAAAATTAATGTGCCTCCAACTGCCAAGCCAGTATATAAAAGGTTTTCTTTTTGAATCGTATATTTTCCGAATTCATAAATGTCTGTAGGAACATATTTAAACATATCAAAAAAACCAGGCTTTGTATAGGTGTAATTTTCTACTTTGGAGATTTTGAATGACTGTGCATTTTCATCACCCAATTGAGCAAACAAATTATTGCTCAAAATAATTGCAACTAATAATATTATTGGGGGGTTTTTCAATTTTTTATAGCTATTAGTTCGCAATTTTATAAATATCAAATCAATTTAAAATTTATAATTTAAACCAAGTAAATACTCGCCGTTACTACTTTTAAACGATAATTCGTAGTGCTCTTTTTGGTAGGGCGTGGTGAATAAATAGGTGCTCCCAACTCCCACAACAATTCCCGCCAATACATCCCAACCATCATGTCTATCATTTAAACCTTCTAATCTACTATACGCCACAAACCCGGCAACCGCATAAGCCGGAATTCCATATTCCCACCCATAACGTCGCTGTAAAAATGAAGCGCCAGAAAATGCAGCAGCTGTGTGCCCTGATGGAAATGCATTTCCATCAGCTGCTCCGTCCGGTCTTGGCTTTTTTATAGTGTATTTTAGTGCATAAGTCAATCCTAAGGTAGTCCCAAATGATTTCGCAAATTGCCAAAACCCTTTTTTGTCTTTTTTGATGAAAATTACCGCTAAAGATGTAAATACTGGAGCAAATTGTGCTATATCACCAATATCTTGAATCGTCTTTTCTCTTTTCATTTCTGGAGTCATACTTTGAGAAAATATGCTTAATGGTAGAATCATAACTATAACATACAATATTTTTTTCATCTTTATTTACTATTTTAGGACTTAATTTTTTTATAAAGAAACTCGTAGAATCTGAATTAATTTTGAATATGAAAAATAATTATATCCTCCTAATTTCCTACAATACATTCAATAAAAATTAAATTAGCTAAATGAAAGCATTAAACAATTTTTACTTACAGCTTCAAATTTTGAACTTCTTTTGAAATCATAGCTTATTTCATTTATATTGTTAAATAAAATAGAGCTATTTTTGTTTCATAAATTAATTAATATGCGTTTTTTTGAATCTAACATACTAGTAACTAAAGATGATTTAGATGATTTAAATCATGTTAATAATGTGCGTTACGTGCAATGGGTTCAAGATATTGCAAAACAACATTGGCTCCATCGTACACCTGCTACTATTCTTGAAAATTATTTTTGGGTAATGCTTAATCATTATATCGAATATAAAAATTCTGCGCTACTGCATGATAGCTTAAAGATTAAAACATATATTTTGAATTTTAAAGGAGCTGCTTGTATGCGAATTGTAGAAATAAGTAAGAATGATGTATTAATTGTCAAGTCTGAAACCAAATGGTGTTTAATGAACACAAAATCAAAACGCCCCGTAAGAATTACTGAAGAAATAGCCGAATTATTTGAATGATTCTTTCTGTTGAAAAAAATAAATAATATTAGATTCTAACCTGTATGTTTGTTGAATGAAACGCATTTTCTACTTCATAGTCACTTTTTCAATTCTAGTACTTTGGAGTTCTTGTAGAAAGGATTTTGAATTCTCTCCCAGCGCAGGAAATTTAGAGTTTTCTAAAGACACCGTTTATCTTGATACTGTTTTCACAAATATAGGTTCAGGCACTTATAATTTAAAAGTTTACAATAGAAGTAATAACGATATTGTAATTCCATCTCTAAAATTAGCATTAGGTGATGCCTCTGCTTATAGATTAAATGTAGATGGAATCTCTGGGAAAACCTTCCAAAACGTGCAGATTTTAGCAAAGGATAGTTTATATATTTTTATTGAGACAACTGTAGATATTACCAACGTTACAAATTCCGTAACTTATTTATATACCGATCAAATTGAATTTGATTCCAATACCAACCTTCAAAAAGTAGAGCTTGTTACCCTAGTAAAAGATGCTGTTTTTATTTATCCTAATAGAGATAATACAACAAAAGTTATAGAAACATTAACCCTAAACATTGGTGGCAAATTATTAGAAACCGATATTCAAGGTCGAGAATTATTATCCGGAGAACTAACTTTTACAAATGAGAAACCTTACGTTATCTATGGATATGCCGCAGTACCTAATGGAGCAACCTTAACTATAAATCCAGGTGCACGATTACACTTTCATGCCAACTCAGGATTATTAGTTAACGACGGGGCTTCAATTAAAATAAATGGAACTTTAAGCACCGATCAAGATGCTTTAGAAAATGAGGTTATTTTAGAAGGGGATCGCTTAGAATCCGTTTTTGCCAATACACCAGGACAATGGAGTGCTATTTGGTTGTTAGATGGTAGTATTGATAATACGATTAATTATACCACCATAAAAAATGCAACCGTTGGAATTTTGAGTGATGGAAATCCTGATGAAACCACTAACAAAGTTGAAATAACCAATTCACAAATATATAATTCGAGTGCATTTGGCATTCTTGGCAGAAACACCTCTATTAAGGGAGAAAATGTTGTCATTAACAATTCAGGACAATCGTCGTTTGCAGGAACTTTTGGTGGAAAATATAATTTTACACACTGCACGATTGCAAATTATTGGGATAATAGTTTTAGACAATATCCATCGGTTTTATTAAATAACTTTATTGTTGATGCTGATAATAATGCGATTCTGACAGATTTAACAGAAGCTAATTTTAATAACTGTATTATTTACGGTAATGACAATCCTGAAATTCTTTTAGATGAAATGGAAGATGCCACTGTTAGTTTTAATTTTAAATTTACTAACTGTTTAATCCGTTTTGAAGATAGTAACAATAATTTTACGGGGTCGAATTATGATTTAAATGATACTAATCATTATGAAGGAAATATCTTTAATCAAAATCCTGATTTTAAAGATTCAAGTTTAAATCAATTAATTATAGGTAGCAGATCTGCTGCTATCAATAAAGGAAATCAAGTTTTTTCAAATCAAGTCCCTTTTGATATTTTAAACGTAAGCAGAACAACATCTCCAGATTTAGGAGCGTATCAACATATTACTTTTCCATAGAAAAACTAAAAGATTCGAAACAATAACGCACGTTAAATTATAGTTCTAAACCTTTTGATAAGTCATGAAACTTTATAAAATCAAGAATTGCTATTTTACAACTTGACCTTATCAGAAAAATTATCGTACTTCGTTTAACTACTGGTATAAATCATTAAAACAATACATATCATAATAGTTGGCAACAATTAAAACTAATACAATGAAAAAGAACTTATTAACACTACTAACACTTTTATTTGCCTTTCAATTTACAATAGCTCAAACTGATAGTTTACAATGGTTAGACATTGAATTGGCAAACTATCAATACCCTTATGCCGTTTCTACTTTAGAGTTGAAAATACAAGAGCAAGATTTAAAAATGGTCTATATGGATATTAAGCCCAAAAATTACAATGGTAAAAACATTGTTTTATTTCACGGAAAAAATTTTAATGGTGCTTATTGGAAAACAACAATTGAAGCGTTAGGCAAAGAGGGATTTCGTGTAATCGTACCCGATCAAATTGGATTTGGAAAATCTTCAAAACCAGAGCATTTCCAATACACCTTTCAACAACTAGCGCAAAACACCAAAATGCTTCTTGATACTTTAAATATAAAGGAAACTGCCATTTTAGGACATTCTATGGGAGGCATGCTTGCCACACGATTCGCTTTAATGTATCCTAAAACAACTGAAAAACTGATTTTAGAAAACCCCATAGGATTAGAAGATTGGAAACTAAAAGTACCATACAAACCTGTAGAATGGTGGTATAAAAATGAACTAAAAAGCAACTACGATGGTATTAAAAAATATCAATTAGTAAACTATTATGACAACAAATGGAAACCTGAATACGACCAATGGGTAAACTTATTAGCGGGTTGGACCTTGAATTCCGATTATAAAAAAATTGCTTGGAATTCGGCATTAACGTATGATATGATTTTTACACAACCTGTTGTTTGCGAATTTAAAAACATTAGCGCTCCAACACTTTTAATTATTGGCACAAGGGATAGAACGGCACTTGGAAAACCACTTGTTTCTGATGATGTTAGAAAAACAATGGGATTATACAATGAATTAGGTAAACGAACTCAAAAAGAAATCCCTAATGCAAAATTAGTGGAATTAGAAAACGTAGGGCATTTACCTCATATTGAAAAGTTTGATAGTTTTATCCGACCATTAATTGTATTTATGAAAGAATAACTGTTGCCAACAAAGACGTATATAAAAAATTACTTATTTTAGGCTTAAACAAAGGTAGTTGCGGGTTTGCTATATCTGATTTTTTTAAGGAAAATCCTCGTACGTAAACCCGCTACTTTTTATACAAACCCGTTAAACGAACCAAATATATCTAAAATATAAATGCTTGAATACAGTGTATAAAAATCCCGCTAAAAGCAGGGTTTTTTTATATAGAATAAAATTAGATTACACAAATAAAGGCTTTCCTTTCATCATAGTGTTCACTTTCTTTTTAACCGATTCCAATAAAGCTTCATCTTCAAAATGAGTAATCACTTCATCAATTAAATCAACAATAGCAGTCATGTCATCCTCTTTTAAACCTCTGGTTGTAATGGCAGCAGTTCCTACACGAATACCCGATGTTACAAAAGGTGATTTATCATCAAAAGGCACCATGTTTTTATTAACCGTAATATCTGCTTTAACTAGGGCCTGTTCTGCATCTTTTCCAGAGATATTTTTATTGCGTAAATCGATTAACATCATGTGGTTATCGGTTCCTCCAGATATAATATGATAGCCTTTACTAACAAAGGCTTTTGCCATAGCATCGGCATTCTGTTTTACTTGTAAGATATAATGTAAAAACTCGTCTGTTAATGCTTCACCAAAGGCAATTGCTTTAGCCGCTATTATATGTTCTAAAGGCCCACCTTGATTACCAGGAAAAACAGCTGAATCCAAAAGCGAAGACATTTTACGTAAACTTCCATTTTTTAACCTAATTCCAAAAGGGTTATCAAAATCGTTCCCCATCATAATCATACCACCACGAGGACCACGCAATGTTTTATGAGTGGTTGTGGTTACAATATGGCAATGTGGTAAAGGATCGTTTAAAATACCTTTGGCAATTAAACCTGCGGGATGCGAAATATCTGCCATTAAAATAGCGCCAACGCTATCAGCAATCACTCTAAATCGTTTAAAATCAATATCACGAGAATAGGCAGAGGCCCCTGCGATAATAAATTTTGGTTGTTCTTTGGTTGCAATGGCTTGTATTTTATCATAATTTAAAACGCCTGTCTCTTTCTCTACACCGTAAAACACGGGATTATAAAGCTTTCCCGAGAAGTTAACCGGCGATCCATGTGTTAAATGGCCTCCATGAGATAAATCAAACCCTAATATTTTGTCGCCTGGATTTAAACAAGCATAATACACGGCTGTATTTGCTTGACTTCCACTGTGTGGCTGCACGTTAACATACGCTGCTCCAAATAAGGTTTTTGCCCTATCTATGGCGACTTGCTCAACTTCATCAACAACTTCGCAACCTCCATAATAACGTTTTCCTGGATATCCTTCTGCATACTTATTGGTTAATACAGAACCCGCTGCTTCCATTACTTGGTTACTTACAAAATTTTCCGATGCAATCAGTTCAATGCCGTGTAATTGTCTCCCTTTTTCAGCTTGTATTAGTTCAAAAATCTGTTCGTCGCGTTGCATAAAATATAAAATGAAGTTAAATATTCGGCAAAAATAGGAAATTGATTAGTTAAATTCATCAAAAAACATATATTTACTTAGTATTTACTATTTTTTTTAAATGGTCAAAGTGAACCTACTTTTTGAACTATATATTAGTATTAAAATAAAAAGTTGTGTAGGTTTGAATAGAATTTAATAAACAATTAATTAACATTTACCTTATGCCAATTTACGCTAATAATCCAGATAGAAAATCGTGGTTACACGTCGATAAAAATTCTGATTTCCCAATTCAGAACATACCTTTTGGTGTCTTTTTAACCCGTGATGATATTATAACTATTGGCACACGGATTGGAGATACGGCTATAGATCTTGGCGCACTGCATCAATTAGGTTATTTTGATGGTATTGCCTTAACCGATGATATTTTTCTTCAAGATACCTTAAATGATTTTATTGCCGATGGAAGAAAAACATGGAGAGCTGTTAGAAATAGAATTGCCCAGATTTTCGATTCTGAAAACGAAACACTTAAAAACAATAAACAACATAAAGAGATTGTGTTGTTCAGATTGGATGAAATTGAAATGCAATTACCTGTTCAAATTGGTGATTATACAGATTTTTATTCTAGTATTGAACATGCCACTAATGTAGGAAGCATGTTTAGAGATCCCGATAATGCACTGTTGCCAAATTGGTTGCATATTCCTGTTGGTTACCATGGAAGAAGCTCATCTATTGTTCCTTCTGGAATTCCTGTACGCAGACCTCACGGACAAACCTTTACAGAAGGTGCCCAAGAACCCACTTTTGGACCTTCCAAATTAGTGGATTTTGAATTGGAAATGGCTTTTATAACAACGGATGCCAATGATTTGGGAGAACCAATCCCAGTGAATGAAGCTGAGGAATATATCTTTGGACTGGTATTATTTAATGATTGGAGTGCACGTGATATTCAAAAATGGGAATATGTTCCATTGGGACCATTTTTATCAAAGAATTTTGCCTCATCCATTTCCCCTTGGATCGTAACTTTAGATGCTTTAGAACCCTATCGTGTTGAAGGCCCAAAACCATTGAAACCACAATTGCCGTATTTACAATATAAAGGTAAAAAAAGTTTTGATATCAGCTTAGAGGTTGCCATCCAACCACAAGCTGCTAAAGAAACTATTGTTACAAAATCAAACTTTAAATATATGTATTGGAATATGTCTCAGCAATTGGCACATCATACCGTTAACGGTTGCCCTGTTAATTCTGGTGATTTGATGGGCAGTGGAACCATTTCTGGGCCCACTCCAGATTCTTATGGTTCTATGCTCGAACTTACTTGGAGAGGAGAAAAGCCAATTAAGATGAAAGATGGTTCCGAGCGCAAATTTATCAACGATAATGATACCGTAATTATGCGTGGACATTGCGAAAAAGATGGTACCAGAATAGGTTTTGGTGAAGTTTCAACGAAATTATTACCTGTTTATAATAAAAAATAAGATAAATCTTACTTTAAATTATTTTGATTTACATTTTAACGGGTTTATTAGTGTTTTATCTATTTTTTTAGTATTTTGGCACCCTATTTGGATTAGTACTCAAATAATCCAAAATCCTGAACACATGAAAAAATCACTACTTATCGCAACCTTACTTACCATACTCATATCCTGCAGTAGTAGGAAGCGGGTTGAAAAATCCATCAATTCCGGGAATTACGACAAAGCTATCTATGATGCTTTGGATAAACTTGAAACCAATAAAAGCAAAAAAAGCAAGGAAGATTATGTTTTAATGCTCAAAGACGCTTATGTAAAAGCCAGTGAACGCGATTTAAACAGTATTCAATTTCTTAAAAAAGATAATAACCCTGAACACTATCAGAAAATTTATGAAACCTATCAACATTTAAAATCAAGACAGGAAGCTATAAAACCACTTATGCCATTGCAGGTTAACAATAAAACCATCAATTTTAAATTTAATGATTACAGTAATGACATTATAACCGCCAGAGATGAGACGTCTGATTATTTATATGAAAAAGGATTGGGTCTTTTAGATTCCGATTCTAAAGCGACTATTAGAGAATCTTACAATGTATTTAGTTATATCGAAACTATTAATCCTAATTACGAAAAAACAAGACAATTTATTGAAGAAGCCCATGTTAGAGGAACTAATTATGTTATTGTAGATATAGAAAATCAAACCGATCAAATGATCCCTAATAGACTAGAAGCTGATTTATTGAATTTTGATACCTATGGTTTAAATCAATTCTGGACAGTTTATAATGCCAATCAAGATCCGAATATAACATATGACTATGCGATGAAACTTCAGTTAAAACGCATTAATATTTCTCCTGAACAAATTAAAGAAAAGGAAATTCTAAGAGATCAAAACATTGTTGATGGGTGGCAATATAAACTTGACGAAAAAGGAAATGTATTAAAAGACACTTTGGGTAATGACATAAAAATAGATAAAATAGTAAATGTAAGAGCTAGATATTCTGAATATACCCAAATAAAATCGACCCAGGTTATTGGCAATGTAGTCTATATTGATTTAAAATCGAATCAGGTAGTCGATAACTTTACAATTGACAGTGAATTTGTTTTTCAAAATATCTTTGCAGATTTTAGAGGTGACAAAAGAGCACTTACAAGAGACGACTTAAATTTAATCAACAACCTACAAATACCATTTCCTTCCAATGAACAAATGGTTTATGATACGGGCGAAGATTTAAAACTCAAACTAAAAAACATTATAAATTCATATAGAATGAGAACTTAACAAAAAAAACTTCCAAATTGTTTGGAAGTTTTTTTTAAAATTATATTTTCGAAATAATCTCATATTCATAAGTTTACAATATACAGATTCCTTCACTTCGTTCGGGATGACGACTTTTCAAACAGCCTCCTTTTTGGGTTTTCGGTTAGGTCATTTGCTAGCTATTAAAAAAACGAGTAGGCTTTCCACAAAAAAGTAATTGGATATCGTAAATTTAATATTTCTCAGGCACAAAGGTCTGGTAATTCATTGGCGGTCGCACATAAGCTTTATAATCTGGTAATTCCGGAAGTTCAATGGGTTTTAAATCCATTTTTTTATGCGGTATTTTACTTAATACGTGGGTAATACAATTTAATCGTGCCTTTTTCTTGTTGTCCGCATTAACCACATACCAAGGTACTTGTTTGGTATCGGTATGCGCAAACATAGTATCTTTAGCTTTAGAATATTCCAGCCATCTTGAACGCGATTCTACATCCATTGGGCTAAATTTCCAACGTTTTAATGGATTACTAATTCGGTTTTTAAAACGTTTTTCTTGCTCCTCATCACTTACGGAAAACCAATATTTTAAAAGAATTGTTCCAGACCTTACAAGCATACGTTCAAATTCTGGACAAGACCGTAAAAATTCGTTATACTCATTTTCTGTGCAAAAACCCATCACCTTTTCTACGCCTGCTCGGTTATACCAACTCCTGTCAAAAAGAACAATTTCGCCTGCCGCAGGCAAATAATGCACAAACCTTTGAAAATACCATTGTGTTTTTTCTCTTTCGGTAGGCACGCCTAAAGCAACCACTTTACATACACGAGGGTTTAAAGGCTCAGTAAATCGTTTAATAGTGCCTCCTTTTCCTGAGGCATCTCTTCCTTCAAAAATGATAACCACTTTTAAACCTTTATTTTTTACCCATTCTTGAAGATGAACTAATTCCTCGTGCAATTTGGTCAGCTCTTTATCATAGTCAAATGTTTCCTTTTTTGATGCCCCTTTACTTGATATTTTCATTTACACAAGTTAAGAAAAAAATGAAAAAAATATGATGTTATTTCTTTTTAAAACTTGAACTCATCTTGACTTTTTGTTTTTAACCGAAAATGAGATGAAATTTGCTCAGATGAGGCACTTTTTGTGGTATATAGCAGGGCTACACACAAGAAAAGCAACGAAATATGGGCGAATTTCAACCATTTTTCAGGAAACAGAACAAATCAAGATGAGTTCCTTATAGAAATTCTACAAATTTAGTTATTGAATGTCCGTATTGATTCATAATACCATTTTTGTCATTCAGAATGGAGTGAAACGAAATGAAGAATCTATTGAAAATCAATGGGATTCCCCCTTTGTTGGAATGACAAAATTATTGTATTTTCAGACTTATGACAAATTACGGACATTCAAATTTAGTTAAATCCATATCATTAATACTGGCATGGGATTTATGGGCAACAACAACCCCATTTTTTACAACAAGCAATTGAGGTGATTCATGAAAAACTTCAAATATTTGTGCAATTTGGTTTGAAATATCTCTATAGTTCAATATATCTAAATAATACAAATCAAACTCATCATCATTAAAATTGTAGTTTTTTTCGAATTGATTCTGTACCATTCTACTAATTCCACAACGAGTAGAGTGCTTAAAAATCAGTTGTGTTTTAATCACCGATTTACGCTTGATATCATCCAATTGATTTACAGAAACTAAAGGAATCCATGGCAAGTCCTTTTTATCTATTGATTGAGATGACGTGTTAAATAATTTATTTAATAATCCCATATAATATAACTTTTTGTTTTAAGTCGGAATCCTTTTTAAATCTTACAAACTGACGAAAAGGCGCATTATAATTGACTTCAACTGCCGTTTTGTCTTATAAAATGCATTGGTAAGATTATTGACCTTTCAGTCGGTAAAGAAACAAATTTAATATCATGAACTTAAATAATTATACAATAAAATCGCAAGAAGCTATTCAGCAAGCACATCAACTTGCTCAAGGTTTTGGCCATCAACAAATTGAAAATGAACATATTTTTAAAGCGCTTTTCGAAGTTGATGAAAATGTGCTCCCGTTCATTTTAAAAAAATTGAATGTGAATGTAACCATACTCGAACAAGCGCTCGATAAACAACTAGAAAGTTTTTCAAAAGTCTCTGGTGGTGAAATGATGCTATCAAGAGAAGCAGGAAAAACATTAAACGAAGCGGCTATTATTGCTAAAAAAATGAAAGATGATTATGTTTCTGTGGAGCATTTAATTCTTGCTGTTTTTAAATCAAATAGCAAAATAGCCCAAATGCTAAAAGACCAGGGAGTTACTCAAAAAACCTTGCAGGCAGCTATTGATGAGTTGCGCAAAGGAGACAACGTCACCTCACAAAGCCAGGAAGAAACCTATAATGCGCTAAATAAATATGCTAAAAACTTAAACCAACTTGCAAAAGATGGTAAACTGGACCCTGTTATTGGCCGTGACGAAGAAATCCGTAGAATTCTTCAAATATTATCACGTCGAACCAAAAACAACCCTATTCTGGTAGGAGAACCCGGTACGGGTAAAACAGCCATCGCCGAAGGATTAGCCCATAGAATTGTGGATGGCGATATTCCTGAAAATTTAATAGATAAGCAAATCTTTGCCTTGGACATGGGCGCCTTAATTGCGGGCGCTAAATATAAAGGAGAATTTGAAGAGCGCTTAAAAGCCGTAATAAAAGAAGTTACCACAAGTGAAGGTGATATTGTGCTGTTCATTGATGAAATTCACACGCTTGTTGGTGCTGGCGGTGGCCAAGGCGCTATGGATGCTGCAAATATTTTAAAACCTGCTTTAGCTAGAGGTGAGTTACGGGCCATAGGTGCTACAACGTTGGATGAATATCAAAAGTATTTTGAGAAAGATAAAGCCCTTGAAAGACGTTTTCAAAAGGTAATGGTCGATGAACCGGATACAGAAAGTGCTATTTCCATTTTACGAGGTATTAAGGAAAAATATGAAACCCATCATAAAGTACGTATCAAAGATGAAGCTATCATTGGTGCGGTTGAGTTATCACAACGCTACATCACCAATAGATTCCTTCCAGATAAGGCTATTGACTTAATGGATGAAGCGGCATCAAAATTGCGTATGGAGATTAATTCAAAACCAGAAGAGTTAGATGTTTTGGATAGAAAAATAATGCAATTGGAAATCGAAATCGAAGCCATAAAGCGCGAAAAAGATGAGGCAAAACTTAAAATATTGCGCTCCGATTTGGCAAATATAAAGGAAGACCGCAACGAGATTTACGCCAAATGGAAGAGTGAAAAAGATGTCGTTGACAATATTCAAAATATAAAACAAGATATAGAAAACCATAAATTGGAGGCTGAACGGGCTGAACGTGATGGCGATTATGGAAAAGTAGCCGAATTGCGCTATGGGAAAATTAAAGAATCCCAAGAACAATTAGAAAAATTACAGATAGAATTAAAAGAAAATCAATCTGGTAGTTCTCTGATAAAAGAGGAAGTTGCCTATGATGATATAGCCGAAGTAGTTGCCAAATGGACAGGAATACCAGTCGTGAAAATGCTTCAAAGTGAACGCGAAAAACTACTAAAACTTGAAGACGAACTTCATAAACGTGTCGTTGGTCAAGAAGAAGCCATTATTGCGGTAAGTGATGCTGTAAGGCGCAGTCGAGCAGGATTGCAAAATCCACAAAAACCAATTGGTACCTTCCTGTTTTTAGGGACTACTGGTGTTGGTAAAACAGAATTAGCTAAAGCTTTGGCTGAATATTTGTTTGATGATGAAAATGCGATGACCAGAATTGATATGAGTGAATATCAAGAACGTCATTCGGTTAGTAGATTGGTTGGTGCCCCTCCTGGATATATAGGTTATGATGAAGGCGGACAATTAACCGAGGCGGTTAGAAGAAAACCCTATTCAGTTGTGCTTTTAGATGAAATTGAAAAAGCACATCCTGATACTTTTAATATTTTATTGCAGGTTCTTGATGAAGGACGCCTAACTGACAACAAAGGACGTTTAGCTGATTTTAAAAACACTATTATTATCATGACTTCTAATATGGGTAGTTCTATAATTCATGATCGTTTTGAAGCCACTAAAGACATAGATTCAGCTATTGAAGCTGCCAAAATAGATGTCTTAGCACTCTTAAAACAGAGTGTACGTCCAGAATTCTTGAACAGAATTGATGATACGATTATGTTTACGCCATTAAGTAAGGAAAACATTGCAGACATTGTTGGATTACAACTAAAAAGTGTCACAAAAATGATTGCAAAACAGGGTATTACCTTTGATGCAACGCCCGAAGCAATAGCCTATTTAACTAAAAAAGGATTTAATCCTGAATACGGAGCAAGACCGGTAAAACGCGTGATACAAAAAGAAGTGCTAAATGAGTTAAGCAAAGAAATTCTCGCGGGAACAATTAATACAGATAGTATTGTTTTGTTGGATGCTTTTGATGATAAATTAGTGTTTAGAAACCAAGGAGATTTAATTTCTAATGAAATCTGAACAAATTATTAAAGGACATGTAACATTTATCTAAATAAATAGTCTTTTTATTGGTTGGTTAGTTAAAAAGCAATGTCATTCTAGTCCTTACGGACATCGAAAGAAAAGCATTGCTTTTTTGTTAAAATTTTATTTTATACCACTATTGTCCGAGAAAAGAATTAAGACCGCTTCGCTACTGGAACAA
>TARA_R110002167_G_scaffold347899_3_pt1 | contig 30347 bp, 29 predicted proteins | sample TARA_R110002167 | Tara Oceans TARA_R110002167 (sample SAMEA4398238) | marine metagenome | biome: Polar Biome; feature: [MES] marine water layer (ENVO:01000295) within the mesopelagic zone...; material: water (ENVO:00002006), including particulate matter (ENVO:01000060) such...
CATGAACAACGGAAACGGGGGCCATGGACAGCAGATCGATCATCAGGGCACTTGAGGCGGACGGCTGGTATCTTGTGAATATCAAAGGCAGTCACCACCAATTCAAACACCCAAGAAAACCCGGACGCGTTACCATCCCGCATCCCAAAAAGGATACGACGATCAAAACGCTCCGAAGTATCGAGAAGCAATCCGGGGTGAAGCTACGATAAACAAATTCAGCCCCCATGACGCCACCCAACGCAAAGGTAACAAGACGATGAAACAGACCTATTGGGCCATCGTTTATCAAGACGATCAGGACGCAGGATACGGGGCGATGTTCCCCGATTTCCCCGGCTGCGTGACCGTCGGTGACGATATGACCGACCTTATGAAGATGGCCGATGAAGCCCTGACCCTTCACATTGACGGTATGCACGAAGACGGCGACGCCATCCCCGCCCCGACCGCTTTCGAAGCCCTGCCCGACAATGCCGAGCCGGACGCGACCGAAGTCGGACGGATTCCAGTGACGGTCGCGGTCCCCGGCAAGAAACGCCGCATGAACCTGACCCTCGACGGCAATCTGGTTGACCAAATTGAATCCAAATACGGCAAACGCGCCGTTTCCGGCTTTCTGGAAAACGCCGCACGGCGCGCCCTTTGACCGCCTCGTAAGAGATAAAAGGGGACGAAAAAAGGGGACTGTCCCCTTTCTTCGACACGACCGCTTCAAACGCTGGAACGCATTGTCGAAATCCGCAACCGCATCCGCCCCAAAAAATAACCACCAGCTTCAAGGCTGAGGCGCGGTTAAAACCTTTGCGCTATATTTACAGGAATATAGCGGGATCAAAGCCGGTTACTTCCAACTCGCCGTCGATCTGCTGATCCTCGCCTGCGCCTTTTTGGTCCTGCCGTTCGACAAGGTTCTGCTCTTAAATAAAAGGGGACAGTCCCCTTTTTGCTTACGCTGATTAAGGCGGATTTTTGCTTTCTGTGGTGTATAGTCAACACAGTATTCAACCAAAAGTCACAGATAAGGCAAAATGGGCAATCTTTTAAAGCTGATCGCTGTTATCGAAATGCTTGGGGCAGTTGCGCTCGTGGTATTTCTATCGAAACAAAATGCGCAAAGCGGGAACTGCAAGGCAATCGAGGATATACTGGCTCGTATCAGGTGCGAGGAAATCGCTAACAATATCGCCTCGGGCCAAACCATGATCAATGTCTACATTATCGCGTCGGGTGCAGTTGGTGCTTTGATCTTCTTCTCACTCGGGCACATCGTCACAATGGTTGAGGAAATCCACAAGCGGACCTGTGAGAAATAGGAAAGCCCTTTTGGTGGTAGGTTCTGACGGGGTATTGTCTAGGTAAAAGACTAACACGGAACTCATTCCATTTTGTTACCTATACGCTACCTAAAACCGATGATTGCAAAATAGATACACCTTCAAGAAAAGAGAATTCCTTGCAAGTATCTGTTTTTGTTAAATAAAAATGGCGATCCCTGCAGGACTTGAACCTGCAACCTACAGATTAGAAGTCTGTTGCTCTATCCAGTTGAGCTAAGGGACCGCGATGGGGGCTGGTTGAGGCCCCGGGGCAATGGCATTGGACGCCTGCCCGGCAAAATCATATCAGTGTTTAACGTCTTCTGTCAGACAAACGGGGCGGAAACCGCCCCGAGTACATCGACCATCACATCAATGGCCGGAAAATCAGCTTACGCGTTTGAACGCGAAGTTATCGGCATAGGCCTGAACGCGGCGCACACGTGATTTCGGCTGTTCGATATCCGCAATCAGTTTGTGCTTGGCGGCAAAGGCCTGTGCTTCTTCAAGGGTATCAAATTCCATGCGAACCTGATCACGGGTATCGGTCGAACCGATCCAGCCCATAAGCTGATCAGCGACTTTTCGTGCACCCGGTTCAAATTCCATCACCCAGTGCTTGGTCGCAGCGCGACCGGACTGCATGGCGTTTTTGGCTGGCTTGTAAACACGGACCTTCATCGGGACCCTCGTCTTGACGCAGATAAGATGATTAACGATGCGGGGCTCTCTCAACACCCGCTGTCAGTTCATCTTTTACACCTTTTACAAGCACATGAAAACGTATCCGTGATGCAAAAGGGAAAGATGGTCGGGAAGGCGAGATTCGAACTCGCGACCCCCTGCTCCCAAAGCAGGTACGCTACCAGACTGCGCTACTCCCCGACACGGACGTGGATTTAGCACCATAATTCCAAGGGGGCAAGACCGCATTGCAGCTTTTTTGCTCTGGTTTGAAATAAAATCGACTTCAAAAACCAAAGGCCGCAGAAATCATCCGCGGCCTTGCTATTGCAGATTGAAAAAAGCGATCCCCGCCCATGCGGTTAACGCGGCAGTCCTTCAACCTTTTCCCCAACCTCAAGCCCGAAATGATCCGCCGCGCCCCCATTAAGTTCCAAAACAAAGCGCACAGGTCTTGGTGTTGGAATAATGGTTTCGGATTTTGGCACCGTGCGTTTTTCAATCCCGACAATCACGCCGTTTTTGTCAATAAACAGCATATCAAGCGAGATGAAGGTGTTTTTCATCCACATGGAAATGTCATGCGCACTTCCGAAATCAAACAGCATCCCCGCATCCTGGGCCATTTCAGTGCGGAACATCAAACCGCGTGACCGTTCATCGGGCGTTGCTGCCAATTCAACGCTAAAAACCTTTCCATCCACCAAAAGACGGGATCGTTCAAACCCTGATGCCTTTGCATTCAGCCCGGCAACAACCGCCGCGCTGATAAAACAAACCGCCAGAATCATCTGAATGATCGATTTCATAATCCATACCCCCTCAGTCTTCGAACACGTGTCCGAACGTCGTCCCGGATCGCGCCGCCCCGCCACGGGTCCACCAATGTTGTCAGCACTTCATTGGCAGGTTGTCTTCCATGGCGATGCGACCATTTTATGTCCCGCAGGATATTTTCCGCTGTGATGGGTAACACAGGGGGTATTTCGATTTCGTTTATGACCGCCCACACCCCGGACCAACAGCGCGCAACCCCATATGGATTATATCCTCCGCCGCCAAGGACAAGACACCTTGGCGCCATTTTGATCACCGCCCCGACAACATCCCATATGGACTGATTGCCCAGCATCTGCCCGGATTGTGGATCTTTTTCTAATATATCACAACCACATTGCAAAACAACGACTTGTGGCGCGAATTTCTGGGCAATCGGCAAAAAATACTCTTGAAGAACAAAACGCATTTCATCATCATGCATGCCCTTTGGCATTGGCAGGTTCCGCGCCATGCCGCCCGCGACATCTTCAATCAATCCGGTCCTTGGCCATAATCCTTCCTGATGCATCGAAACGGTTAAAACCCGGTCATCATCGGCAAACGCAATCTGCACGCCATCACCGTGATGGGCATCAATATCAAGGTAAAGCACCCGATCCAGCCCCGAATCGAGCAATTCAAGAATGCCCAGAACCGGATCATTGAAATAACAAAACCCCGATGCTTTGCCCCGCAAACCATGATGCGTGCCCCCGGCCGGATGATGGATGATCCCGCCATCCGCAATTAACCGGGCAGCCAGAATAGATGATCCGGCCGCAGTCGCCGGACGCCGGAAAATTTCCGGAAAGATCGGATTGCCATTTTTGCCCAATCCGTATTGGGCCATCATATCTGGCGGCAAGGCCTGATCGCGTTCGGCCTGCATAACGGCGGCGATATAATCGACATCATGAAACCGCGCCAATTGGGCGGGGGTTGCGATGGGGCCGGTCAAATAGGTCTGATCATCCACCCATCCCAACGCATGAACCATATCAACCACCAGCGACACGCGCGGGATCGACAAGGGGTGTTTTGGCCCATAACTCGACCCGCGATAAATCTCAGACGCGATCATGCGCGGCCGGATGGCATCGCATCGTTTATCAGGGTAAATCAGAACAGGATCATCAGGCGACATCGGGATCAGACAACATTGATTGGGATCAGGACCAAAAGGTATCACAGTGATAGATCCGTAAAACGAACCGCAGGATTGACGCCATCGCCCCATCCGCGCAAGTCTGTTTTAACGAACAGGCACAAGGATCACGGCAATGTCCGTCAAAAATTATGCTTTTCTGATCAAGGCCGACGGATATCCGGTGCGCGGCGCGCAAACCACCCTGCCCGGTGATGGCTTCACCACACATATCTTTGCCGCGTCCAATATCGCCGCCCTGATCGTTGCCGCCCAAAACTTTGCCCGCAACGGGATCGAGGTTATTGAAACCTGTGGCGGCTTTTCCGATAGCGATTTTGCCGCCGTCGAAAATGCCCTTGATGGCAACGTCGCGCTTGGCCGGGTTACATTCGATGATGCCAATCAGGCGCTTCTGGCCCGCGTCATGACACCATCCTGATCGCACTGGCCTTGCGGCCAACCCGATTCCCACCGCGCGGTAAAGACAATACCTATGCCGGTGACGTTCCTCGTCCGTCACGCCCGCAACGGCGGGGGTCCATAGCACAACCGGCAACGGGCACCGGACAAAAACCGCCAAACCGCAATCTTGCGCCCCTCACCCATGCGCCGCACGTGGCCGAATGATCTTGCCGCTTTGGCGCTGTTCAAACAAATGCGCGATCCAGCCCGCCATCCGGCCAACCGCAAAAATGCCAAGCCCGGCCCCTTTGGGTAAATCAAGTTCGCGTTCCAGCAACGCCAGCCCGAAATCAAGGCTGGGATATTGCCCGGTTTCATCCGTCACACGCGCCGCAATCCGCGCCCAGAACGCATCGCCGACCTGACCACAGGATTGCATGATGGCGCGTGTGCGCGGATCCCCATCGGGATAAAGCGGATGACCAAAGCCGGGCGGCACGTTGTTCCCCACCGGATCAAAAGCCGGATCAATTTTGCCCTTTGCCACCTGATCCATCCATTTGCGGCATCGCGGGGTTAATCCGCCGTGCCGCGTGCCCGATAATGTCGCCAATCCCGCCAGCAACGATGCAGGTAAACTCGCCCCCGCCGATGCCGCCACCCGCACCGCATAGGCCGACGCATTCAGTTCATGATCAGCACATAAAACCAAGGCCCGGCGCAACAGTTCCGGCGCATCCGACCGGCTTTTCACCCCCCAGGCCCGCGCCAATATCACATGGATCGGGCTTTCACCGTCATCGCCAAGGCCCGCCGCCGCCAAGGCCGCCAACCGCATCAATTTTGCCGCCGCCGGGCGGCCGTCCCCGGCCGTTGGGCCAGTCACCTGCCCGGCCATCATCGCGATCACCCGGTCAAACGGCGTCGCATGATCGGCCGGGGCAAAATTCGGGGCGCCACACCGATCGGCATCAATCCGCAATCCGGCCAGATGGCGCGCAACATCTTCCAATGTCATGGTATCGGAAAGCACCACCGCGTCTTTGCCGCGATAATAAAACTGACCATCTGCAATGCGGGTGATTTTTGACACCAGAATGGGTTCGCCCCAATCAATCGTCGATGCCGCCACCGATTGCCGCGACCGGCCGCGTTTTTTACCCGCAAGGATTTTGCGCATGTCGCGCCTGTCATACAGGCTTTTGCGGCCATCGCCGGGATGGGCAATGGCGCGCACGATCCCGCGACTGACATAGGCATAAAGCGTCGCCCGCGAAATGCCGGTTGCCGCACAAACATCCTGTGCCGAAAGCGTAAAAAACGCAGTCTCGTTAAGGGGCGCATCATTATTTTTCATATTGATTATCTTGATCAAGATTGACGATTTGTCCAGCCCCGGATGATGCTTGCCCATCCCCTGCCCGCTTTGGGTTTGAAAAAGGAGCCGCATCATGACCAACCCGTTCATCGCCCCGATTGCCACCGCCCTTGATCATTCTGGCGGCATCGCGCCCCCGCCCGCGATCACAATCACCGGCACCGATGCCCTGCCATCGTTTTTTGCCGTGACCGATCTTGCCACCGCATCAATTGGCATGGCCGCTGCCATGATTGCGCGCTATCGCGGGCTTGAAACCGATGATCTTGCCCCGGTCACAATTGATCAACGTTTGGCCTCGAAATGGTTTGATATGACAATCCGCCCCGATGGCTGGGAATTGCCCGGATTATGGGATGCCATTGCCGGCGACTATCAAACCAATGATGGCTGGATACGCCTTCACACCAATGCCGCCCATCACCGCGCCGCCGCCCTTTCGGTTCTGGGCGACCATGCTGATCGTCAAAGCCTTGCCCCGGTTGTGGCACGATGGAATGCCGATGATCTTGAAGCCGCCGTGATTGCGGCGGGTGGCTGTGCCGCCACAATGCGCAGCCTTGAAAACTGGCAATCCCACCCACAGGGCAAGGCCGTTGCGAATGAGCCGTTGATTGATTGGCAACACCATGGCTCTATCACCGCAACTGACCGGATTATTCAACCCGACAGACCCTTGGCCGGTATTCGCATTCTGGACTTGACGCGGGTTTTGGCAGGCCCGGTCGCCGGGCGATTTCTGGCGGCCTATGGTGCGGATGTTCTGCGCCTTGATCCGCCGGGATGGGACGAAGGTGCGGTTATCCCCGAAGTCACCCTTGGCAAACGCTGTGCCGGGCTTGACCTTACACAGGCATCTGATCGCCACCGGTTCGAAGAATTACTTGCCGGGGCAGACATCATCTTGCACGGCTATCGCCCCGATGCCCTGCCCCATCTGGGATATGATGCCGGGCAACGCCGCCACATCAACCCGGCCCTGATTGATATTACCCTTTGCGCCTATGGCTGGACCGGCCCATGGGCGACACGGCGTGGCTTTGACAGCCTTGTGCAAATGAGTTGCGGCATCGCCGATTTCGGCATGAAAAACGCTGGCGCGTCAAAACCCGTACCACTACCGGTACAGGCGCTTGATCACGCTACCGGCTATCTGATGGCGGCAAGTGCGGTAAAGGCGCTTTTAATCCGCCAGCAATCGGGCATTGTCCGTTCCGCCCGTCATTCGCTGGCCCGCACCGCCCATCTTCTGTGCGACACGGCACAAAAAACCCGCAACCAAATCATGCCCCCGGAAACGCCGGGTGATATCGACCCAAGGGTCGAGGTTACAAACTGGGGCCCTGCACGCCGCATCCGCTTTCCGGCTGTCATCGACGGTGTTCCCGCACGCTGGAACCATCCGGCAGGACGGCTTCGATCCAGCCCGGCGATGTGGTCGTAGGTGGACGGCAATATGTGGTAGGCGATATGTCCTCGGCGATATATCGATTGCTCAGACCGCGTGGCTTTTCAGCACGGCAACGGTCTTGATCAGGAAATCCATCACGGTTCGGATGCGCGGTGCATGACGCAGATCATCATGCACCAGCATCCAGACCTCGCGCGACGGGAAAACCTCGTCGGGATGAAGGCGCGCCAGTCTTGGATCGGCATCCCCGACAAAGCGCGGCAAAATCGCAACCCCCAGCCCCGACCCCGCCGCCGTGGCCTGTATGCTGGTATCATTGGTGCGCAGCACGACCTTGCGCCCGTCCAACCGCTCCTCGATCCAGCGATATTGCGGAATATTGGCCGTCGTTTCATCCCAACTGATAAAGTCCCAGACGTGCTCGGGCTTGTCATAGCCCGGCGCGCTGTAAAAACCGAACGGCATATCGGCCAGTTTGCGCACTGTGACCGCCGATTTTTGCGGACGCGACAGGCGCAACGCAATATCGGCCTGCCGCCGGTTCAGGTCTGTTGACCGGGTTTCGCCCTGCAAGACAAGATCGATATCAGGATGCTGTTGCCGCAATTCCCGGACTTTTGGCCCGATGATCTGACTGGCCAGTGCGGGGGGTGCGCTCACACATACAGTTCCCGAAACATGATCGGCGGATCCCGCCGCAACACGTTCAACCGCCTGCATCGCCAAAACCGCCAGCCGCCCCTGTTCGGCAACCAATTTGCCATCAACCGTCAGCGTCACCGATTTCGGCAAACGATCAATCAATCGGACCCCGAATGTGGTTTCAAGCGCAGTGACCCGACGCGCAACCGTGCTGTGATCCACATCCAGTTCCCGTGCCGCCGCCGAAAAACTGCCTGTATCGGCCAGGGCCAGAAAGTATCGGTAGTCTTCCCAGTTCATTTGCGCATTTTTCCCCATCAACTATGCGAATATAGGGAATTTTCCCCAAGCAAAACAACAGATATTCCTGATTTTACATCAAATATCAGGAGTCGTTTATGACCAGAATCATCGAACTTAGCCAAATCGGCGGCCCGGAATGCCTTCAGGAACGCGTGATCACTTTACCCGCACCCGCCGCGGGCGAAGTCCGGATTGACCAAAGCCGGATCGGGGTCAATTTTGTCGATATCTATCATCGCACCGGTCTGTATCCATTACCAAAAATGCCCGGAATCATTGGGGTTGAAGCCGTCGGAACCGTTGCGGAAACAGGCCCGGACGTAACCGGATTTGCCATCGGTGACAAGGTTGCCTATGCCGGTTTTCCGGCCGGAAGCTATGTCTCGGAACGCAATATTTCGGCACGCCAATTGATCAAACTCCCCGATGATCTCCCCCCCAATCAGATCGCCGGCTCCTTCTTGCGCGGCATGACCGCCTATTTTTTATTGGAACAAATTGGCCGCGTTACGCCCGGCCAAACCGTTCTGATCCACGCCGCTGCAGGCGGTCTGGGCCAAATATTAGTCCGCTGGGCCAAGCACTTGGGGGCGACAACCATCGGAACAATCGGCTCGCCCGACAAGGCACAGGCCGCAAGATTGCAGGGGCTTGATCACGCGATCCTGTATCGCGAACAGGATTTTGAAACCGCCGTCATGGACCTGACATCCGGACGGGGTGTTGATTACGCGATTGACGGGATCGGCGGCGATAATTTGACCAAATCCCTGCGCACAACCAAACCGTTCGGGATTACCGCAACAATCGGTCAGATTGCCGGTGACATACCACCGCTTGACCTGCGGCATCTGACCAACCGGTTTCTTGCCCGGCCCAGTATCCTTGCCTATGTCACGGATACAGAAAACTATCACCGGGCCGCACACGCCTGGTTCAACATTTTGCGCCAGTATGATTTTCCGGCCGCGACCGAATATCCCCTTTCCAAGGCCACACGCGCCCATGCCGACCTTGAAGCGGGCCGAACAAGCGGTGCGATTGCGCTGCTAACGCAAGACAGCACATCCAAGTAATTAATTGCGGCCCTGCACAGGTCAACAGGCACCGACAAATCAATTGGTTGGTGCAAACCCATGCTGCAGGGCCGCCGTAATGCGCGCAGCAAGATCGGCGTGAATATCAACACGGTTAACATCGCCCCCATCCATGCAAATCGCACCGTCATCACCATCTTCACGCAGGATCATGACGGCCTTTGGCGTACAGGTCGCAAAGGCGCTAAACCGGCTGGCGGCATCGATGGTTTGATAACGGGCATCGGGAATAATCTGCGCCAATGCAGATGCATCAAGCCCCGGATGAATATCGCCCGGCTTGCCCAGATTGATAACGCAGATGGGAAGAATGATCGCGCCAAGGGTTTGACGATCAAAACTGGTCGTCAGTTCCGGATCAACGGCAATCACCGTGGCAAGATCAATATTATGATGATCTTGCGCGGTAGCAGCGGCATCAACCTTGTGCAGATCAATGCCATTCTTGCCAAACCAGCCGCAATCAATCCCGGTGCCGCCGGTATCACAAGACGCAGCAAAGGCATTCGGGTCAAGCCGCGCACCGGCCAGCATCAAGGCAGATGTGCCGCCCAACTGGAACCCTAGAAATCCTATTCGGTCCGGATCGATATGATCATTAAACCGCGCATCGCCTTTGACCGAGACAAGGGTCGCAACATAATCCTGCGGCCGCAACCAGATTTCGGCAACGGCATCACCGGCACGATCCGGCGCAATTTTTGGCGGACGCACAACAATTGCAACATAACCGGCCATGGCAAGATCATGCGCGATCCAGTCGCTGAGATGCGGGGCCGAACGCATACCGCCATGGGCAATAAGAACAGCGGGGAACTTACCATTGGCAAAACCGGCATCGGGTATGACGGAAACACCATCAAAAACCGCATTGCCACCGATCATGGTTGTCGCCCCGGCCTTATCCGCCGGGTACCAGATTGATACCGCCACCGGATCGGACCGCATTGCGTTATTCGTCATGATCGTTTGAACACCAACCGATCCCGACGGTTCCGGCTGTTTCAGCGATGCCGCCGCCTGCGCCAAACCGGAAAACCCGGCAAACGCCACAACACAGCACGACAGAATTGCACCGATCATCCGGTTTAAAAAACGCATCTGGGCTCCAATCTTGGTGGCAGCATGAAACAACAATGCTCAACCTAACAGCGCAGAGAAAGCCCGACGAACCTATTTTGGTTTCATCATGATGAAATATCATCCCCCCGACCTTTAATCTGAAACCTTGACGTCCTGTCTTGATCTGCGCATAGTCCCGTCATCTCCAGGGGGGCCGATCGTAAGTCGGCTGAGAGGTTCGGTGTTGCCGAACGACCCTTTGAACCTGAACCGGTTAAGACCGGCGTAGGAAGGATCGAATGCACACGATAGAACCAGCGCCCCTTTCGGCCCAATCCCCGCATAAACCCGTTCTTACCGGGGTTCAAACGCGGTTTGATATTCATCTGCATGACGGACGTGTGGCCTTTAACGGCGATGATATTTTTCACGATCTTGATCTGACCTTGCCGGCCAACAGTTTCACCTGTTTGCTCGGGCCATCCGGTGTCGGCAAAAGTACGCTGTTGCGCTATCTCGCCGGATTGGTTGATGGCGATGCCAATGGGGACATCACCTGTTCGGATGCAAAACCGCTTTCCGGGCGCGTGGTCTATATGGCGCAACAGGATTTGTTGCTGCCTTGGCGCACCGTCCGCCAGAATGTGGTCCTGGGGGCGGTTTTGCGCAATCAACGCCCCGACCTTGATCGTGCTGATGCCTTGATTAATGATGTCGGATTATCAGACGCTGCCCATCTGCGCCCGGCCGAACTTTCCGGCGGCATGAAACAGCGTGCCGCCCTTGCCAGGACCCTGATGGAAGATCGCCCGGTTGTCCTGATGGATGAACCGTTTTCCGCCCTTGATCCGCTTAACCGGTTGCGATTGCAAGATTTGGCCGCACGGGTTCTGCGCGGCAAGACGGTGCTGCTGGTAACCCATGATCCACTCGAAGCGCTTCGGATTGGCGACCGGGTGTATGTGTTGCGCGGCGCACCGGCCACCTTGGCCGATGCCATTATCCCCGATGGCAAAATCCCGCGTGATGTTACCGATCCCGATATTTTGCGCCATCAGGCCGAATTGCTGCGCCAACTGGGCGCAACACCGGCGGAACTGAACCGGGCGGAGGGCGCGTTATGACAAACTCAACGCCCACCGCAACGCCCAAGCGCATCCCCCTGACCGAACGCCGCCTTCTGAAACTGGCACGGCCCTTGATCATCATCGCCGCCCTGATCGCGACATGGCAAATCATCGTCACCGCCACCGGCGCACCGAAATATATGCTGCCCGCCCCTTATGAAGTTTGGGTCACGTTGATTGCGCGCCATGACGTGCTGCTTGATCACGCAAAATATACCATCGCCGAAACCGTGATTGGTCTGTTTGCCGGGGCGACACTTGGGGCGCTCGCCGCCTTGCCGATGGCATTGTTTTCACCGATCCGCTTCTGGTTGATGCCGATCCTTTTGGTATCGCAAGCCATCCCGTTTTTTGCCCTCGCCCCGCTGCTGGTGTTATGGCTGGGCTTTGGTCTGGCATCCAAGATTGCGATGGCGGCCCTGATCATTTTCTTTCCGGTGACGGTGGCGTTTTTTGACGGGTTATCGCGCACAGAACCTGGCTGGCTCGATCTGGCGCGCACCATGGGTGCCAGCCGCTGGCGGCTGTTAACTCATGTGCGGTTACCCGCCGCATTGCCTGCCTTTGCATCGGGTTTTCGGGTTGCCACCGCCGTTGCCCCGATTGGCGCAATCATCGGCGAATGGGTCGGTTCCAGTCACGGGCTTGGCTATTTGATGCTGCATGCCAATGCCCGGGTTCAGATTGATATGGTTTTTGCCTGCCTTCTGATCCTGTGTGCGTTTTCGATCACACAATACTTCCTTGTTGACCGGGTCCTGCGCGCGGCCCTGCCATGGCAAGCTGATAGCTTGCGCCGCCCTGGACAATAACAGCCAAACAATTGAAATAATTGTGGAAAACCGCAACCTGAAACAAAAATCATATCATATGATTAAGTTGATTTTCGAAGGAGGAATACCCCCGATGTCACGCCTGAAATCCATGATCGCCGCAGCAACCATTGGCACCATTGCCTTGGGAACAGGAATGGGCATATCCAGCCCGGCCTTTGCCGCAGATAAACTGACCATCCTGCTTGATTGGTTCGTCAATCCCGATCACGCGCCGCTGATCGTTGCCAAGGAAAAGGGTTTCTTTGCCAAACACGACCTTGATGTTGATCTGATCGAACCGGCCGATCCATCCGCCCCGCCGCGCCTTGTTGCCGCCGGTCAGGGCGATGTTGCGGTGAATTATCAGCCACAGCTTCATGTTCAGGCCGCAGCGGGCCTGCCACTGACGCGGATTGGCACATTGGTCGCGACCCCGCTTAACAGCCTGATCGTCCTGAAAGATGGCCCGATCAAGGAAATCGCCGACCTTAAGGGCAAGAAAATCGGCTATTCGCTTGCGGGCTTCGAAGATGCACTTTTGGACACCATGCTGGGCAATCACGGGGTGTCGATTGATGATGTCGAGCTGGTGAATGTGAACTTCTCGTTGTCGCCGTCGCTTTATTCCGGTCAGGTCGATGCCATTATCGGCGGATATCGTAATTTCGAACTGAACCAGATGGAAATCGAAGGCAAACCGGGCAAGGCATTTTATGTCGAGGAAGAAGGTGTTCCGCCCTATGACGAGCTGATCCTGACCATCCGCAATGATGCGGTCAATGACCCGCGCATGGCGCGCATGATGGATGCGCTGGAAGAAGCGGTTCAGTATCTGGTCAACCATCCCGATGATAGCTGGAACGCCTTTATCGCGGCCTATCCCAACCTTGATGATGAACTGAACAAAAAGGCCTGGGCCGATACCTTGCCGCGCTTTGCGCTACGCCCAGCGGCGGTCGATAAAAAACGCTATGCCCGTTTTGCCGATTACCTGAAAGAACAGGGCATCATCGAAACCACCCCGCCACTTGATAGTTATGTCGCTGTGATCGAGTAAGATTTCCGAACCTTACCAAACCGTCGCATTTGGGGCCTGCACACTTTCCTGGTGGAAGCAGCCCCAACCAAAAGGCCGGCACTGCAAACAGGACTGGCCTTTTGCGTTGGCACATCACCACTTGCACAAAACCGGTTACGCGACACATTCATAAGATTGCAAACAACAAACGGCCGATCAGGGGATATGACCAGCGTGACCGATACCAAACGCCCATCACACCACACCGATACCGGGTTTGAAAATCGCCATCCCCTGCCCGAAGGCAAGAAATCATTCTTTACCTTTTTCAAACGCCGGTTCTTTGGCGAGGAAGACTGGCCCAAGGCCAAACATCAGCATGGTAAAACCCCGCATGAAGCCCCCGATTTAGCAGCGATCCACAATCCCGACCCGACACAGTTGCAGGTCACATGGATCGGCCATGCCACGGTTCTGGTGCAATATAGCGGGCTTAATATCCTGACCGATCCGGTATTTGCCAAACGCGCATCGCCGTTCCGCTATGTCGGGCCAAAGCGATACAGCCAGCCGGGATTGCGCATTGATCAACTGCCCAAGCTTGATCTGGTGTTGTTATCGCACAATCATTACGACCATTTCGATCTGGCATCCCTGCGCAAGATCGGTAATGACCCGCGCTATATTTTGCCGCTTAAAAACGGCACGCTTTTGCAAAAGGCCGGGATTGCGCCCAAGAATTATGACGAAATGGATTGGGACCAAAGCCTGTCACATGGCGATGTCACCATCACCCATGTGCCGTCCAACCATTGGTCAAGCCGCACCACCAAAGACCGCAAGGAAATGCTATGGGGCGGCTATATCCTTGAATTCGCCGATGGCTATAAATTCTATTTTGTTGGTGATACAGGCTGGAACGAACGGCTTTTCACCGAAATGGGCGCGCAATATGGACCGTTTGATTTTGGCCTGATCCCGATTGGGGCGTATGAGCCGCGCGACTTTATGCGCAATGCCCACACCAACCCCGAAGAAGCCGTTCAGATCATGCAAGTCATGGGCGTCAAACAGGCACTTGCGATCCATTGGGGAACATTCGTTCTGACATCGGAACCGGTTGATGAACCACCTGTGCGTCTGGCATCGGCCTGCGACGCCGCCGCCATTGCCAAGGGTGATTTCATCGCACCGCCCATCGGGGCCACCCGGTTTTTTGCCGGAAAAACCAAAACCGCGCGCATGGCAGACACCGCAAGCCCGACCGCCGCGCAATAACCCGCCGCATATATAAAGAAGGCTGGCAACGTGCAGTTGTTGCCAGCCTTCCAAAGCCGAAGCCATCAGACGTTCTTTGGGAGAACCCGTCGAACAGCTTCGGCCTTTCTTTTTGCCACAAAGGCCATTAGCACAGCACTTAAATGCTACGTTATAACATAACATTTAATGCCATGACAAATTTGATGCGTCAAGACCGTTTTCAAACGATCCTGACGCCGATGTATTCACCGATACATTTTATAATGGAAACGAAAGGCTAAACCCGCGTGCGCGGCCTGCGCACCGATCCGTCTTCGAACCGGGCCAATTCCATCCCGGCAAGCGTGATGGACGGCTGTCCGGTTGTGATCCAGTCGGCCAAGACCTTGCCGACCACCGGCCCCATGGCAAAACCGTGACCGGAAAAACCGGTGGCAACGAAGAAATGTTTTGGATTGTCGAACTGATCAATCACCGGCACCGCATCCGGGGTGACATCAATGTCCCCGGCCCAGCTATCGACGATATCGACCTTGGCAATCTGCGGGAACACTTTTTGCAAGTTCGCCATGGCGTTTTTCACCCGCACGTCATAGGGCTGCGCCTGGTTTTCGCGGCGGCCAATCATGGGATGACGGGATGCTTCTGATCCCGGCATCCGATCGACCAGATCATCGACGAAACGCTTGTTTAAGTGAAACTTGAACGTCGCCCAGTTATCTTTAAGCCCCGGCATGAAATCCTTGGCAAATTTGAACCGGCCCAGTGTCAGATCAAGATCGGTCATGAATTCATCGGCAATGTTCAATGATCCATCGGCGCGCTGGCGGAACGCCAATCCTTCGGCCAATGTGCCCGCCGCCGTGATCGGGGTAACCGGCGTTGTCCGAATGACCGTGCCGCGCGTGGTTTGCTGTGGCAATCGGCGGCCAAATTTGGCAACGAATTTATGCGTTGCTGCCCCTGCGGCACAAATCACATATTTGCATTTGATTTCACCACGTTCAGACACGACCGAACTGATCGCCCCACCCGATGTTTCAATGCCGATGGCGCCGCATCCCTCGGCAATCACGGCCCCCAGTTCGCTTGCGCGTTTGGCAATCGCGGCGGCGGCCTTTTTCGGTTCGGCCTGCCCGTCAGACGGGGTGAAAATACCACCAACACCCGGTGCTGTGATGCCCGGTGCGACCTTGCCAACACCTTTGGGATCAAGAACCTGTGTTTCGATGCCAAATCCCTTGGCGTCTTCGATCCATTGCTCGTAATCGGTCATTTCCCCGTCGTCACGGGCGACGAAAAGAACCCCGCCCTGCCGCCATTCCAAATCGGCATTAAGTTCCTTTTCCAACCCTTGCCAAATCCGGTTACATTCGATCATTAATGGCAGTTCCACCGGATCGCGGCCTTGCTGGCGGACAAAGCCCCAGGCACGGCCCGACTGGTGCGATGCAATGGTGTCCTTTTCCAGCAGCACGACCTTCATACCCGCCTTGGACAGGTAATAGGCACTGCTGGAACCATGAATGCCGCCGCCGATCACGACAACGTCGCATTCCTTGGGCAGTTCAATTTCGGGATAATTCGTCATGTGGGGCCCCTGAATTGATCGTTCTTTTGTTTTCGTTTTGGTATGTGGCGGGTTCCACGTTATGTTGCGCGGCAATAAATGACAACAAAATCAGGTGCCACCATGTCTGACGATAACAAGAAACAACACCCCGCGACAATTACCGCCCAGGCATTGGGCTGGGTCGAGGAAACCACCCGTTCGGTCACCCCGCCGATCTATCCCTCGACCACGTTCGAGCGCAATACCGATCTTAGCTATCACGACGGCCGGTGCTATACCCGCACCGACAATCCGACGTATGATCAGGCCTGTGCTGTTCTGGATGCATTGGAAGGCGGGGTTGAAACGCGCCTGTTTGCATCGGGTATGGCGGCCGCCGTTGCCGTATTGCATGCCCTGTCACCCGGCGATCACGTGGTCGCGCCCAAGGTGATGTATTGGGCATTGCGCAGCTTTATGCTTGATAGCGGTGTGCGCGCCGGACTGACATTTGATTTTGTCGATAATGGCGACACCGATGAATGGGCAAAGCATATCAAACCGGGCACAACCAAACTTGTCTGGCTTGAAACCCCGGCCAATCCCGATTGGCAAATTACCGATATCGCTGCGGTCTGTGCTGCGGCCCATAAGGCCGGGGCAATTGTTGCCGTGGACAACACGGTCGCAACACCGCTTTTGACCCGCCCGATTGAATTGGGTGCGGATATCGTCATGCATTCGGCAACCAAATACCTGAACGGTCACAGCGACGTTCTGGCCGGAACATTGACCACCGCAGATAAAGACAGTCAGTTTTGGCAGAATATCCGCAAACAGCATGCCGGTGGCGGTGGTGTTTTAGGCGTGTTCGAGGCATGGTTGCTTTTACGCGGCATGCGCACCCTTTCGGTTCGGCTTGAACGGGCCTGCACCAATGCCATGGCGGTTGCGCGCCATTTTGAAAATCACCCGGAAATCGAACAGGTCCAGTATCCCGGCCTTGAAAGCCATATCGGCCACGACATTGCCAAACGCCAGATGACCGGCGGATTTGGCGGCATGATGTCGATCCGGGTCAAGGGCGGCGGCAAACGGGCCGTCGATTTCCACAATCACTGCAAACTGTTTAAACGCGCAACGTCACTTGGCGGGGTTGAAAGCCTGATTGAACATCGTGCATCCGTCGAAGGCCCCACCAGCCCGGTTCCCGATGATCTTCTGCGTCTGTCGGTTGGGATCGAAAATGCTGATGATCTGATCAATGATCTTGAAACGGCCTTGGCGAACAGCAAATAAAAGCCGATTGTAAACCTGACTTCAAACGGACTGGAAACTCTACCCGTGATGAAAACAGCGTTTCGTGCCCGCACACGACACCGTTTCAAACAATCACTTCTGATCTGCCTTGCCGGTTTGGCACTGTCAGCGGCTTTTGCGTTTCCGGTCCGTTTTGCCCTGGCGCAAAGCAGTCCGACGATTAAATCATCCGATTTTCTGCATATGCCCGAAATCCCCGATGCCAATGCCCTGCCGCCTGCGCCGGGGTTGATCTTTGACATGACTGAAGAACGCTATGTCATGTTTGACGAAATGGTATCACAGATCGCAGGAACCAAATTTGTCCTGATCGGGGAAAAACACGATAACCCGATCCACCATCATCATCAGGCACAATTGGTCAATGCGTTAAGTGCACGTGACGGGCTTGATCGGGCTGTGGTTTGGGAAATGTTCAATCGCGACCAACAGGGCGATCTGGATCAGGCATGGAACACCATGCCCCCCGAGGACCTTGGTGCGGCACTAAACTGGACCGAAAGTGGCTGGCCATCCTGGCATGATTACGCCCCGATTGCCGAGGCTGCAAAACACCATAAACTTGCAATGGTTGCAGGCAATCTGCCACAGAATATTTTGCGCCCGATGATCCGTGATGGCATTACGGCATTGCCCCCGGAACTGGCCAGATCCCTAAGCCTGCCGGACCTGCCCGATGACATTGCCCAGCGGTTCAATCACGAAATTGCGCAGGGACATTGCAATATGCTGCCCGATGCGCAATTGCCCGCCTTTGCCATGGTTCAATTTGCCCGCGATGCATCCCTGGCGCGCGCCATGATTGACAGCGCAAGCGCACACGGCCCCAATCCCGATGGGGCGTTTCTGATTGCCGGTGCCATGCATGTGCGTGACGATATCGCCGTACCGTATCATTTACGACGTTTTGCACCGGATCTAACGGATGACAATGTTGTCGTCATCATTTTGGTCGAAGCCGATGATCCGGGTGAAAATCCGGCAGGCGTTCGGGATTATGCCATGCGGATGGGATCGGAAAATGTTGCCGATTACCTTTGGTTTACCAACGATTTACCGCGTGATGACCCGTGCAAGGATTTAAAAATCGGCCCGGAAATCAAGAACGGCGAATAACTATTTGATGCGCCTAGGCAACCAATCGGTCGTCGCAACCGGTTTTCCCTTGTGCGAGCGCATAACGCGCGGGCGCACCACTTCCTTTGCTTCGGGGGTGGTGGCGGTTTTACGCACCGATGCATAGAAATCCACCATCACCTGAAACGGGATCAAGGTCCCCGGCCCTTCGCGATAAGCATCGACATAGGGGGGGTGATTGCGGACCGTGTCGCTTAGATGTTCGACCGAATGATGACCAAACTGGGACCAGATGCTTTCGATAAAATGCAGCGTTTTCGGGTCGGTCGGGCGCAAGCGCACCTCGGGGCGGCTTTCTTCCATCACCGCATAAACATTCGGTTCGATCGGGCCGATATCATCAGCAACAAACACCGCCGGCATCAACATACGGCCATGATAATTCGCCCCGTAATAGGCTTGTGCCAGATACAGCAAACGATGAAGTTTTTGCGGCTGCAGATATTCGTTGTCGTTTAACGCATGGTCAATCATGCGAAAAGCGGCTTCGAAAACGGAAAAAAGGACCGGCTTGTTCTGCATCTGGAAAATGCACCCGTAGAGCAAAAACACATGGCGAAGCCGCGATCATAAAGCTGAGCTGTCATGACAACAAGCATCACGGTCAGAACCGGTGCAGAATATTTTGAAGTTTGAATAAACGGCCCTATGAACCGTTAAACATAGGCGTCAACCCGCGTTCCGCGAACGCCCGCACCATGAACAACCGCATTGACCACCGCATAAAATGACGTGCCGCTATTTGCGCCAAGGTCAAACGGGATTTCCGGATCAAGGAAACTGGCGAAATCCACATCGCTTTCCGATGAAATGGCACCTTCGCGGTCGCTGGCGCGGCGGGCTTGTGACAAACGGTTTTGTTCAGCGCGCTGGTTTTTTTGATCGCCGGGGTTGCCCTGTCCGGGATGACGGTGCTGCCCTTCTTTGCCATCGATATAGGCATTGAACAAAATACCGTCATTGTCAGGGTCATAGGAATAATGCTGACTGGTCGCTTCGACCTGACTGCTGCGGTCAACCGTCGACACACCGCGCGCACCCGCAGCCATAAGTCTGCCGTGCTGGCTAACCTGACTGATAGATGGGCTATTGATGACGGGTGTGACCATTTTCCTTCCTCCGGGTTAAACCGGGATATGTTACAGCCTTATTCAACTGTAACATTATATCCCAATTGCGGCCCAAAAGAGACAAGAATCGTCATTTTTCCGGGTTTCAGGCCGGTTTTGACGGTTTAATCACCTTCAAACTCGACCAAATGAAACACATCCACACCCCGATCGCGGATTCTTTGTGCGCCGCCGATATCGGGAAGATCGATGATAAAGGCACAGCCAATTGTTTCACCACCGGCCTTTTCGATCAGATCAAGGGCCGCCAATGCGGTGCCGCCCGTGGCGATCAAATCATCCATGACCAAAACACGTTGGCCCGGCTTGATCGCATCAATATGCATTTCAATCACGTCCGAACCGTATTCCAGCTCGTATTCAACCTCGACGGTTTCGGCGGGCAATTTGCCGCGTTTGCGGATCGGAACAAAGCCAACACCAAGCGCCAACGCCACAGCCGGGCCAATGATAAACCCGCGGGCCTCGATCCCGGCGATCACATCAATGTTCTTATCCTGAAATTCCCCGGCAATGCTGTCGATGACCTCGCGCAGGCCTTCGGCATCGGCAAACAGCGTCGTGATATCGCGAAACATGATCCCTTTTTTCGGGTAATCGGGAATGGTGCGGATCAACGACTTGATCGACGTGTTCGTCATGCGGGAACTCCGGCCGGATGCGTTTCGGAAACGAAACTGGAAAAACAAAACCGCCACCTTTAACAACAGATGGCGGTTCAAAATCAAGCTTTCCGAAATAAGGGCAGAATATAACCGCCCCGTTACCGACGATCAGGCCGCATGCGCCGGGGTTCTGTACACCGCGACGTTGCGGGTCGCGGTTACAAAATCATTTGCCAGTTTCTTGCTGATTTCAGCACGTGTGCCACGTGGCATTCCAATACCGGCGGCCTGCCGGTTGCCCCATACCGCACGGTAAAGGCGATAGTCATGGTCATTGATCTGACCAAATACTTTTTCGACTTCCATCAAGGTCTGAACATAACTTTTGTTCATGTCAGCCATCCTGCTTGCTCGTGATGTTCCAAACGACAATTCCATTCGGAATGACAACCCCCGGTTTTTCCAGCGTGTCGTCAAGCAGCGATATAGTCCTGTTATCACCGCATCTCAACGGCAGGACGGTGACAAGATAGGGAAAATTTTGTGACAGCGCGCCTTAATCGAAGAATAGCGCGATAAAACAATCAGATATAAAATAGAACAAATCCGCCAAATAGCACCAAATCAGCCCGCCATCATATTTGATATATTGGCGGATACGCCCCTAGAGCCAGAACCTAGTGCAGTTTTTTCTGGGCGACGGCCTGTTTGGCATCTTCATCAAGTTGCTTTTGCAAGGCATCAGCATATTCACCGTAAATCCGGCCTTCAATCGACAGTTCAAGAAAGCGGATATAATCCTGCTGATTGTCGATTTTGGCGCGCGCCACCGGAATCACGTCGAACGGGCTTTCGGCATCAAGCTCGTATTTGCGGATCAGTTCCAGCATTTCGGCTGTGATCTGCTCAAGCTTTTTCTGCGCGTCGGTAAATGAAATGCTCATGCTTTTTTCCTGTCGGCGACCAGTGTATTGCCCGCTTATGCCCTGTCGCAATCGGCATGACAAGGTCGCTTGGCCCAAAGGATGCCCAGAAAAACCTATACCTGAATATAGGGACCTATCCGGATGAACCGACAATTTGAAACCCCGGCTTGAGACAAATCAATGCCCCGCCCGCCTCATACTCCGATGCTCTATATGGGACAGTTTAATAATACGGACCGCCTAGCGGTTTGTCATACGTGCATATGCATATGCTATTCGGGGATCAGAGATGAAGTTGTTATCTGCCTTCAATGCCATGGGCATTCGCAAACGTTTTATGTGGGCGTCGGCCTTTGGTGTCACGTCAACCGTGATCATCGCCCTTGCCATGATGATGTTCACCGAAGAAAAGGCAATGGACAACAAGCTGCATCAGCTTAGCCAGAACGAACTGACATCTTTGCATGCCCTGATTGTCAATGTCATGGCTGCCCGCCCCGATGATGCCGACGATATCGGTATTGACGTTTTCAACAACTGGTTTGAAAGCCGCAATCTTGATTATCCCGGCGAACTTTGGTCAGCTTGGGGCCCCAAGACACTGGCCTATATGAAAGAATACGGCGACAAGGATTTGAAAACGCCACGCGACTCAATTGACCAGGAAGCAATTGATACCGGCGAAACCATTGGACGATACACCGATGAAGGCACCTATCGCCTGTCGATGCCTATCGTATTGGGTGTCACCAAGGGGGCTGATCGCGAGGTTTGTTTTAGTTGCCATGGCGCGATGGAAGCCGAAAAGGGCGACGTTATTGCCGTTCTATCCTCCAGTCTTTCGGTTGCCCCAGAACAGGCCAAAACCAACCAGATTTTGATTGGTATCGTTATCGGTGGTATCGCCATCGCCCTGGCAACCATTGTCGGCATGCGTCTGTTACTGTCAAAAATTGTCACCGAACCGCTTAGCAAACTAAGTTCCGCCATGACCGAACTTGCCAATGGCAAAACCGATCTGATGATCCATGATCTGGATCGTCAGGACGAAATCGGTCGCATGGCACAGTCAGTCGATGTCTTCCGGACCAATGCAATTGCCAAAAAGCGCATGGAAGCCGAACAGGAAACCGCATCGCGCAAACGCGAAGAACGCATGAACACCCTTGAAAAAAATATCGGCGGGTTCGAAGGTGTGATTGCCAAAATTGTCGGCGCTGTTTCCACATCGGCAGATCGGATGCAAAGTACCGCACGTGCCCTTGTCAGTGCCGCCGACCTTGCCAGCAAAAGCGCGACCACCGTTGCTGCCGCATCCGAACAGGCGACCGTCAATGTCCGCACTGTGGCCGATGCGGCCGATCATCTGTCACAGTCAATCACCCAAATCGGGGATCAGGCGCATCGTTCAACAGAAATCACCGCCGAAGCATCAACCGAGGCCGAAGTATCGAGTAAAACCGTCGCAGGCTTGTCCGAAGCTGCGGCCCGCATTGGTGAAATCGTCGAATTGATCAGTGACATTGCCGGTCAGACCAACCTTTTGGCCCTGAACGCTACGATCGAGGCCGCACGTGCCGGTGAGGCTGGCAAGGGATTTGCCGTTGTCGCCGCCGAGGTTAAAAACCTTGCCAACCAGACCGCGCGTGCAACCAGCGAAATCTCCGAACAGATTCAAGCAATTCAGGAAGAAACCGGCAAAACCGTGCAATCGATGAATGATATTTCAGATGTCATTTCGCGTATCACAAATATTACCAACACGATTTCCGACGCAGTCGGCGAACAGGCCGAAGCCACGGGTGAAATTGCCCGAAATGTCGAACAGGCTGCCATCGGAACACAGGAAGTCAGCAGCAATATTGAACGCGTCAGCGACACGGTCGCCGAAACCGATCAGGCCGCCCATCAGGTCCTGACCGTTGCCGAAGAACTTGGCCAGCTTTCAACCCAACTGCGCGGTGAAGTTGACCGTTTCCTGGTTAGCATCCGTTCCGCCTGATTTACGCAACGTCCGTCATCAATTCCCCCGCATCATCATGTGACGGTGCGGGGGTGTTTTTATTGGGGCCATACGACCTTGCGGCACGCATCTGGACAAATGAATAAGGGCAGAGACAAGGAACGCCCCCATCGTCGCCCTATTGGACCTAAACCTAAACCGCCACGACCATTCCATCACGTGCGGCAAAAACATCGGACCACTGCGCGCGGGCTTGTTGTTCGATTACGGTCATTGCCGTGTCGCTGTGATCAGGATCATGATGAAACAGCGCAAGACGTTTGACATTCGCAGCCCGGCAAAGACGAATGCCTTCTTGCCAGGTTGAATGCCCCCAGCCCACCTTGGCCGGGAATTCATCATCAGTATAGGTGCTGTCGTAAATCACCAGATCTGCATCCCGGATAAATTCCAGCACCCCTTTGTCGGGGTGCCCCGGCACATGTTCGGTATCGGTGACATAACAAACCGATTTGCCGCCATGTTCCACCCGATAAGCAGTTGCCCCGCCAGGATGACGCAACGGTGCGGTTCGCACCAAAATGCCTGCGACCGGTTCCAAAACCGTTCCGACGGTAAAATCCTCGAAGGTCAATTTTGACTGCATCGCAGACAGCGGCACCGGGAATGTCGGATCGGCCATTTGGGCGGAAAAAACACGTTCTACCCCGCCCTGTTTTGTCAAATGCCCGGCCAGCACACAAAACCGCGCCTGCGGGTTATAGGCTGGCACAAAAAACGGAAAGCCGTTGATATGATCCCAATGGGTGTGGGTCAGAAAAATGCAGGCCTTCGTCACCTTGCGATCAATCATATCCTTGCCAAGGTTGCGAATGCCGGTACCGGCATCAAAGATCAAGGTCTGACCGCCAATCCGCACTTCGACACAACTGGTATTCCCGCCATAAACAACATGATCAGGCGACGGGCATGCGATACTTCCGCGCACTCCCCAGAACTTGACATCAATTGCCATGCATTCCCTTCCGTATTTTCCTGCGGCGGTACTCCGCCGGAAAATATTATTCGATCTGTTTGAAATATAACATTTATTTCAGGAAAAACAGGGGCTGGGGCTGGACCTGATTAATTATCCGGCCTCTATTTTTCTGGCCTGATAAAAACTGCGGTTCCAATTTCGGCACCGAAGGCCTGATCGGCACGTCCGCAATTTACGGCAATTTCGCAAAGTCCGATTGAATTGCGATAATGAAATCCTTGCCCCATTTCAACATCCGAAAATGTCCGTGCCGCAGGCAATGATTTTCCATTAACCAAAACAATCTGATTACGAGCCTGCCATCCCTTTGGGGCCCGTACCCCGCTCATCAAATTGCCATAAGTATCGACATAAATGATTTCGGCAAGATCATCCGGCCAGCTTTGTGGTGGAACATACCGATGATCGGCCTCTAGATCGCGCAGGGCGACATCCTCGCCATTTGCAATCATGCAGGCGACAGGGGCAAAAATATCACGTCCATGGAAACTGGCCGATGTGTTTTCAGGCTGCCAGTCGATGACCTGAATGCGGCATGATCCTGTACGCCGGATCAGGATTTCAAACATCCCGTTATCCGGCCCGACATAAAACACGCCGTCACATTCAACAACGATACCGCGCCGCTGACTGCCAACACCGGGATCAACAACCCCCAAGACAACATCGCCGGGCTGAAATTCGCGCGACAGGGCCGCCAAAAGATAGGCCGATGCACGCGGATTGCGATCCGGGGCATCAACCATCAGATCGCAAACCATAACATCCGGCGACCGGCGCTGAACAACAGCTCGCATCGCCCCGCTATAAGGCCCGGTCACACCAAAATCGCTGAAAATCAGGATCATGTCAGCTTTCCGAATATTCAATCCCCCGCAGTATAAACACACAGGTCATACAACGGATTATTGATCACATCACAAATCGGGATAACGGCCAGATAAAGCCGCTATTTCACAGCTATTTCACATCGCAGAATTGACCGCTTCGTTTCAGTTCGGCACAAATCGATTTGGCTGAACTGTCGCTTAGCCCGGTGGCCATCAGACGATAATAGGTTCCCTTGCCGGGAATATCGGCACGTGTCACGCCATGCTGCAACGATGCCAGTTGACCAAACCGTTTGGTCAACACTTGCCAGCCTCGTTCTGCCTGTGCCTGATTCCGATAGGATGCCAGATGCGCGCTTTTACCGCCAGATGATATCGCAGCAGAACCGGTTTCCGACGGTTTTCCCGCGTCCGCGCCCGACTGAACCGCACGGCTTTCACCGGTGGCGACCCGGCGAACAGGTTCCCCGGAATTAAGCGACATCACATTGGCCTGTGCCGGTTCGACAATTGCCGCTTCAATCGCATCACGTTCACGTTTGAATTCATCCGGCGTGATCAATTTCATCTGTGACAGGTCTTCGACACGCGCAATCTGACGTGCGGCATCCATCAATCCCTGTGGTGCGGGTGACGGTGTTGCACGCTGGCGCGGCTGTGCTGGCAAAAGTGCATCAAGAATTGCAGTCCGTTCGGCAACATGTTCCTGAACCGTGATCGCCCCGATCTGCAATGCGCGGTTAAGCTGGTTCAGGCGCTGTTCGATCTGTCGGCTGTCTGGTGGCGGGTTATCAAGAAATGCCGCCGGTGCCTGTTGGCTCATGGGCAACAACGCACCGATATTGGCCGAACGCCGCGCTGAATATTCTTCGGGCGTTACCAATCCGGCTGCCTGTAAATCACGCAGGATAGAAAAACGTTTGGCAATTGCTTCGTCGCCGGAACTTAGCGCGGCACCGGCGGGCAGGTCTGCACTGCGCATGCGAGGTTGCGATGCGGATACCATCGGCGTTGCGGCTGGCTGTGCCATCGCACTTGGCATTGTATTGCCAAGGCCTGAGGGTGCGGTTGCGATCTGGTCATTAATGCTCAGCGACCCGGGAAGACCGCGCTGCAACCGCATCAGGTTAAACTCGGCGGCATCGCGCAACGGGCGGGGTTGGGTTCCGTTTGCCGTTGTCATCAAAACCGTACCGGGCGGGTTCATTGCGACCAGCGTATCATAACCATCACGCGCCCGATCCGGACGGTTGGTATTTTGATACAAAACAGAACGCCACAAAAGCGCGTGACCATCCTGGGGATTTTTGCGCAAGGCCTCGTCAAACAGCTTTTCCGCCGAGGCATAATCCCCGGTGGCCAGTTGTTGCAGGCCATTGGCGGTATAATTTTCATCGGCAAACGATGTTGCCTCGTCCCAGAAATCCTGATCAAGCAGCGGCGCACAGCCAGACACCCATGAAACCATGCCGATAACGGCAAGGCCCCTGCCGCTAATTTTCAGCCAATTTCCGGTCCGCATTGCGGATACCTTCATGGTGCCAACCCCCTATTATTAAAAGACAATTCAGGGAGCACGATTAGCAGCCGCGCGTCAAGCTTCGGGCGCAAATATCACCGGGTTCCCTAATAGTTACCCAGTCTGCCCGATGGCTGCGAACAATTCGTTAAAAGCATTGTTCCCATGCAACAAACCATGCAACAGATACAAAAATACTGGCGCAAAATATAATTCGTAAAAACAAACTATCCGCCATTGTGATCTGTTAACACGACATTCAGGGACAATATGGTTTGATAGATGGTCTCATACCATTGTATGAAATCAGTATATTAGAACTTGCGCCTGTTTCTTTCGGGGAAGATAGAGTGATTGAACCGCAACAATTTGGCCAACAGGCCCTTCAGGAATACCTGATGCTTGACTATGTCCAGCGTCTGGAGACCCGCAAGTTCGGGCACCGGGCTGTACATATTCATCTATCGCGGCTCAAACCCTTTCACCGAAAAGATTATCATATCCGGGTCGCGACCAATACATTCGAAAGCTATGTAAAGCTTTATGTCGGTCGTATCTTCGTCCTCAGCAATGATGATCTGCTGTTTATCTGGAAAGACAAATCAATTGCCGATGTCGAGCCGGGGGTTGATACGTTACGCTATCTGTTCCGCGACGACCCCCTGTCCCAGGACGAAAGCGAAGAAACCGGTTTCTGCACCTGGTACAATCTGAATACCGAATTCCAGGAATTCCTGCTTCTGTGCCAACATCTGGATGTGCGCGCCAAAAAGTTGCAGCAAGCCCGCAATATGCGCCCGACGCAAAAACCAGAGAGCGTCCTGAGCCCGATCAACGCAGAAAATCTGGCCCAGCTTGAAGAAACCATTCATTCGGCCGATCTTTCCGAACATATCCGCCAGCAACCGGTTTGCGTTTTCGCCCGCGCCGGATCCAAGGAATTGCATCCGGTCTTTGACGAATTCTTTGTCTCGATCACCGACCTTCGCAATGCGGTCATGCCTAATATCGATCTGGCATCGAACCGATGGCTGTTCCAGCACATGACCGAAGTGCTCGACAAACGCATGCTGAACTATCTGTGCAAGCGAACGTTTAAAACCCATGCCAGCTCATTCTCGATCAACCTGAATCTGGAAACCCTCAATTCGCGGGATTTCGAACGATTTGACGAAGTCGTGCGCAAAAAATGGCCCGGCAATGTGATCATCGAACTTAATCAGGTCGATCTGTTCTCGAACCTTGAAACCTATTTGCGTGTACGTGACGAATTCCACCAACGCGGTTATCGCGTGCTGATCGATAACCTAAGCGTCGAAGCCCTGTCCTTTGTTGATCGCAAAAGCCTGAAGGCCGATTTCATCAAGGTCGCCTGGCGCGAAGAAATGACCGACAACGTCATCCGCAAGAAATATTCCGAAATGGATAACCTTGTGAAAGAATCAGGCCGTGAACGTGTCATCCTGTGCCGTTGCGATAGCCCGACGGCCATCAAATTTGGCCAGTCACTGGGCATTACCCTGTTCCAGGGGCGCTATATCGACAATATGATCGCCCGACAGCGCCGCGCCAAACGTGCGGCCGCAGCCAAGAAACCCTAGCCTTTTGCGCATGCAGTCTATGTTCAAAGCCGGTTGCCTTGCGACCGGCTTTGTTGTGTGCGGCCCAGATTGGTCGGACGGCAGGACACCGCGAGCATGACCTGGCGGAGTTTTGACCGCGATTTGGCCGGGATTTAATCAGACAACAACCGGGCTCTGACCACTTTGGTCGGGTTCCCCCGGCCGGGTCACACCCAGACCAAGATTTGATCACGACCACACTCCTGACAGTTCCCGTCACCTGACGAGCCTGCACGCCACTTCTGCCCTTGGCAGACAGGGAACAAAAGCGGTACAAATAGACATGATCTATGCGCTGTGCCCTGAATGCCATCACAAATGGCGCCCCCACGAAAACCGGCTGCTTGCAAAAAGCGGGCCCGGGGCCTATACGCCCTGCCCGGTTTGCGGGGCCACGCGCGGCATTGCCCATGGCGAATTACCCGATCTTTCCATTGGCCATCTTGATTGCGATGCCTTTTATGCCTCGATTGAAAAACGCGACCGCCCGGAATTGATCGATCAGCCGGTGATCATTGGCGGGGGTCATCGCGGGGTTGTTGCGACCTGCTGTTATGTTGCACGCAAATTTGGCGTGCGATCCGCCATGCCAGCCTTCAAGGCCCGTGAACTTTGCCCCGACGGTGTATTCCTGAAACCCGACATGGCAAAATATCAGCGCGAAGGCTACAAAATCCGCGATATGATGCGCGCTGTGACACCCGATATCGAGCCCCTGTCGATTGACGAGGCCTTTATGGATTTGACCGAAGCACAGGCAATGCACGGCATAACAGCCGCCGAATGCCTGATCCACCTTCAGGCAAAAATCCGAACCGAGGTCGGCATCACGGTTTCAGTCGGCCTGTCCTATAACAAATTCCTTGCCAAGATCGCGTCTGATCTTAACAAGCCGTTTGGCTTTTCGATCATTGGTGCAGGCGAAGCCGTATCGTTCCTGACCGATAAACCGGTACGCATGATGTGGGGCGTTGGGCCGGCGATGGAACGCAAGTTGCACGACGATGGCATCACCACCATCGGACAGTTGCAAGAACTCAACATACACACCCTGCAGGGCCGTTACGGCAGCATTGGCAAACGGCTCTATCATTTCTCGCGCGGGCAGGACAACCGCCGGGTCGAACAAAGCACTGAACGTAAAAGCCTGTCGTCGGAAACCACCTTTGACGAAGACATCGCCGCCCTTGATGACCTGATCGATATTGCCAAACGCCTGACCGCGCGCGTGGCAAGCGACCTTGCCCGCAAGGAAATCGCCGGACACACAGTGGTGCTGAAACTAAAATCATCGGATTTCAAAACCCGCACGCGCAATATGCGCCTGACCTATCCGACCCTGCGCGAGGATTTGATCCTTGAAACCGCGCTGACGCTTTTGAAAAAGGAAGTGGACGGCACAAAATATCGTTTGCTGGGTGTCGGTGTTGCCGATCTTTTCCCGGCCGAAATCGCCGATCCGGCGAATTTATTCGGCGAAACAGACGATGCATCTCCCATCGAACTGGTCGAAGACACCGGCGAAAGCGCCCTGCCCCCGGCCCGCCAAATACCGCAAATCCCGCGCCCGACGGCCGAGCAACTGCGCGAAAGCCTGACACGGCGCTATCGCCTGCATAAAAAAACATCGCGACAACATCGATTTGGGTTTTAGTTCCGGTAATTTCAGATCAAAAACAAAAAATGCCCGCCGATCCATCGTGCGAGCCGTACAGTCAAAACATCTATGTTTTGAAAAAAATGGCGTCCCCTAGGGGATTCGAACCCCTGTTGCCGCCGTGAAAGGGCAGTGTCCTAGGCCTCTAGACGAAGGGGACGCAGATCGCAAAGCGATTTTATGTGAACTGTGTTTTGGTGGCGTCCCCTAGGGGATTCGAACCCCTGTTGCCGCCGTGAAAGGGCAGTGTCCTAGGCCTCTAGACGAAGGGGACGCAGCGCGTTAACGAGGCCGGTTTTTAGCGATTGGGTCGGGTAAGGTCAAGCGCGTTTTTCTCCGGTGTGACGTTTTTTTTAATCCCCCACCGAAAATGGGGCCATATCACGCCAAAAGCCGGGAAATCCAAGCATCCTTGTTTAACTGCAAGGATCAAGCAACAATCACGCCACGATCCCCCGGCAATTCCCCCAATATCGGCGCAGACCACATAGCAGATGCATTCCTTTTGGCATGATGATCCAAACCAAAAGACGCAAAACCCTGTAATTTCAAGTCGCCCGCCG